>Ga0224527_1000795_pt1 | contig 18810 bp, 20 predicted proteins | sample CBST0metaG_FD_179882 | JGI IMG/M metagenome (GOLD analysis project Ga0224527, IMG submission 179882) | Peat soil microbial communities from Stordalen Mire, Sweden - C.B.S.T0 | ecosystem: Environmental > Terrestrial > Soil > Wetlands > Peat | place: Sweden: Norrbotten County, Stordalen Mire... | reverse complement strand
TCATCATCACAGAGTTTCATCCTCCCCCTCTGGCAGGATAGTTGACACCCCATACTGAAAATCTCGATGGGGGCAACGGAGCCTGATATGAAACGTTATTCACCGGAACGTAAAGCCGCAGTTTTGTCCAAGTTACTTCCTCCTTACAACATGACCGTCACCGCACTTGCACAACAGGAAGGGATATCGGAAGCTACCCTTTATCATTGGCGGATCCAAGCCAAACTGGAGGGGAAACCGGTGCCCGGACCTAACAAAACCACAGACCTTTGGTCGACAGAAGCCCGCTTTGCCGTCATCGTTGAAACCGCCACACTCAGTGAAGCCGAACTGAGCGAATACTGCCGTCGCAAAGGGCTTTATCCTGAACAAATAGCCCAGTGGAAACAGGATTTTCTCCAGACGCCACAAGCCGATACTCGCCAGTCGCAAAAGCAGGCCCAAAAAAAAATCAAAGGGCTGGAGCGTGAATTAGCACGCAAGGAAAAGGCCCTGGCAGAGGCGGCTGCGTTGCTGGTTTTGCGAAAAAAGTTGAATCAGTATTACGGCGAGGAGGACGAGGACGACTGACTCCCGCTCACGAACGCGTGCAACTGATCCGGTGGATACGTGAAGCCATGAGCGCCGGCGCACGTCTGATCCCCGCTTGTCGGGAAGTGGGGTTAAGCCTGAGCACTTGGCGGCGCTGGAATGACCAGGCTGAAGACCGTCGACCCACGGCAGTACGTCCGGTACCGGCCAATAAACTGACCGCCGAAGAAGAGCATCAGATAGTCACGGTATGTAACGAGCCGGAATATGCCAGCTTGCCGCCGGCGCAGATCGTGCCACGGTTGGCGGACAAGGGCCTCTATCTGGCCAGTGAATCGACGTTTTACCGGGTACTGCGGCGACAGGGTCAAGTGCATCACCGGGGCCGTAGCCGCGCACCGCTGAAGGTGAATAAACCGACCAGCTATCAGGCTGTTGGGCCATGCCAGGTGTGGACGTGGGACGTCGCCTGGCTGGCCTCCAGGGTTCGTGGCCGCTATTTTTATCTGTATCTGATAGAAGATATTTTTAGCCGAAAAATCGTCGGTTACGAGGTTCATGAAGAGGAAAACGGCGAGCAGGCCGCCGCGCTGCTGCATCGCGCCGTATTACGCGAACGGTGTTACCGACACCCGTTAGTGCTTCATGCCGGCAATGGTGCGCCAATGAAATCCCAGACGTTGAAAGCGAAACTGGAAGAACTGAACATCACGGGTTCGCACAGTCGACCGCGAGTCAGCAACGATAATCCCTATGTGGAGTCGCTGTTCAGAACGCTAAAATATGTTCCGTCGTGGCCGTCATCAGGCTTCCTGGATCTGGATGACGCCAGGCGTTGGGTCGAGGGCTTCAGTCGGTGGTATAACGAAGAGCACCGGCATGGCGCCATCGGTTATGTCACACCGGAACAACGGCATCAGGGAGAAGATATAAGCCTGCTGGCAAAACGAAAAGCGTTATATGAATCGGCCAGAAAAGCCCGACCGGAACGGTGGTCAATGTCATGCCGTCAATGGCAACGGGTCGAGGCAGTGATGCTGAATCCAGATAAGCCAGAAACCGGGCTAAAATCTGCAGCGTAAAAACGAATAAGGGTGTCAACTTCGTTGACAGCTACCGGATGAAACGACCTGTTACTCCCTCATGGGATAGGAATGCGCTGTAAAAAAAACTTTAATTTACCCGTCAGCTTGGCAATGCGGGCCGCTATCGAACAGCTGAAGCAAAAGCCCATCAGTTTCGGATCCTCTATTGAAACGCGGCAGTATTTACGCCTGCAATTGGAACAACTTGAGCGCGAAGTTTTTGTGGTGCTGTTTCTCGATAACCAGCATCGCCTTATCGCCAATGAAACCACTTCGCTTGGTACTATCAACGCCACTTCGGTATATCCACGGGAAATCGTCAAAGCGGTATTGAGCCATAATGCCGCCGCTGTAATACTGGCTCACAACCACCCATCAGGCCTTGCAGAGCCGCGCAATGCGGACCGGCTGGTGACTGAGCGGCTTAAAGACGCGTTATCACTGATCGACGTCAGAATACTGGACCATGTGGTTGTCGGTCAGGGTGAATCCATGTCATTTGCCGAGCAGGGCTGGCTATGAGAACAGGCTCATGCTGATTACGGGGTTACTTTCTCTTGTAATACCCGCATGAGTTATTTATTCTCGTTTCAGCCTCGTATTTGTCAGGGGCAGGTCAGTCTCTGAGAAGCTCTAGATCAAAAAATTTTTTCAGGCGTTGAACAATATTTACAACTGGCTGCACAAAGCTATTTTCAACTTTTTTAGCAAAAGAAACCATACCTCTGGAACCATTCCCAAATTATCAGGAATGCTCTTGTCTGGCTTGGTCCAAGACCACTATGGACAGTCCAAGTACTGCTAGTTATCGATACATTTTGTCAGCATATCCATATCAAGTAGCACATCTACTGGTTCGAGAGCAAGTCAGATACGTGACGTTTAGGCCGTATGAACCAAATTTTCCATCTGCCGCTTATACAGCAAGGGATTTTAAAGGGAATATTTCTAATAGCGTAAATTATTATTCTTTATTTCGATAAAATAATGGATCTCATTGATAATAGCTTAATATTTCTTATAATCATTCATGTTAATTTTTCTTCGCATAAGGTTCGAGTGACCTTTCTTTACTTGAAGGAAGATATGATGATATTTTTAATGTGGCTTAAGTTTAATGTTAAAAAAGAGCATTTGGAGATATTATTTATTCCGCTTTTCTTTCTATTTTTTAAATTTTTCCTGAAATTTTTCGCGGTACTGATTCTTATTATGCTTGCGATCTTTTTTTTATGTTTGTTAGGTAGTTTGTTAAAGAGGATTTTAGATATTTTTCCTAAGATTAGAATACTTATATTGCGAAATTTTTGGCGATGGGTAGTTAATACAAGAAAATTTTACGAAATTTCATTGTTGACGGAATTTTTTTTATTGATTTCAATATTATCTTTTTTTGTTTTTGTATTGTGTTTGTTTTTTCTCAAAAATAAAGAACTGTATGATTTTTTCTTACATGCTTCAATGTTATTAATGGGGATTTCTGCTTTTATTGATCTAAATAATAAGATATCTAAGTTGATCTATAGAGCTTGGGCGAAATCATTAGGCAAGTTAATTATGGTTGCAGTGGGTCCTATTGTTTACTTTATATCAACGGCGATGGTAAAACTATGGATTATAAAAATAACTCATTCGGACCCAAAATTTTTCTCTGAGTTTGCTAATCTTGCATCGATAGTTTATAGTTTATCAATATATATATTTCTCATTATTTTGGTTTTCAACATTATTGTTATGTTTGAATGGGTGTGTATTACTCTTCCAATGTCAATTTATCCTGTTTTAAATATTTTTTCACCCGGAATATTATCGCGATTGTTTTATCGTTTAAGTACGGGTAAGAAAATTGGGAAAGGAATGAAAATATCAATTTCTAATTTTCGCATCATGGTTATTTTCTTTAGGGTAATATCTCCACTTGCCTTAATAGCAATTTTATATATGACTCTTGATACAATAAAGCTAGATGATAAATTAGAATCATTATTATTGAATATTTTTGTGGGTATGCATTATCATCTTAACTATGAGTGCAGTAATTTGCCGCACTTAACAAGCCTGGTTAAATTAGATGGGAATACTGTATCTATTGTTACAGAGATGCCGGATAAAAGATTTGTTTTCTCTAAGTCTATCTGTAAAACTGGTAATAGTATGCATTTGATTAATTAGTGCAAATTTTTTTCTTGAACGTATATAATTTTCTAGGAACCGATTGGTATAATGGAAGGCTGACCCTTTCCTAAACAAGATTAGTCATTTATCAAATTGTGTGGCTCAGTGAAGTTTTAAATTAATTGATATAATAAAAATTAAAACTTTATAAAATTTAAAAGTCACTTCTATATGTATTAATCGCGATTTGACCTATCTAACATATGTATAAATAGCCAGTAATTGTCAATTAAGGTCTGATTTAGTTTGCTATGGGTGATGATTGAGAATTTTAACTGAGAAGAAAAATGTTCCAATGGAAGATCTAGCTAGTCACAAAAAAATATTTTCAGGTTATGTCATGATCAGACAAAAATTTTATTTTATTTCAAACTAAATTACTTCTTGATTGCAACCATATCGACGATATTTTTTAGCTTCTTGTCTGTTTATTTTCTGGCCTTTTTTAGTCACTACGGGATTTTTAAAAAAGAAAAATTATACACACGCCCTACAGTAGCTATATTGGTAAAACAGTTAGGAGTCTGCTTGTTTTTAGTTTTAACTTTATTCATACCTACCATTTCCCATCATTGTCATTAATAATTAGCACGTTGCATAATACACTTGCCGTCTGATAAACCTATAGCGTCAACTCGTCGGCAATAGAGACTGATACCCCAAATCCAAATAGGAGCTAATTAAACTTCCAGCAAGATCAGGCCACCTTGAACATATTCAACATATCAGGATGTTTTTCAATAACCCGCAGAAGTTTGAGGCTGCTTCCGGTAGGCGTGCGTTTGTGCTGTTCCCAGGCCTGGACAAGGGAAGGGGAAACGCCAACTACCTGTGCGAACTCATCCTGTTTTAGATGCGCTTTGGTCCGGATAGCTTTCACATCCGGTAAAGTCACGGTGGTTACCCGGACAGCTTTAATCTCGCCGTTTTTGATGGCGACCGCTTCCTGAGCACTGGCAAGTAATTCGTTAAACAGTTCTTCTTTCATTTTGCCCCATCGATAGCCTCTATGACTTTTTTGAGCTGGTTTTATTTGCTGTTCGTCAGTCTATCAAAAGGAATTCCTGAAATTTTTGATATTCATCAGCACTCAGCAAACCGTCGATTTTCCTCTTGAAAATCGACGGTTTCAATGAAATGTAGCAGATCCATTTACCTCAACCACTCTTACCCCGTATGGTTTTATCGTACTCGTACAACGTAAGACTTGCAAGTTCTCTGTGTCTAAAAACGAACTTTCAAAATGCGTTTTCTCACCTTCAAGGTAACTTCTATGCAACTATTATTTCTACCGACATTGATGCCGATATCCTTTCGTTTATATTCAATCCAGAAATGGCAAATTTTTCTCAAAAGAGGCAGGGAAAACAAGGTGGGGGCACAAACGGGGGCATGTCCAAAGATGAAACAGAAAAAATATTCTATATTTCAATATATAAGTAGGTTACGTTCTGTTCCTATTATCGCACCATAAAATCCTTTAAAATCATGAAAATACCATTGCAGTGTCTTGCATTGCTTAGCATTGGATGGCAGTTTTGTGCAGTGTAGGTGTGGCAAAATTGTGGCAAGAAAATTTTGGTTACCTGCACCGCTACCCTGGCAGAGCATACCCATGAATGGTTGGCGCTGTATTGTGCACTAATCTGCTCCTTCCTAACCGAATGCTAGAATGAGGCTTACGAACTTACGAAGCTGCCTACCGCTCTTTTGATATTTGCGGCTCATGTGCCATGCGTTTCCACCTTTTCCTTTTCAGCGTTGATAAGTAGCATAGCATTCTCCACGAAGTGGCATAGCGTTCATCAAAAGTGGCATAACGTTCCAAAAAAGTGGCATAGCATTCTCCAATGGTGTATTTTTTACTATTAAATTCAATATATTAAGCGATGTCTTTTCCCACCTACCTTTCTTTACCAAAATATTACCCTTTTTGCCTGTGGATAAATCCGATATCAGCGATTAAACGGGTTCGAATGATTAATCATGACTTCTATTTTTACTTAGATCCTTCGCACTATAATGTAACATATAAATTCCCATCATTTTGCCATCCACCCCCTATAAATATAGTAAATACTGATGGCAAAAAAATAAACGGGCACCATCATCGAAATAAAATGATAGCAATCCATGTATTATTTACCTTTTGCTAAAGTTCCCATAAATATTAAAAACGTGAATTATAAATAAAAAAATGTCACCCTTGTTCTATCAGCTAACTTATGCAGCTATGTGAGATATAGTGCTTAAAGGAAAGATAGAATATGCAGCCAATTCTAACTGTAGAAGACCTTGCTAAATACATCCATAAATCAGCTTCAACGATTCGGAGCGACGTAAAGAGAAACCCTCATTCATTACCACCAATTTGTCGTTTACCGGGTACAAGGCGTTTACTTTGGAGAAGTGAAGACGTCGAAGCTTGGCTAGTTCGATTTGTTAATAATACAGAGAAACTGAATAATATCCCTATAGATTTGAATGTGAAGCGAAGGGGTAGGCCAACAAGGAGTGAGCAGATCAGTAAGAAAAAACTTTCTCCGATTATAGAGGAGTGCAAGTCAGATAAGAAGAAACGGGGATAAAAATGTCCCATTCAAACAGCGCCATTATAGAGCGTTTGGAGCGAATAAAAACTAAATCTATTAGTAATTCCATAGCTAAATCAAAAGAATTTGAATCTATTGGCTATAGAACAATCCATATGCTTCCTAAATAGATGCGCCAAATAATAGATCACTTTGAGGGAACTTGGTCCAGTTTGAACGATCTGATCAATCGCCAAACATCACAAACCCCCTAACCGGACCAAGTTATGCTGATCCTAGCATCTATACCTCGAAATGAACGACGTCGGATGGAAATAATGATTTTTCCGTAAGCCGGGCTATCGCTGACTTCAGCGATAGCATGGATTGAATTGACTACCGCTTCAAACAACGGCATGAGGCTTTAGCCCAGAGGTAGACTTGTATTACGAAGCCTTCCCGGTAAAGAGGTATTTATGCCCATCACAGGACCCTCAGCTATTTATTTACGTATTGGTGAAATAAGAGGAAATTCATCAAAAAAAGAAATGAATAATGCGATAGAGTAATTATTCTATATGTTAAATATCATGTAGATATTTTGTCTGTGTAAATAAATTTGCTGCCATAGTAAAAACAATATCAAGTTATCGGTATCTTAACAGATGAAATACCAGTGTCCAATTAATTTTTAGAAATGGTTGATATTCGTGAAAATTTAATATTTTTTTAAGATTAGACTATTCATCAATGAATGTATTCACAGTGTTAAATCGGTATGAAATTATAATATATGAAAAAAATAATTCCACATTAATTATTAGACTTATTGTTTATCTTTGTATTCAGATGGCGTTAATTATTAGTTACAAGAGTAAAACATAAACAAGCTTCTATTTCCATGGGGCAAGCATGACAGCCTATAATAATGAGCATTAATATAGTTTTGGTCTCAAGCACGTTTTATCAATTGAAACTAAGCAGGAATTACTGGCTTTAGGTTTAATGAAAAATAGACAATTCTCCATGCCGGTGAAACGTGGCAAATAGGTAGCGGTGCGAGTTCCCAGTATAATAAATATCTGGATTAAGGGGCGTATCAATAACCGCGAGTCTGGGGTGTCATGAAAGATCAATATTTTTGCAATCCGGCTCGAAAATCGGCAACCTTAAGCAGCCTTTGATTGCATCCGTCAGAACCAACAAGGTATAGTCTTGATGCTGCGGCAAAATCCGTAGCCGGAATTGACGTTCCGCAAAACACAATGGCGACATTACCTGCATCCAGCATGCTAATCGATGTCATTGCTTTGGCACACCTGCAATTTATGGTGGCCCAAGCGGGGATTTCGCAAGAAGCGCTGGTTTACATTGTGTTTTGGGGGTTAATTATGTTTGATGAAACGCCGCTGACAATTGAAGAAGTCGTCGATCACTGCCGTGCCTTAGCTTTCTCTATCATCGAAATTCAGCATCCGGTGGTGAAAGAAATTTTGATGTTTATTCTGTGTGAGCGCCTTGATTTATTAAACGACACGTTGGATATGGAGTTTCCTGATGAGTAATTATGTTCCCAGACTCGTGCGGTTCGCTATTGCTGGTTAGAAGTGTTCGTTGGTTTGAATATTTCTACGCCTTGGTAAATTAATCACGCTCCTTGTCCTGTTTGTTGGGGCGAGGATCGTTTGCACTTTAATAATACAGAAGTGCGCGTCACCTGGACATGTAATCGCTGAGGCGACAGTTTGAGCGCAAATGCGATCTGCTCTTTGGTGTGGCAGGGATTTTTCACCGGTATCACCTTCGCCAACGGCGGGATGGTTTCATCATGCCCGATTTCCAGTTCAGGGGGGAGCAGAATTCTGGGGTAGGGTCGGTCTGGGTAGCGTGGTTGTTCTGCAAACAGTTTTGCTAGCACTTATCGCCCATTTTGAAAAATTTAACATTGGTGGATTTATTTTTCAGGCTGCGTCCGGTAGTGTTGTTGACATCGGTCGACGGGTCTCCCTGGAAAAGACCTATGACTATATACTTTGGTTGAAAAGTGAACCACGCTATAGTGAACGAACAGGGTTGCCAAAGAAAGCACCGCGATCGCTGATGCCTGATGAATTAGATGCGTACAAGACAGTTACTGAGGGGAGAGCCTGTTATGTCGTACTACAATAAGCACGAACGTTCCGCGATTCTCGTCCCACCAATGGTGAGAAGAAAGTTATGCAGGCATTAATTGCTGCTGAGTTAAACACTCAGGCGATCAGCGCGGAGGCATATCTGAATGATCTTAAAGCAGGTCTGGCTGTCAGCAAGAAACATTCTTCTGCCACCTTGCTGCGTAGAAAACTAAAAGGTCATCTCGTTCGTGAGTTTCACGAAATTTAAGCAGATTGATAAGAATAGGCCGCAAATTGTTGACAAAGTCCTGGCTCTTCGGCTGGGAGTTTGATCTCTATAGGGATAGTCTAAAAAACGAGGTTACCCTGATGCTAAAAGAATTAACCTCTCAGCAGTATTAACTCGAAATTGTCACCCTCGAAGAACTGGTGCCCAGAGAACATTGGCCAAAAACAATGTGGTAAAGTGCCAAACCCCATACCGCCAGTTCTCGCGCTGCGCCCATCCTGAAATACAGATAATGCATTGACGGAGCAAAAACCATGATTCAGTTTATCGACGCAGGTGCTTTGAACGTTGCTTACTCGGAATCCGGAGTGCCGGACGGTTGGCCAGTCGTGCTGCTGCATGGCTTTCCGTATGATATCCACGCTTATGACGGTGTTGCGCCCGTCCTGGCCGCAGAGGGAGCCCGCGTGATTGTGCCGTATTTACGCGGCTTTGGCCCGACACGCTTTCTCTCGCCGGATACCCCGCGATCCGGGCAGCAGGCCGCGCTCGGCGCCGATCTTCTGGCGCTACTGGACGGGCTTGGGATCGGTTCGGCTGTTCTCGCCGGCTATGATTGGGGCGGGCGGGCCGCCTGCGTCGTCGCGGCGCTCTGGCCCGAGCGAGTTCGTGGTTTGGTCTCCTACAACAGTTACAACATCCAGGATATTGCAACGTCCTTGGAACCCGGTACGGCAGAGGACGAGTACGGGATTTGGTACCAGTATTATTTTCATGGCGAACGCGGACGCGCCGGGCTGGCAAAGGATCGCCGATCGTTTTGTCGTTTGCTTTGGCGTCTGTGGTCGCCCATATGGCAGTTCGATGACGCAACTTTCGACCAAACCGCCGGTGCTTTTGATAATCCGGACTTCGTCGATGTGGTCATCCATTCCTATCGACACCGGTTCGCGCTTGTCGCGGGCGATCCGGCGCTTGAGGCGATCGAGCAAAGGCTGGCGGCGCTGCCGAACATCACCGTTCCGACCGTGACGCTGGATGGCAACGCCGACGGCATTCGGCCAAGCGGCACCGCTGCGCACGCTGCCCATTTCACCGGCCATCACGAGCATCGCGTCATCGACAACGCCGGGCATAATCTTCCCCAAGAGGATCCCCGTGCTTTTACCGATGCGGTCCTGACGGTGTGGAATGGGTAAAGGTGCTTTCCCCTAACACCCATTTGCCGCCCGTTCCGCACTGTCGGCGAGTACGGTAGGGTTGTTTGAAGTGACTGACGGTGGGCCTTTTCCTTTTCAGCCCCGTTGTCAAATTTGACGCCAAACCTTCGAATAGTGATTAATCCAGCCGCTGCCAGAATGAGTACTTTCGCCCATGCTGTTGCCGCAGTTTTGCCTGATATTCCTGCCAAGGGGGTAGGGGATCATAATCTTCTATCCCGGTATCCAATTGGGCTAATTGTCGATAGTAATCTTCAGCATGGTGATAGGCTTTGCTGCGCCCTGACGCAAGAATGTCCTCAAGCAGCAACCGATAGCATGCCGCCTCGGCCAGACGTTGTTCCGCATGATGGAATACCTCCGCCCATCTAAGCAACGTGCCGTAAAAAACGTCTAATTGCGAGATATGCTTTATAATCTGCTCTTTTGCTTCGGTTATGCCATGACATGCGATCAGCGTGTCGATACGTGATTGAAGATTAGGTATTTTCAAGGCGTTAGCTAAAGCTTGATCTAGCATGGCCGGTTTTTCATTTTCCGGCAATATTTCCAGCAAGGGCATGAGATGCCAATGATCGGGACATTTTTGATAGGCGCTGCGCCGCAACTCGAGCAATTCCTGATGGCGGCCAAGCACGACATAAGTCGCGTCCAGTAAGCTCAGCTTTTCATCTTCAAAACGTGTGTCCCATGTTCCCTGCAACCATTGCAAAGCGGATTCGCCATCGTTCACGTTCAGACAAAATTTGATGATGCTTTGTTTTTGTAATTCATTCGGTTTGGGCGAGTCGATAAGTATTGAACGTTCGAACATTTTAACATCGCCCAGCGCTTTCGCCACCTCGGCAATACCCAGCGCGGCCGTGGCCGCCTCAGCGTTATAACCCCGGTTAGCGGGAGCCTTGCGAGCTCGTTTAAACGCTTTTTCAAAACGCTCCGACAATTGCATCAACTCATCTTTTGTTAACAACTCACCACTGCCGGCAATTAAATCATCCCAAACGGCGTAACCATTATCGTTATGGCGGGCCATCAGCTCAGTTGACCAGTCCAGCGAGCAGTCGCTGCTTTCCCGCCAACGGCGTGCTGCTTTAAGCCAGACTTCTAACGCCTGGGCATAAATGGCGCCAATATCACCGTCGGAATCATCCACCTGCTCATAAACACTTTCATGGATAGACATAAACCTATCGACCAACTCGAATGCGTGTTTGGGCGCAACATCAATCGTTCGGGCAATATCATCCAGTAAGATATCAAACGTCTGGTTGAATTCCGCGACGTGTTTATAATCGATATAGCCCGTGCTGCGGGCAATAGTGTTGATACGCTCATTCAACTGACGCGCCAGCGCTGGTGGATTGCTGGTGAGTAAAACGCTCTCTATTCTTTGATCAACAACATCATCGATGCCGTAGAGGGACGCCACCAACATTTTTAACTGCTCTTCCGTTGCCGCTTTCAACAGCTGTAGTAATTCTGGTGTCATTTTTTGGATATCATTCAGTTAGCATTAATCGGCAGTTTCAAAAGTAAAACATAAACAAGCTTTGATTTCCATTGGATAAACTCAGGCTAAGGCCAAAGAAGCGATTGTTCATAAACGCAAGAATGAGCACTTGTAACGCGTTGAACCGTATTGCTTTATAGCAGTTGGCGCTGCCCCCAGTCAGTCATTCTCTGCCTCTGCCTCTGCCTCTGCCAGTGACTGTCGATGGCAAAGGTGGTCCGTAGCATACGCGCGATGTGTTTTATAACGGCAAATCAGGGTTAGTGTTCATTCAAATTTCCCAGGCTGCCGTTGTTCATGGCATCGGTATCGGTTCGAACGTCACGCTTGCCATTATATTTTCACGGGTATTCCATGCAGCACATGCGATAAGCATGCTCATAGATAGTGATGAAATTAGCCCAATCAGGAAAATATCCATTACAAATAAATGAACCCCCCCAGGGAATACAGTGATCTGGCGTGGATTATGTTGATTGAATGATATCCAGGAAGGGAATTAAATGACTAAAATAGATGTGGATAATTGCAAAGCTATTTGTACTCTTACATACATTTCGCATTCAGGGAAATATATATGCTTAATACCACATATATGATGAGCTGACGAATAAAGATAAGGGCAGATCATTCTTTTGGCATGATTAAATCGATCTGCCGCATAATATTAAATAACCTCACATTAAGGCCTTAAATTGCTTTTCCAGTGTTCGAATGGCATGTTGCCAAGAATATTGGGTTTTGGGGTTTGATGCAATTGGGTGGGTCCCATCGGCAGATGGGGGATCGGTACATTGACCGGCCCATGATTCATCATACCGATCGTCACATTCTGCGCAGCGCCCAGTGCCGCCCCCATCACTGCGCCAGGCGGTCCGCCGGTCAATGCACCGCCGAGTGCACCAAAGGCCATATCGACCCCAAGATTCTTCATAACTTGTCGATCATTTGGTGGAATATTGCAATTATTCATAATTTGCATTTACCTTTTTTAGTAAGTGAAATATCAATAAGATTATTAGTGAAATAATCAATGTAATGGCCGTCGTGGTAAAATAATCAATGAGCCCATCAATTGTGATATTAACAGCAGTTAGATTTTCGATCGACAGTAAATTAAGAAAATTACCTAAGAATGAAAAGGTGATAACGATATAATAAGTATTCTTATTTATACCTTTCTTTTTAATACTGATGAAAATAGCGATTAATACAAACATTAATGGTGTATGTATGTGATTTAACATCGAAATCGTCCTCTTTTTTGTCTCATGGGAATATAACTGATCGTGTGGGAAAAAGTTTATTTTTTTTTGCAATAATTGGTTATGCAGTGCAAGGCATGCTAAGATCTTAAAGGCAAGCTTGTAACGTTAGAGGCGGCCGCGTGAAAAAGAAATACTATCCCACAGAGCTGGTTTCAATAATGGGCGCCGTTGATGTCAGAGATCTCTCATGGTAATTGTAAGCCATTCCTTTTGCGTGGGGAGTTTACAGTTGGCAGTCAGTTTTTGCTTTACCAGCAAACTGGGCCACCTGGGCTTGGGTTAAGTTGATTTATACTGTCTTAACAATGAGATCCGAGAAGATTAATATCACGCCGCCCATAAATAATCTATAACTTTTTTTGATAATCTAAAATAGGCTTATTATATAATTCACTACCTTTTTTTAAACTGATATTGCATATCTCAAAACCATCAAGCACCTCCTGATAATATACAAGCGCATCCGTCCCTAAATCCACATCATTAATACAGGAATAAAGTGGCGGACGGTAACTGCTTTCTATAAACATATAGAAAAATGAAAATGTAGGGTTCCAACCTAATCCAAGAACCTGAAAGTACATATTGAGGGTGCTTGCTATGTTATACGAACGGAATAAAGAGAACATTAAGACTAAAATCGATTATGCAGCCATTCGTGAAGCAAAGCAGGCTATGATTCAGCGTTTTATGCAAGCCAAAAAGCAGGCTGAGCAGACCTATCTAGTTGATTTTGAGAAGAAACGGATCCCTTGGGAGCTTTTTTTATAGCTGATTAGCCATATTTACCCACCCAATCGGGCACCGGCCCGGTTGGAAACTCCCAATCACAGCCAGTTCTTTCTTTTAACCGACCGAGAATTTTTTACAGGCGCTCGTGCATAAGTGCATCAATGATTTTAACCAGTTCTACCTACTCGTCCCTGCCGCCAATATGGAATTTTAAGCTCATTTGCACGTTGAGTGTAAGCAAAGGGCGTCTCGCATTGCTTGATTTTCGTTACCGCGTGAACATTTCACTTATATTCATCAGTGTGAAATCCATCATGGTCACAAACGGCATTCCCGCAACGAACCAACGGTGCCGGCACGGATCAGGTTCTCAATGCGCCGGTGCAGATCGGCGAGGTTGGCTGGTTGGTTTGCGTCGCTCATGCCGGAATCTCGGGTGTCAGGCGTAAAAAGCGGCCATAGCACTCTACAACCTCACTCGCATTCCTTTGCTGTGAAATTAGAACGGTGAGTGAGCTCGTAGTACCGGCCGGACTTTTCCGGGTCCGGCCACCCATCAACCGGCAGGTTCCGTTTGGGGCGTCATCTTATCAGCGGGTGTGTGCGTTGACGGGGGCGATACGTTGAGTGCCGCTATACGAAATTTGATCTCCGCTACGCCTCCGTTGGCCCAAACATCGTCTTGAAGCCCAAACCCGCGACGACCATCAGCGCCTCGCGTGAAGCGCCATCTCTGGCCTGTATTCCCATGCCCTGCATGAGCGAGACCAGATAGCATGCCCAATCGTTGGCGCCCGGCGAGGTCGGAAGCTCACCCGCGTCGATCGCCCGCTGCAGTCGCGAAGCGATCCGCTCCTGCCACTGATGACGTAGCTGTTCGACATATTCGGCTAGCGCGGCATTGTCCTGCGAATGGAATAGCATGCTCAGGGATATCATGCAGCCCCGAATGCCCGCCTCGTCATCGGTCACCAACAGGACGGCCGACTTGAGCAACTCATGCACGGTTTCGCGGATCGGGTGATCATTCTCCAGCGCATAGGTTGCTTGCACCCTGACGCGGTGGAGATAAAGCTCGAGCGCCTCTTTGTAGAGGTCGGCTTTGCTGCCGAAGGCGGAATAGAGGCTGGCGGGGGCGATGCCGATCGCCTCCGTGAGCTGCGCGATGGAGACGCCCTCAAAGCCGTGGCGCCAAAACAGCAGCATTGCCCTCTCAAGCGCGATGTCGCGATTGAATTCGCGCGGGCGACCGGTTCTTCCGGTCTTGGTTTCTATAGTGATCATTCAATAAGTATTGACACCTCTGCTCGATCCAGTCAACATATTTAGCGAACGCTAAATAAATCGTTTCATTGAAGTTGACGAGCGTCCCCGCATCATCCGACCGGGATTATCTGTTTGGAGGCTTTATGGCTGGACTGGAGAGATACGACGTAGTGATCGCGGGAGGCGGTAGCGCAGGCGTGGCGGCGGCAATTGGCGCCGCACGCGCGGGGGCCCGCACCGCCCTTGTTGAAAGTGCCGGATGTCTCGGCGGGGCCTCCACCATGCGCAACGTACTTACCTATTGTGGACTCTACACTCTGGACCCTGAGTCTCGCCAGGCTGTCCGCGGGGTGGCGGACAGTCTTCTAGAAAAGTTGCGCAAGCTCGGCGCCGTTACACCGCCGCTGCGCCACCGCGGAGTGTTCGTTGTGTTCGATCCCGAGGCGGTCAAGCTGTCGCTTGATGAGCTATGCGCCGAAGCGGGCGTCGATGTCCTGCTTCATGGCTTCGTGAGCGATGCCAGCCGTGACGGGGACCGGATACGCAATCTGACGTTTCGCGATCACGGCGGTGCGCACATCCTTGAAGCGGCTGCTTTCGTCGATGCGACGGGTGACTGTGATTTGGCTGTCCTTGCGAGCGCATCGACGCGCTACGGCAATCAAGGGGCGGTCAATCTCGGCACGCTCGGCATACGGTTTGGTGGTATTAATCCGAATGTAGTGATTTCGCCTGAAGCCTTCGAAGCCGCCATCACCAGCGCGCAGGCGCGTGGCATAACGCCCCTGACCAAGAAGACGAGCGTACTCGTGCGTCTGCCTTTCTCCGGCGATCTCTGTTGCTATCTCGCGTCCGAGGATTACGACCCGCGCGATGTGCTCAGCCTTAGCCGTGCCGAGGCGCATGGACGCAAACAGGCTTGGGCCTATCTTGAGGTTCTGCGCGGCCTGCCCGGCTGTGCCCACGCTTATATCGTGGCGACCGGACCCGAATTCGGGACACGCGAATCGCGTCACATCAACGCGGTCGATCAGTTGACCTGGCAAGCTGTCTGCGAGGGGAGAAAACGCGACGACGGGATCGCCCTCGGCACCTGGGGTATTGAATGGCACGATCGCCAAACATGGTCAAGCAGCTTCACAGCCCCGCCGGAGGGTGGCGCGTACGAGATTCCGCTCGGATGTTTGATCAGCCGGGATACACCGAATCTCTTCGCCGCCGGGCGTACGGCCGATGGCGACCAGCGAGCGGGGGCCAGCCTTCGTGTCATGGGTACGGCATTCGCCACCGGCCAGGCAGCCGGCGTCGCGGCGGCCCGGTTCGCGGAAACCGGCGTTGCCGACGCGGCAGGTATCCAAACAGTCTTGCGCGACCAGGGTGCGTTGATCACGGCCAGCGATCTCGCCGCCCAACCTATCGTCCCGACCCGCTCATAGGATCGGATGGGTCATATTCTCAGGAGAAAAATCATGACAGCCTATTTCGTGATCGACCTTAACGTCCCGGACCCGCAGAAACTCGCGGAATATGAGGCAGCGGCAAATCCTTTATTGAAGAAGCACGGAGCCAGGGTTCTGGCTCGGGCAACCGCTGACGATTACGACGTGATCGAGGGCGACTGGCGACCGCGTCGATTGGTGATCCTCGAATATCCGAGCCTTAAGGCCATCCACCAATTCTATAATGATCCCGAGTTCCAGCCGGCGAAAAAAGCGCGTCAGGCGGTGCCGGGCGCTGTCGCCAACGCGATCGCCGTCGAAGGCGCTCCCAACAGTCGGAAGGATGGCGCGTATTTCGTTATCGATCTCGCCGTGCTTGATCCGGAACTGATGAAGCAGTTTGAGTCAGCCAACACTATGATCGGTAAACATGGTGGCGAGTTTCTGGTTCGCAGCAGCCGGTATGACGTGATCGAAGGCGATTGGCGGCCGCAGCGGATACTCATCGAGCAGTTCGCCAGCCGTCAGGCGATTCACGATATGTACGACGATCCCGAGAACGGACCGCTGAAGATCATGCGTCAACGTGCATCCTCGGCCAAGGCGCTGGCGGTTGATGGCTTTCGGGTGTCAACATCGTGACGTGGTGACGCGTTCACCGTTTCCGTTGTCCACTATTTATCGTTTTGATGTTTGCAGACTAAAAAAGAACGAGGGATCAGTGCTGTGATTCGGGTGCGAAAATAGCGTTTATGGCACGAAGAGCAGGGGAGTAGATCAGGGGCGGAGATCATTCTGTTCTGGCCGGAATCGCGACCAGGGCCGCGATTCCGGAACTCAGATCCGTATGCGTCAGACTATTACGACGATCTTGCCTACATGGTTGTTCGATTCCATATAGCGGTGCGCTTCAACGATTTCGGCGAAGCGAAATGTTTTATCGATAAGCGGCTTGAACGCGCCGGAAGCCAGGTGATCGAAGATGTACTGCTCTGCTTTCTTTAACTCTTTATCATCTTGCGCCAGTTCGACGACCACATAGCCGCGGACAGTGAGGGACTTGGCTAGCGCCGTGAACAGCGGATAGGGCGTTGGCTCAGATGCCAGCGCCCCGTATTCGAAAATGATTCCTTTATGGGCTGCTGCAGCTGCGAGCAACTCCAGCGTCTTGCCGCCGATGGGATCGAAGCTGACGCGTGCGCCTTTGCCACCCGTGATTTCATTGACGCTATCGGCTAAGTCTTCGTCATCGGTGACGATGACGTGATCGGCTCCCAGTTCGATAAGCCGCGCTTTTTTAGCTACGGTACGGGTTACGGCGATGCTGGTGGCGCCCTGCGCTTTTACCATCTGGATGGCGGCCACCCCTACGCTACTGCTGGCTGCGGTGATGACGACAAAGTCTCCCTTACTTACCTGACCTAGCCAGATAAGTGCGCCATACGCAGTCAAATACTGCATCCAGATGGATGCCCCTTCTTCGTACGAGAGATTAGACGGGTATTGCGCAATTGAATGAAAGGGAACAACGGCAACTTCGCCATAGACACCGTATTCATTAAGGCTGAACGTTCCCGGGACAGTGCTGACCGTTTTGCCAATCCAGGTCGGATCGACGCCTTGTCCCACGGCTTCAATAATGCCGGAAGCCTCATAGCCACTCTTGGACGGCAGTATCGGTGTTTCCAAATATTGCCCGGAGCGGTACATGACGTCAGCGCGATTCAGTCCAAGCGCTTTAACTCGCAGACGCACTTCGTTTGGCTTGGGTTCGGTGATAGGGAGCTCGTCAAACTGGAGGACTTCTGCGCTTCCGGTCTTATGAAAGCGAACAATCTTGGCGGTAGTAGACATGCAATGCTCCTGGGTTTCGAAAATTCTATTGAATGGTTTCGGGATATAAGGGCGGGATGTCTTGGGAAATTCATGACCACGATTTCAACCACAGCGCTGAGTATTCAGCGTTTTTGCTGAGGCATGTTACGGCGGCTGCATTACACCTACAGGTCATACATGATGGTCACGACGTTGAAATTAATTATGATCATCATCATGTATGGCGTCAAGTATTCTGTTTTACGGTAGTGGAATCGAAGTGATTACATGAAATATACATTAATATCATTTAGTTGGCGGGATGGCTTTTCTGACAATGAACGGGGGAGCGGGCTAGAAATTTACTGTATTAGCAAAAGGGGTTGAATATGCTGGCACGATGTAGTTTACGGATATCAAACTTGCCGGCCACACCGTTTTATCTACTCCTCCAGGCTGGATGGGACTGTTTAATCGGAGATCAATGAGGAAAACAGCGTCTGCGGAATAGCCGATGTGATTGAATGACATCACGTAACGCAAATTGGCAGCGGGCACTGAAATGATAGATAGCGAATTTTTTTCAAGACTCACAAGAGCTGAGTTAAGTGAAACGTTCTCATCATAATGAGCCTCCTGTTGGTTGTATTTTAACCAGAGTACCCATTAAGCAGTAAGAGTAAATTGAGGGGAATGACAGTTGAGTATCTACGTTATAGAAATTCAATTCTGTCTTTTCCATTTTTTTACCAGAATTTTCTATTTGCTATAATATTAAAGAGCAGGACCGAGTTTGATATACAACATGAAGACCCAACAATGGAGAGGCTGTCCTTGACAGAATGACAGGGTTCTTGTGTTCTTTGCATCAACATTGAAGAATATACACTTGCTA
>Ga0224527_1000794_pt1 | contig 18839 bp, 15 predicted proteins | sample CBST0metaG_FD_179882 | JGI IMG/M metagenome (GOLD analysis project Ga0224527, IMG submission 179882) | Peat soil microbial communities from Stordalen Mire, Sweden - C.B.S.T0 | ecosystem: Environmental > Terrestrial > Soil > Wetlands > Peat | place: Sweden: Norrbotten County, Stordalen Mire... | reverse complement strand
CACGTCTTCCATGGCTATCCGCCTACATGGGCCACGTCGACATTTTGGGAACTGAGACATACCTGACAGCCACGCCAGAGCTGTTGGAACTTGCGGGCAGTCGATTGCGGCGCCGTTATCTGAAGGCGCATGAGTGAGGAATTATGAATCGACAGAAGCGGGACACTCTCTTGGTGTTAGTTCAGAGCTTCTTTCAAGATTACTTGCAACGCGTGCGTGGGGCCAGTAACCATACTGTTCGAGCGTACCGCGACACGCTCAGACTGTTCTTCACGTTCTTAGTGCATCGTCGAGGTGGATCCGCCGCTGATCTGAGCCTCGACGATTTGCATACAGATGCCGTGCTCGCCTTCCTGGACTATGTGGAATCGCAAAGGGGGAACTCCGCAACTACACGCAACTGCCGTCTGGCCGCAGTTCGAAGCTTTGTCAAACACTTGCTCCGCCACGACCTGACCCGCGCCAACCAATATGGCCGAATCCTCGCGCTTCCATCCAAAAAAGCTTCTCACCGCACTGTGACTTATCTGGAACCGGAGGAAGTTCGCTCTGTCATTGCCGCGGTGGATCCCCAATCGCCTCACGCCAGGCGCGATCGAGCACTGCTGCTATTTCTTTACAACACTGGAGCGCGGGTTAGTGAAGTCTTGGCCGTCCGCCTCCGCGAACTTCGGCTTGATCATCCGCGGCAGGTTCGTCTTTATGGCAAGGGACGTAAGGAACGAGTGTGCCCGCTATGGCCAGAGACGGCTGCGGCGCTACGTCAGATCCTCGATCCTCAATCCCCCGACGAGCCGGCGTTCCGGAATGCTCGCGGGGCCGTGTTAACTCGTGACGGTGTCGCCTATCTACTCGAAAAGTATGTGCGGCGCGCTTCAGCAATGCTGCCCTCGCTCCGCACCCGCCGAGTGACCCCTCATGTGATGCGCCACAGTTGTGCTGTCGCATTGCTGCAAGCAGGCGTTGACGTTTCGGTCATCCGCGACTACTTAGGACACGCGTCGATTGCCACTACGAGTCGGTACATCACAGCCAATCTCAAGATGAAGCGTGACGTGCTCGAGGCCTTTTGGAATCGAGCCGGCCTAAAGAAGGAATCAGGTCGCCGCTGGCGGCCGTCGCCCAAGATCCTTGCCTTTCTTGAAACGCTCTGACGCGAATTATCTGGAGCGCGTGATCTGCGCGACTGCCTTAAAGGCACGGCTCGCAGGAACCATCGAGGAGAACTCTGGATAATTCCCGTGTCCAGATAATGAGCCTTATCTCGATCTCGAGATAAGGCTCACATAAGGCGTAAGTTCTACGACCTGAAAGAAGCGCATCAATCGCCGATCGGGATCGAAGCCCTGGAGCGCATCGCTCCTCTATATAGGATCGAAGAAGAGATTCGCGGCCGCTCTCCAGACGAACGGATGCAGGTTCGCTCACTCAGGTCACGCCCGATCATGAACTCACTGCGCGAGTGGTTCGAAGCTTCGCTCACGAAGCTCTCGCCGAAATCCGATACCTCGTCGGCGATTCGCTATGCGCTCAGCAACTGGGAAGCGCTGACGCGCTACTGTGACGACGGACGCAGGGAGATCGACAACAGCGCGGCAGAAAGATCCTTGCGCGGTGTTGCGGTCGGTCGCCGTAACTATCTGTTTGCTGGCTCGGATCGTGGAGGAGAACGCGCCGCTACCTTCTACGCCCTAATCGGCTCAGCTAAGTTGAATAGCCTGAACCCCGAAGCATATCTGCGCGAGGTATTCGAACGCATCGCCGAACATCCCATCAGCCGCATCGAAGAACTCCTGCCCTGGAACATCGGCACTCACGCCGACTGATAGAACCCACTCATCATTCAGCGAAATGCGTCCACATTTACGGAATGTGGACACAACCTGCCTAATTCACTCACTCATTCCATTTCGCAAGACGGTGTTGAAGCACCGCTTACAGAAAACCTGCGGCAGTCGACAACGCTTCTGAACGATCCAGAGCGTTGTGTTCACATCGGCGATCGAGAGAGCGATATCTTTGAGCTTTTCTGTGCGGCCCAGCAGGTCGGCACGCACTTTGTGGTACGCACCTGCGTGGACCGGCGCTCGGAAAATGCGACAGTCGCAGCCGAGATGAAGGAAGTTCGTGTCCAGGGGTTGCACCGCATCGAGGTACGTGATCGTCATGGAAAACCTGACCTCGCCACGCTTGCGATCCGCTACCGGCGCTTGATGGTTCGCCCCTCCCGGAGTAAGGAGAAGTCGTATCCACCGCTGACCTTGACGGCGATCTATGCAACCGAACAAGGCACCCCGCAACAACGGGAGAGAATCGACTGGAAGTTGCTTACCGACTTACCGGTGAACTCTCCCAAGGAAGCGATTGAGAAGCTGAGTTGGTATTCGCAGAGATGGAAGATCGAAACCTTTCATAAGATACTCAAGTCAGGATGCCGAGCCGAGGAATCAAAGCTGCGAACTGCGGAACGGCTGGTCAACTTGCTGGCCGTGCTGTGCGTCGTAGGCTGGCGAATCTTCTGGATGACGATGATCAGCCGCACCGCGCCGAAAGCGTCTCCCAAACTGCTCTTCACCAGCCTGGAACTCCGTCTGCTCGACCTGCTGGTGAAAGACGGCCTGTTCGAAGCTCACGAGCAAACACTCTCCGCGTACATCACTAAACTCGCCAAACTCGGCGGCTACTTGGCCAGAGCCAATGACTCGCCGCCCGGCAACATGGTCGTGTGGAAAGGTCTTTCCCGTCTTACAGACATAGAACTCGGGGCCACTATGGCTGCTAAAGTTGTGGGTAATTGAAAGCAGACGTACTGCCGTTGCTGATCCGCCGACGGAGCGCAAGTGCGGGCAATCCTTTGTGGTGAATGATGAACGCGATGATCGCCAGAGCAACTTGTAGCCGATTTTCTGGTCGGAGAATAGTGCTCTGGTTGTCATGGAGAAAGCAAAGAAACAGTCTTGCAGCGTAGTAAATTAATCCCTTTCGCTCAGAACTCCTTTCAACTTTGGGGTTCTCTGCTGCAAGTTGGAACCATGGCAGTGTCGGGCACAGCACACTGCCTCTATGGCTGCTCTTAGTCCTGCTGCCGCAAGAGTAAAAGCATATCGCGCAGTAACTGACGGCTTGGCGTTCTATCCACCCAGGATCGTAACTCCTTACATGCCGGTTTCGGGATCGCTTGGAGGATTTGCTGCCTTCGCTTGAAGCGGCCGAAGTCCCTCCTCGAGAAAACGATGTAAAGCTGAATGCATCATCGTGCTGTAAAGTATGCTCATCGTCCGGCACGGAGAATTCATGTGAAGCGAACTCAAGGTCACGACTGGGCGGACTTGGCCATGCGTGGTCCGCATCCTTCCGGACAAACCACGGCAGAGTACAAGTCAGGGGAGTGCAGGAAGATTGTCGAAGCTGGATATGGCATAGTTCTAAAAAGTTGGCGACCAGATGAGCGATGTGACTGGCAGCCCGCAGGCGGAGCTATCTGTTAAGCTGCGCAATCCTTTTTACTACATCCCGTAGAGCTTCTTCTACCCAGGGCTCCTGTGGGTGTGACTCACAGCATAAACCGGCCAATTGGCGCCGTTATGCATGGAACGAGTGGCCCAACTGCCGTGCGAGTCGCAAAACCAGACCTGCGTTTATCATCCTCCATTGGATTGCCTATGTTAACCATCGTAAGCCAATCTGATCGGGTGACCGAATCAGGGTGGAACGGAGGGAACGAGTTTTCGGATCACCGCTTTCAGCGCCTCGCAGTCAAGGCTCAGATCGGCAACCAGATGCTCTAGACTCTTGGTTCTCATCCTCCAACTGGTTCAACCGCTGGGCCTCCCTGACTTCCATTCCGCCGTACTTCGATTTCCAGCCGTAGAACGTCGCCGCACTGATCCCATGCTCGCGACTTAGGTCCGCCGCCTTCACCCCGGAGAACTCCAGTTTTCAGTGGCTGAGTTTTGCAGGAGTAGGGCATGTCCTTGTCTTGGCAGACAGCGAAGCTGCAGATTGCGCTCAGCAGCGTGTACAATTAAGAAAAACAAAGAGCAACTCTGTCGCCAAACTATAGGGGATATCTCTAATGGCCATTGCAAGAAACAAACAAATGACTAAACGGAAAGTTAATTCGTTAGAAACAAGAAAAAAATTGTTCTACACCGCAGTTCATTTGTTTGATTCGCATGGATATAACAACGTGACTATTGACGATATAACACGAGAAGCGAAGACATCAAAGGGCGCTTTTTATTTTCACTTTAAGTCGAAAGAGAGCGTCATCATTGAGGCAATTCGAGAGGTCGACCATCAATATCAAGAATGGTATAACGCGCTAGCGGACGATATTGAGGCGACAAAACAACTCTTAATGTTCTCCGATAAAGTGCTTAATTACGCTAAATCACTTGGCGTTGATGTTGAGAAAGTTCTTTACGCAAGTCAAATCAGCATAGACGATAATAATGACAAAATGCTTAGCGACGAAAACAGAGCCATTTTTATTATCTTTTCAAAAATTATTCGACGTGGACAGGAACTTGGGGAGATACGCTCGGATTTTTCCGCTGATGAACTGACACGTATTGTCACTAGATGGATCAGAAGTGTTATTTACAATTGGTGTTTGTATAACGGGAACTACGATCTCGTCGAAGATGGCTTGCAGTTTTTTTCCTTTTCATTGCCGATTCTGACAAAATCATTCGAGCAGGATTGTGACGAAACAGGCAGCCGCGCACACTACGGTTTTAATGCCCTACGCGCCCAGCGAGGCCGAATCAGAAACCCAACCCCAGCATTGGAATCTGGCACTGGCGTTGCCCCGTCAATGTCGGCGACTGGTACTAAACGCGCATCTAGTGCGGTGAAGAGCGAAAAGACTAATCCATCTGCCATCACCAAAAAGAACATGAGTCTTGAAGCACGCCCGCGTATGACGGAAGGTCAGCAGGCGAAAAAAAAGCGTACCGCAAAGGCTTCCACTAGTATGGTACTGAAGAAAGTTCCGACAAAGAGTGCGCCCAAGAAGGCCAAGGGTGGAATGACCGCAGCCGGGCTGAAGAGGTGAAGGCAAGGCGGGCGGTGGGACAGTCTTTTCTGCTGCCACAAACTCGCCCCCCCTGACATTGCCTCCGAGTGGAGTTTCCAGTTTGCGGAAACTTCGACCTACACTTCTACGAAGAACCTACTTTGCGTCGGAAGGTAGTACGGCAATACACGCTTAAACCCGGATTATGCATGCATCCCCTTGTGTAAGCCCCCCACATATACCACAAGCAGCCAATCCGCCTCCGCGTCTTCTTAATTCTTCCGCAGCAGTCATCATAATACGGGCACCACTGGCAGTGTTGGCGTGCCCCACGGCAATCGCCCCGCCATTGACGTTTAGCTTTTCAATCAACTGTTTGTATTTCTCTTCTTGAAACCCATCCAACGGGTATGCGTCGATCTGGTTTAGCGTTTTCCTATACTCCTCCTCAATAAAGTTCTTGCACGACAGTAATTTACATGACACCAGCGGTACACAAGCAAAAGCTTCATTGATCTCCACAATACTTATTTCATCAAGCGACATATCTAATTTCTTTAGGCACTTCTTAATCGCTAATGCTGGTGCTACTGGCAATAAGTCTGCCTTAGCCGCGATTGAACACATCCCAACAATTGTATAAAGGGGCTTCAATCCAAGCTTATCGGCGGTACTTTTCCTCATAAGAATCTGTGCGGCCGCTCCGTCGTTTAGTCCAGGAGCGTTACCAGCAGTAATTGTTGGATTGCCAAAGATCGTTTTAAGTTTCGCCAAATCTGCCAATGTGACATCAGGACGATACTGTTCATCAATATTCAATTGGGTGATGTTTGTTGCTTTTCCCTTTCTAATAGCAATGTCCAATGGAATCATCTCTGTTTTATAAAAACCACTGGCATGTGCCTTGCCATATTTCTGGTGGCTGTTATAGGCAAACTCGTCCTGCTCTTCCCGTGACACGCTATACTTCACGGCAACGTTGCCGGAGTCGACTGCTACCGGAGCAAAGTCCTTATAGCCGAGAGCAACAAGTGGGTCATCCAGCGTGATATTGCCAATTTTATTTCCCTGCCACCTCATGTTGCGAGCTAGAAAAGGCACCGTGCTAAAACTAGTTGCGCCTCCTGCAAGAGCAACATCCACTTCCCCAGTTGCAATTCTTCCCATAGCGTAATAGGCCGCCGACATGGCTGACACGCAGGCTTTATCGAACGTAATGGAGGGAGTGCTAACAGGCAACCCTGCCTTTATTAACGATTGACGAGCGACAACCGGTGTAAAGGGATCTTTGCAATTTGAGGTATCACCACATCCCCACCATACCTCGTCAACCACATCGGGGCTTAAGCCTATTCTTGCTATTGATTCCCGCATAGCTTTTGCCCCGAGCTCATAGATGTCAATATCTTTCATTAGGCCACCGAATCTGCCAAAAGGTGTCCTTACAGCACTTACGACAACAACTTCGTCTCCACTGTTTTTCACTTTAACGACCTCTTACTTTCCTCTAACAAGAGCCCAGCATTCGTCCGGCTGAGTATATGAACATTTATAGGTCCGACTCTGTTTCCGCTTTGCTTTGCGTTGAGTGATTTCTTCACGGCAGAGTCAGACCTAGATCATGTCGAGCGAAGCGATCCTGTAGGACTGCCTAGTGGCGGGCTCGATCTGCCAAAACTCCTCCGGCGTCAAATAGTGAGCGAGTGGTTCGCGTATGTTGCGAGAAGAATGGTGCGAGGCCATTCCTCTCGACGAGTTCAACCTGATCTCTTAAGCACAATGCGAAAGGTATTGTACGACACCTCTAATGACAATTCCCTAGCCACTCAACTTGTCGTCACGGCTTATATGATCATGAAGCCACCGCACACCGGCAATTCCACGCCCGTAATGAAGCTTGCTTCCTCTGACGCGAGGAAGCACACGGCATTAGCAATATCCTCGGGCTGTCCCATACGTGCTAACGGCATCGCTTTAAGCCAACTATCTTTTATCGATTGGGGTACATCTTTAAGCATATCCGACTCTATTACTCCTGGCTCGATGGTATTTACTGTGATGTTGTACTTTCCTAACTCTTTCGCCAACGTTTTTGTTAGACCAATGACTCCTGCTTTTGAGGCTGCGTAATTGCCTTGGCCTATATTGCCGTAGGCAGAAGTGGACGAGATATTAATGATGCGTCCCCACTTCTTCGCACGCATTCCAGAAACCACAGCGCTTGTCACCAAGAACGTTCCAGTTAGATTGACATCGATTACTCTCTTCCATTGCTCCAGAGACATTTTGTGAAACATAGAATCGCTTGTTATGCCCGCATTGTTTACTAAAATGTCTATAGTCTTAAATTTCTCAACAAGCTTCGATATTGCCTGACTAACGGAACCCTCATTACCGACATCGCAGTGAAGCGCTAAGCTTCTACTACCCTCAGGGTCAATCGAGTGCACGCATTCGAGTGCGGTCGTTTCGTTGATATCAAGAACAGCTATTCGACATCCTTCAATAAACAATTTGCGAGCTATAGCCGCACCTATGCCTCGCCCGGCACCAGTGATTACTGCAACCTCGTTCTTAAACCTCATAACCTGATTCCCCTTGGGACGATAGTCAAGCCACGTTCATCAGGCTGCAATATTCGCGTCGCGTTGCAACGTCAGAGACTGCAGCCTCTGTTTGTTTGCGCCATCACGATTACCCAACGGCGAGGATATCGTTAAATCTTTCGAGATAACTGAAGTCATTTAAACGACCAGCGGATTCAGCTTCTTTAACCAGTTCTACCACTTTGTCGTTGAAGGGAGTCGCAACACCATACGCACGACCCTTCTTGCAGACGATGCCGTTAATGTATTCGATTTCAGTTTTCCTGCCTTTTTCTAGGTCTTGGAGCATGCTGGCCTTCAGTTTCGTGTGATGGTCCCATATCCGATGATACAGAGCCATCTTCTCCGGAATGTCTTCCTTGCTCTTCAGTTCCAGACTCTCAAAGTCTTCCCCAAACGCTTCAACCATGCGATAGCCTTGTGCGTGGCAGACTTTAAGGACCTCGTCGGCAATGTGAGCCAGGCATTCCATCGCTTTTGGATTGGCCAGCACATCACCAAAGGTACAGTTCAATGTAGCCGACATGCCGCTGAAGCAGGAATTCTGGAGGACTTTATTCCAACGGATTCCCATGAGATTATCCATCAGTGTCGTTTCGCCGACTGCCTGGAGAACGGTTTTGACTTGATCCAAGCGAGGACGCATCGCTCCATCTATTTCACCGATCTCAAAGGCCAACTCTTGCACCTTTGCGTAAGGGGATGTCAGCATGGAAACACCTGGTTTGATCCAGGTTGCACCGAACATTACCGCTCCGCCTATGGTTCTTTCCTTACCTACGTAAGAGGCTACCGCTTCTTCAGGAATGCCGTTCTGCAGCGTACAAACGACACTTTCCTTGTGAAGATGCGGCAGGAGTTCGGTTAGAGCCATGGCGTTGGCGGTTTGCTTGGTCAACAGAATGACAAGGTCGTAGTGGCCTTCCATCTGCTCAGGCACGAGCGCCTGCACGGGAACATTCATCTCTAAGCCGCCCGTAACCGTAGCGCCGTTAGAAGTAAGCGCCTCCACGTTTTCCTTGTAAGAATCTATCAAGTCAATCTGTTGCCCACTTTTCGCGATTAAGGCGCCAATTATGATTCCTAGTGACCCAGCTCCTACGATAGCCGTTCGCATTTTGTGTCCTCCGCATTCTTGTTATTATCGAGATTTTCTTCGTTATTTATGCTAGGCACAATATCTCCCTGGCCTCTGCTGGCGACGCTGGCTCCAAATCCAGTTCGCCCATAATCCGGACCATCTTTTCTACCAGCTCCGCGTTAGATTTCGCCAGTGTTCCCTTGCTCAAATACAGGTTGTCTTCCATGCCCACACGTACATGACCGCCTAGGATCAGGGACTGCATCGCATTGGGAAACTCAGCCTTGCCCGCTCCGATAACCGACCAATTGTAATTACCTCTGCCGAATAGCCGATCAGCGGTTTGGTGCATATTCATAACATCGTAAGGGGTAGAACCGATCCCTCCGAGAATTCCGGTGACAAACTGCATTGTGATCGGGGGTTTGACAATCCCCGCTTGGAGTAGATAGGCGATGTTATAGAGATGCCCAACGTCGTACGCCTCAAGTTCTGGCTTCGTGCCACTCTCATCCATGATCTTGCACATTTTCCCCATGGATTCAAAAGTATTTTGAAAGACAAAATCCCTGCTCGCATCCAAGAATTGCCCTTCCCAAGGGAATTGGAACTCTTTGATCTTGTTAGCCAAGGGGAACATACCCCAGTTCATGGATCCTGTATTCATAGATGCCAGTTCGGGTTTAAACGCCGGCACAACCGAGACCCGTTCCTCTACTGACATTCCCGCGCCTCCTCCGGTAGTCAGGCAGATGACAACATCCTTGTTCTTTGCTCTGACTTGATCGAGAATACGACGATATAGGGTTAGGTCGGACGACGGTTGGCCAGTATCAGGGTTGCGAGCATGAATGTGCACGATAGATGCCCCTGCATCAGCCGCGTCCAGAGCGTTTTGAGCGATCTGTTGGGGAGTGATGGGAAGGTAGGGCGTCATACTCGGAAGATGAATCGAGCCAGTGATTGCACAACTGACCACTCTTTTACTAGATGCTATAGCCATTTATGTATTCCATCCTCTTTGGTTGGTCAGATAGTTACTTACTGTGTATTCGCAACTATCTGACCAATATGTCTTTTCATGCACCGGCGTAACCGCGTGTCGCGCACCGGTATTGCAGTACTATAGTCCTTTTGGGAATAGCAGGAATGCGATGGATGATACGAGCCCTGCGTAAAGCCAAATCATAAAGGTGTACGGCAACATATCTTGAAAGCGTACCTTAAATGCTCCGCAAACCGGGAGTGCCCAGAACGGCTGAAGGTTATTCGCCCACTGGGCACCGGTGCTGTACGCGTTGACAGTATGCGACACCGGAACACCCAGTTGCTGTCCTGCCGCGATAAGGTATGGAGCCTCGACTACAAACTTGGAGCCGCCTGAGGGAATGAAGAAGTCCATCGCGCCCGTGTATAAATAAACAATCCAGGCAAACGTACGAGGCGTCGAGATCGATACAAACCAATGGGTTATGATTCCGACCAGACCGGACTGGCTGATCACGCCGAAAAGTCCGGCGTACAGGGGAAACTGAACCATAACGCCGAAGGTTGTGGGGACGCCTTTCTTTACTGATGCCGTGAAACTACTCGGAGATCCATGCAGGAGAAGACAGAGTCCTAGGAAGAGGAAGTTGATCGAATTGAGATCAAGCTTACCGAAGCCCTTGGAGTAGATGTAATTCCCCACCCATGCCAGCATGCCAAGAGCTAAGAGCGATTGCAGTATTCTGGACCGGTCCCAGCGCTCCGCCGGCCTTAAGAGCTTTTTGTCCTCAACGGGAAGAGTAGCTGAAAGCTCGTTAAAGGTCGCGTCATCTATTTCTCTAGCCCTATCCTTTTTGGGCATCATAATGACGGCTAGGATAGGAATAGTGATCAGGAAAAACAGTTGAAGTCCAATTAGAAATGGAGACAGGGCGGTTCGGTTCAGAGGAATAACCCCTATGAGTTTCTCCAAGAAGTTTCCAGGGGTCGCAACCACCAGCGCCGCGGATTGCGACGGACCATTGCACATTACATTCACAACACCATAGGACAGCGCTGCAATAAATGGGTAGTGGATTCCAAGGCCGCGCTTGCGGACCGCGAGTTCGCGGCCCATAATCATCGCAAACATTAGCCCAACCCCCCAGTGGACCCAAGCAACAGCCCCAGCAACCAAGCAAAATAAGACAATTGATCCCTTAGCCGTTTTAGGACGGTCTAATAATGCAACGATTGCTCGTTTGACTAGCTTCGAGTCTGCGATGACAAAGCCGGTGACCATCAATATGCAAAGCTGCATCGCAAACGTTAACAACAGCCAAAAACTAGAGGCGTAGAAATTAACTAAGTCGAAGATACTGCTCTTTGTTAATCCCAATGCCATCACAAACACAATGAGAGTAAACACCAAAACGATTACCATGGAGTCGGGAATCCAGTTCAGAGTCCATTCGGTGAACTTCTCGATGATGTTCGAGTTCGTGCTTTTGTTAAGTCTCATTTCGGAATCTGTAGTAGCCACATTGACCTCCTGGAAGAACCTAGGGCTTGTGAAGCATCGATTTCCTGTCGCACTTCCAGTGGCGCAAAGCGTGGTGCGGGAGGCTGAGTGTCTCCCGCACCACTCCTCGAAACGACGCATCACCACGGGCAAGATGCGGTGCTTAGAACTGGGTTTCCACGCGGAAGCCAGCGATGGTGCCAGAATGATTACTGCCCCCTACGCTTGCGTAGTGGTCGTACACCGGTTGAAAGACCAGCCAGGGAGCGACCTGTACTTTGTAGTTGAGTTCGATCAGTGTTTCGTTGTTGAGGACTGGATCGCCCAGTCGTTGCTGGTTGATGTTGAAACCGCTGCCTATCTTGCTGTAGACCAAGCCAAGTGCAAGGCTGTCCTTTGAGCGCTGCGCAATCGGTCCCCTGAAGATCAGACCACCGGTGAATTCCGTCGGCACCTTACTCTTGTCCTGCGGACCGGTGTTAACTCCGAACGCGGCGTCAAGTCCGCGGTTGCTTCCTGCCGCTACCCGATACACAGATTGATTAGCCTGAAAGTAGACTGAGTAGTTGCCGTCAACGTATTTTCCGGTGCTGTAGTCAAGAAAACCACTGCAGCCCGTAATTGGATTGCAAGAACCAGCTTTACTTCCGTTATAGGTGAAACCAAACTGGTAGCTGCCCGGATACGCCTTGCGTGTCGATGGTGCACCCGGATCCGTATAGAAACCCACGGCTGTGTCCGACGTAGCTCCGTGAGATCCATTCTTGTAGTTGAAGCCAGTCGGATAAACGTGAGCTTCGCCGTCATCCGGCGGCAGAAAGTATCCGGTTTGCACAAAGAAATGTTTGTTCGGGATGATCTTCAGGTTTACACCGGGACCAGATTCAGGGTCGTAGGAAGCGCGTGCGTTGAACATGTTGCCGAAGTTGTAGAACAACGGCTCGTTAACGAAGGAACCGATATATGTCTGAAGGCCGTAGTAGTCCTGTGCGGCCATGATGCCCGCAGTCAGTTCAACCTTGTTGTTGAGGAACTTCTGCGTCAGGTTGATGGAATCAACACGGAACTGGTGGGAGCTAACAATGGCACTGGGGTTTGCGATGGTGCCAATGTCGGCTCCCACGTTCACACCGTTTTGCCACAAGCCGGTGGCATGGAAAGACAGCCCCTTTAGACTGCTGAACTTTCCAAAGTCAACATCCACCGTGCCGCGAAGACGTTCCCAGTTAGAAAACCTTTCAACGTCTCCCGCAGGGGCATGAGGATCGCCAAGAGCGTCGGTGATGTAATGGAAGTTGAATGAAAATCCTTGTTCCGCCCATGCACTGCGTTCCTTTCCCCAATTGAACATGTACTGCTGATGCAAGAACTCGGGACCTACGAACTTTGGGGCCTCTGACGACGAAGCGCTGGTTTGAGAATCGGTGGCAATCACCGTATCGGCGGCAACCAGTTCGCTCCCGGTGAGGGCAGAGGCAGAGACTGCAAACATTGCGAGAATCAACGCGAAGCCGGAAGCCGCAGCAAGCCTTTGGAATCGGCTACAAAAACCGCGATGCAATAAAAATACCGACATACTTTCTCCTTTTTAATCTTTCTATTTGAAACTTGCCGTGTTCAGTCACAACTAAGCCACAGACTCAACAGAAATCGAGTGCGTGCCTTGCAACAACAGGCCAAACAGCGGATGTAAGTGCGGTTGCTGCATTACGTTCCGGTGGCTTGTGTTCAAATTCCAGCTTCTCAACGTTTTGAGGCGAAACAGAAATACCATGGTCAGTGAACAGAGTCAAGGAAAGAATCTGAGCCAGAGCTTATTCTTTAGGTTGGACCGCGAGCGACTTAGGGATCATCAAAATGTTATGAGATGCTTGTTGGCTTTCAACGAGCATCTCACCAGGAAACTCTTCCATTCTGCATTCTGTGTTGTTGTGATCGGGTTATTCGACAGAGTTGTCGGATACGTGAAGTGCCTGTAAGAATCGGTACAAACTGGTCAAGAACCAGTTGCACCTGCCAGCGTTGCTCTTGGAGCGACACTACGTGCAGAAGGGCAAAATTGTGGCCAGGAATTCAGCTGCTTGCCGGTTTCAGTATCGAAGCAGCTCACACGTCGAGGGTATCGGGATACGCCAACGCTGATCCGAAAAGGATGTGAGTACCACAGTCTCATTGGGAGCGAACACTGGGTGCTCGTGTCAACGTCGTGGCAGGGGCTCATGTGACATACCGCAAGAGCCTGCGTGACATCGAAGCCTGCTTGGGCTCGTTGCAAAGGGGAGCCCTATCAGTTTGGATTCCGAGGCGAGGTTGGCCGCTCGACGTTGGAGACATCAACGTCGAGCGACTGGCACACATTGCTCGATCTTCGCGGTAACCTTGTCAACGCTTATTCGTATTACAGACGTGCACTTAAACCACAACGCTAACATCTACTTTTCCCTTAAGTCCCAATATGTGACGGGCCTCTTCGGGTGTCGCGACCTCCAGGCTCAATTCTTTGGCGATACGAATCACGGCACTTACCTGTTCACCACTGCTTTTCGCTAATTGGCCGGGGCCAATGTAAAGGCTGTCTTCCAGACCAACGCGGACGTTTCCACCTTGGCACATCCCGACGCATACGATTGGCAACTGAGCCTTCCCAGCTGCACAGCATGACCAGACGAAATTGCCATCGCCAAAGGTCTTTCGTGCGGTCTCAACCAGGAAGACGAGATTTTCAGCAGTAGCGGGAATACCGCCAAGAATCCCGAGAACAAATTGCATGTAAAGTGGAGTCTGAAGCGCACCAACATCAACTAGGTGCTTGATGTTATTAATCATTCCAACGTCATAGACTTCTAACTCTGGCTTCGTCCCAGCTTCATACATGGCCTTAGCGAATACTTTGATTTTCATAAACGTATTTGCAAAGATCAGGTCCTCAGTTGCGCTAAGGTATGGAATCTCCCAATCGAACTTGGGAGACTTCAGCTTCTCCGTCAACAAATGGAATGCAAAATTAAGAGACCCAGAGTTCAGTGAGGCAAGCTCCGGCTTTAAGATACCGATAGGCTTAACCCTCTCTTCAAGGCTCATAGCTGTACTGCCACCGGTGGTAACACAGATTACTGCATCACAGCGATTACTGATACTTCCAATAATCTCTTGGAATAGTCGAATATCACTGGTTGGACGTCCATCTTTCGGGTCGCGTGCGTGAACATGAACAACGGCTGCGCCCGCCTCGGCTGCACCGACAGCATCATCGATAATTTGCTGAGGGGTATATGGAAAGTATGGCGACAAGCTAGGGACATGAGTTGCTCCAGTTACCGCTGCCGTAATTACAAGTTTGTTCATTACTTCTCCTCGTATCTTACATTGACGCGTAGATCGATAACTCTAGCTAAACCAGATGGGTTGCGTAGTAGACGCCGATAACGAGAAACGCGACCATCGTCTTGATTATGACAAGGCCGAAAATGTCCGGATATGACTGCTTATGCGTGAGTCCGCAAATCGCCAGGAAGGTAATCACGGCACCATTGTGAGGCAGCGAGTCCATGCCACCACTGGACATGGCCGCAACGCGGTGCAGCACCTCTAGGGGGATTCCACTGGCATTTGCTGCAGCGATAAAATGATCAGCCATGGCAGCCAGGGCGATGCCCATGCCGCCCGATGCCGACCCCGTAACCCCGGCGAGAACGTTGATGGTGACCGCTTCGTTAATCAACGGGTTGGGGATGTGCGAGAGAGCGTCGCGAATCACAAGAAAGCCGGGCAACGCTGCAATTACCGACCCATAACCATATTCCGAAGCCGTGTTCATCGTCGCCAACAGGGCGCCGCCAATCGCCGCCTTGCTGCCATCGGCAAACTTGGTGTTGATCGTCTTAAACGCGGTGATGCAGACGAACAGAATGGCGATTGAGAGGGCGGCCTCAACGGACCAGACGCCTAAAACACTGGCGATCTTAATGTTGAACGCCGGAGTAAGGGAATTCATCTTCACATCAATAGAGGGCGGATACCAAATGGGGATAAGCTTTGTGAAAAGAAAATTCAGGATCCCGACAAGAAACAGGGGGCTGATAGCGAGCCAGGGATTCACTAACCCACTGTCTGGAATATGCTCGGGCTCATTGATATGGCCCGTTCCGTAATCCTCCCCTTGAGCTTGCAGTTTCCTACATCGCCATTCCAGGTAAATCATGCCTCCGGTGAAAATGAGAACAGCTCCGATGAGCCCCAAGATCGGCGCCGCATAGGAGGTGGTATGGAAGAATGTCGTAGGAATAATGTTCTGAATCGCCGGTGTTCCAGGCAGACAATCCATCGTGAAGGTAGCTCCACCCAGAATCAAGGTTGCTGGAATTAAGCGCTTCGGAATGCCGCAGGCGCGAAACATCTCAGCAGAGAACGGATAAAGCGCGAACACAACAACAAACAGCGACACACCGCCATATGTCAGGAGCGCCCCGACGATTACAATCGACAAAATCGCCTTTTTCTTGCCGACGACCCGAACCACTGCCGCCACGATGGACTGGGCAAAACCTGAAATCTCGATAACTTTTCCGAAGACCGCGCCTAGCAGAAAGATGGGGAAGTAGTTTTCAACAAAGAACACCATCTTGTGCATGAAGAGGCCGCTATACACCGGAAGGATGTCATGTGGATCAGTTAGAAGAACTGCGGCCAATGCCGCAATGGGGGCAAACAGAATAACGCTGAACCCTCTATACGCGACAAACATGAGAAGGGCGAGTGACGCAAAGCATATTAGGACAGTCATGGCGAAGATTCTCGGTTATTTCGCGACTGCATGTTGATTGCGAAGTAACGTCAGTGCCGTTCTTGGCAGTGGTTTGTCGGCCATGTAATGGCAAATCAATCACACGATTTGCCATTACATGACACAGCTGTTATCGCGCGGTGTACCCACCCTTGCTGACGGCGCCTTTGCTCAGCAGCATGCGCCTCGCCTTTTCCAGGTTCGTTGCGAAGTCGGGAACTGCCTTCGCGGCTTCGGCCTCCTTTACGACTTCGACGACGAAATCGTTGCAGGGTGTGGGAATGTTCTTCTGCTGCCCCTTGCTGGACACGTAGCCGTTGATGTAATCGATCTCGGTTTTACGGCCTTTCTGGAGGTCCTGCAGCATGCTAGCCGTGTTGTCGTGCACGCCCCACACCTTCCGGTAAAAGTCCATTTTGTCCTGCGAACTCTGGCCAGGTTTGATTTCCAGGAACTCCATGTCGACGCCCTGGATTTCCTCCAGCCGGTAGCCGCAAGCATGGGCCGTTTTGATGGTTTCGTCGGCGATGTACGCTAACACTTCCATGGCCTCGGCATTGGTGAGTACGCCGCGGAAGGTGCATCCAAGCGCGGTTGACATACCGCTGAAAGTTGCATTCATCAGCAGTTTTGCCCAACGGACTCCCATGAAGTTGGCAATGGGCGTAGTGCCCCCAACTGCGGAGAGAACCTCTTGGAGTTTTTGCAGCGTGGGCGTAATCTCACCGTTCATTTGGCCGATCTCGAAGGCATATTTCTCCACAACCGCAGCGGTGGAAGTCAACTCCGAAACACCCGGCCCGAGCCAGGTTGCGCCAAAGCCCGTGGTGCCGCCCGTGGTCCGCTCGGCTCCAACATAGGACGCCACGGATTCCTCGGGTATTCCATTCTGCAGCGTGCAAACTGTGCTGTTGCCAGTTAAGTGCGGCAACAGTTGCTTTAGCGCGACCTCGTTATAGGTCTGTTTGGTGGTGAGAAGCACAATGTCATAGGTGCCGCTCATCTGGAGGGGAGTAATTGCCTTGACCGGAACGACGAGGTCAAGAAATCCAGTAATTCTGGCGCCCTGGGCGTTCAAGGCGGCAATATTCTTTTCGTCGATATCGATCAGCACGACGTCTTGACCGCTCTTGGCGATCAACGCGCCGACGATGGTGCCGATGGACCCCGCACCCATCACCGCGATCTTGATACTCATTACATTCTCCTAATGCCGACGGCGTGACTTGCGCCCCGGCGATTTTCTAATATCGGATCTAAGCAGGAGTTGCTGCATTACATGCCGGTGGCTGGCAGTTCAAATGTCAGGCTCCCAGTGTTTTGTGGCGCCACAGAGATACCACGGTCAGTGAGCGCAGTCAAGAAAAGATTTATTGATGGGGCAGAGGCTTCTTCGTAAACCCAATTTCACTTATTGACTAAGGTCGATGACTGTGGTATTCGTTAGGGCGCGCTCAAGGACAAGTGAAAGGTTGAGATTAATTCGTCGAGGCTCGGCATTATTGTGAGCGGATGCCTTGAAGTCCGTTCGCATTACCTGAGTTGTCTGATGAGTTGGCGGGCAGTGCAGCTCCGACACTTAAGGATGTCTCTGTCGAAGGCGATCTGGACGAAGATCTTGCCCTTGCGAAACTTGCACTATAACTTCCTGTGTTGAAGCTCCTGAAGCCCGCGTTATGTCACGCGGGCTTATTTGTTCAAATGTTTGAGCGCCGCCCGAACAAAACCTACATCAATCCCAGCCGTAATCGGACCATCGGGTAAAGTCTGTTGCTCCTAAGTTCTTGTCCGAGCCGAGGTTGGACTCTTTGCTGGCGGCGAGAATGACCCAGTGTCTGGAGCAAGCGTCTGAGACGCTTCGCGGAATTTCGATAGGAGACACGTATTCGTAGGCACTTAAGTCAGCCATTCAAGAATGTACGCTGCCTTTGGTTTGGCATTTCGGCGCGCGCTCATCTAGATTGAGTCTCATGAGATGTCTGAGATATTGGGCATTAATCCTTTTTCTCGGAGTGGTGCCTGCCGCGCTTGCGCAGACGGCTGAGAAGACAATCGCTTTCACGTTCGACGATTTACCGGTGAGCACCATCGGGCAGAATCCTGAGCCTGAGTCTCAGAGTCAGGCCTCACAGATCACGGCAAAGATGTTGGCAATCCTGAAGAAACACAATGTCCGCGCTACGGGATTCGTCAATGAGATGAAGCTCAATACCCCAGGTGCCCGTGACTTCTACTCGGGCCTGCTTGAGGACTGGCTGAGGAACGGACACCTTCTCGGCCATCATGGCTACAGCCATCTTCAGTTTGGAGAGGTGACACTGGCAGCCTATGAGGATGATTTTCTTCACGGCGATGTGATCGTTCCGCTGCTGCTCAACTATCGCAGAATCAATGAGCGTTATTACCGATAATCAATCGACTGAAGGACGATTACATCGTGCGCAACGGAAGCAAGCAGCAAAGCGAAGAGGTAAAGAATGAAGCTCCACCAGCAACGACAATGACGCCTTCAACCAAGGCTGAGACGGTACGAGTTCCGGTCACGAAGCCTGCGACGGAACCGCGCGAACCAGCGCAGACAGAATTCAACTTCGGCTCAAGGATATAGACATGTTGACCATCTCCAAACCACTCTCAGCGGGGCAGGCGCAGAATTACCGCCAGAAGGAATTCACCGCCAAGGAGCAGAATTATTGGTCGCAGTGCGGTGAGATCGCCGATGAATGGCAGGGCCATCTCGCCCCGCAGTTTGGTCTTGCCGGGGCCGTCTCCGCCGAGGACTTCGCCCGACTGAGCCAAGGCCAGAACCCGATGACCGGAGAACAACTGGTGCGCCAGCGCGCCTCTTATGAGTATCAGGA
>Ga0224527_1000791_pt1 | contig 18866 bp, 14 predicted proteins | sample CBST0metaG_FD_179882 | JGI IMG/M metagenome (GOLD analysis project Ga0224527, IMG submission 179882) | Peat soil microbial communities from Stordalen Mire, Sweden - C.B.S.T0 | ecosystem: Environmental > Terrestrial > Soil > Wetlands > Peat | place: Sweden: Norrbotten County, Stordalen Mire... | reverse complement strand
GATTTAATGAGGACGTAGTGCTATGCCCGTTATGGAAAAAGTTATATAATAGCAAGGCAGTTATCTCATATTTCCAATTGAGTTGCAGGGACATTTCAGATACAGATTTTCTGAAGTTGAAATTGAAAAAATTAAGGGGATGTTTTATAGTGGGATTTACATTATCAACAAAAGGACAAGATACTATCAATTTTGGTAATTATTATATCTTTCAAGGTATTCAGCATAGGGATAACAAAGGCAATATGATTTAGCTATTATTAAAGAACTCTTATATTTACTTGAAAACGTATGGTTTGCTTTATTGTCTATAGATGATCATTGTACGGATATATTTTTGCGAATCTTATTAATATCATCTTTTTGTATATTCCTTATGTTCATGATTAATCCCCCCTTGTAATTATTATTTTACAACATATCGATATTTTAACATTATATGTATATTTGGATCGATGATTGTGAATATTTTAGGCGTACTAAAAAGCATACCTAATGATGTATTGGCATACTGGTAAAAGCTATAGATGATAGATACATCAAAATGCATGTGAGGATATTTATACTCTATTTGAGTTATCTAAATTCAGCATATATTCATGCTCCAAAGTTTTATATCCAAAATGGATGTAAATTATATGGGGCTATAGATAAAAATATAATATGGGAGGAATAAGTAACTATGTCTTCTTGCACACGGGCGGCTCACCGGTTTTGTATGCTAATATTCCATTATTCGTATCGACAAAGAGAAAATCGTCTTAAGGAGTCAATGACGACACCTGTTGAGCCAGTTGCGTTGATGTAGTGTGTAAAGTCTTAATATCAAAGGTTTCGTAGATTTTAGGGTGATTTCATACATGTGTTTTGTGTTTGCCTAGACTTTGGTTGGGGCTTTTTTTATGTTAGGGGGGCCGAACCTTTACACGAAAATCAAACAAATACACGAAAGTTAGAGACAAATATTTGACGTTAAACATGAAAAAATTTACTTATTATTCACAAAAATCCAATTTAAATAAATAATAGAAGCTGACGGGAAGGATTTTGCGAAAAAGTATAGTAGTAAAGGATGAAACGCACAACTTCAAAAGTTGAAATTCATATAAGTGCGCTTCAATGTTTTTGGTTTAACACGTGTTTTTTGAAGATTTAGTTAGGCGAAAATTACATTTCGACAATTTTAGCATGAACATAGGTGTATAATGTCAAATATGTATAGGAAATGTCACTAAATGAAAGTGAGAGCCATACTTGTTATAATTACATATGAGAAAAGAATCGGATAATTATAAAACTAGAAGTTTGAAAATGAAATTGAGTTTACAACTATTGATGATAGTAATAGTTGTATTAACTCAGAGAATTGGCACTATTAGAGGCTTAGAATAAAAAGAACTATTAGAAGGATCAGCTCGTAATAAAGGAACAGGTTCTACTTAGAAAGATGAAAACAACCATTATTTAATCCAATAAAATAATAGGGAAATTCAGTAAGCATTCATTAGTAGCATGTATATTCATATTTATTCTACTATTGGGGGTGCCTCTAACACGTACTTTTAGAACATGGTTCTCAATAGTAACATGAATTTTCTTTTTTTACAGCTATGCGACCATTAGCATGGTATTATTAGGTTATAGGCGTAGCAGGCCTTGTTCATTTGGTTGCTTTTTTTAATATATGTAAGTGTAAGGTAGAGAGGATTTTTTTTTGCGCGGGGAAATCGCTCTATTAAATTTTAAAATTAAACGTCCTTATCATTTCTAAAAGGGGATTATTCATTATGGATGAAAAAGATTTTTTTCTGGTGCTAGATTTTGACGGCACAATCACAAATAAAGAAGTCAACGATTTGGTATTGGGAAAGTTTGCCCGACCTGAGTGGTCTCAAATTGAGGAATCGTGGGAAAAGGGGCAAATCAGTTCGCAGCAATGCTTAAGAGAGCAAGTGACATTGATCGATACTGGACTGCCGGAGATTCTCACCTATGTCGACAGCATCACTGTCGATGCCGCCTTTCCGTCGCTGGCAAAGTGGCTTCAGGCTAATGGACAGCCGGTGGCGATTATCAGTGACGGCTTTCAAATCTTTATTGAACGCATTTTAGCTAATGCCGGTATCCGAGACATCCCGGTTTATGCCAATGGACTGTCTACAAAGGATGGGCGGCTAGAAACTAGCTTTATGCATGCCGCCGCGAATTGCCCCGCCGGAACGTGCAAGTGTGCATTGGCTCAGACGCTGAGTAAGGGGGTGCCGGTGGTGCTGGTGGGCGACGGCCGGAGCGATTATTGTTTGGCGAAAAAAGCTGATTATGTGTTTGCAAAAGGGAAACTGGCCAATTATTGCAGAGAAAACAAGGTGCCTTATATCGGATTTTCCAATATATCTGAACTTCATGTCAAGTTGACAGCGTTTCGCCTGTTTTTAGGGCTACAAAGAAAATTTCATGGCAGTCTTAGGTGGAATGAGATATTTGAGCAGGAAGGATGTTGATTTATTTATGAATTTTGAAGGGATAGATTTGCCTGGGGGAGAGGAAACGGTTGTACTCATCCACGGACTTACTGGCGGTCCTTTTGAACTGAACTATCTGGCGAAAAAACTGAATAAGGCGGGCTATACTGTAAAAGTCCCCCTTTTGGCTGGACATGGCACGAATTTGGAGGAATTGAAAAAGACCCGTTGGCAAGATTGGTACAATTCGGTCAAACATGTTATTTTAGATCTGGAAACTGAAGGGCGCCCGATTTATGTTGGCGGTTTATGCATGGGGGCGGTCCTGGCCCTGCATGTGGCGTTTAATCTGAAGGAAAAGATCCGCGGCGTTGTCTGTATGTCGACAACACTTAGGTATGACGGGTGGAATATTCCCTGGTATAGTTTCCTCTTAGCGCTAAATTATTACACCCCGTTGCGGCACTTGTATTCCTATCCCGAACGGGAGCCGTTCGGGATAAAAAATGAGCGCTTGCGCCGCATCGTGGTCAAGGGAATGCAGGATAACACTATCGCCTATGAAAAGGTTCCTGGGGTGAGTATCGGGGAATTGTACAAACTAGCGAATAACGTTAAGCGGGAATTGCCCCAGATCAAAACGCCTACACTGATTTTGCACTCCCGTGAAGATGACACTGCCAGCGTCAAAAATGCTGACTATGTTGAGCGATATACTGGCGCCACCTATGTGCGTAAAATTTTGTTGACAGACTGTTATCATATGATCACCATTGATAACCAGAAGGACTTGGTGGCAGAGGAAATTGATGCGTTTTTCAAAAAGGTTGCTATGTTGCCCTCTTAATCGATTTTGGGGTTGACGGATAGCAAGGCTGCGAAAAAATGCAATATAAAAATATAGATGCGATTTTAATGACTAGCATGATTATTATTGTAGTTATAGTATAGGAATTCACAAGAGCAAGAGGTGAGGTTAATGACTTTAAAGAGAGTTGTGGTGACGGGGATTGGTGCAGTCCACCCTTTGGGTTTCGGGTGGATGACGCTGTGGGAGAACATTTTGGCTAATCAGTCGGCGATTCGTCTTATTAGCCGTTTTGATACCACAGGCCTGAGTTGCAAGGTAGCGGCTTGTATCGATTCCTTCGATCCGCAGAACTTTGGTTTAGGGCGGAGAATGGGCCAAAACGATTTGTGCGGCCAGTATGCTGCCGCCGCTCTAAAGATGGCCATTGACGACGCCGTTTTGGACGTACAACAAGAAGATAAAAACAATATTGGCATAATCATGGGGTGTAGTTGTGGCGGAGCCGGTACACTAGAAACTTCCATGCAGAAGTTCTTGTTGAAAGGGGAAAAAAAAATTAATCCGTGGAGTATCCCACGAATTATGTCCAGTAGTCCTGCTGCTTTGTGTGCCCGTCAATTCGGGCTCGGCGGTCCTAATTTGACGATAAACACCGCCTGCTCGTCTTCCATCAACGCCATCGGTTTAAGCTATGACATGATTCGCTCAGGGGGATTTTCAACGATGATCGCCGGTGGGACTGAGGCGCCGATCGTGCCTCATTTGGTGGGCGGGTTTGGGGCGCTCGGGGCGCTCGCCAAAGAAGGTGGTGACGGCAGTGACGCCACCTGTCGCCCCTTTGACGTGAGACGGAACGGCTTTGTTCTCGGAGAAGGCAGCGTGCTACTTGTTTTGGAATCACTGGAGCATGCGCTCAGCCGCAATGCCACTATTTATGGGGAAATAGCCGGTTTTGCTAGTTTCTGCGACGTTTCCCACCCTGTCCTGCCTGACATGAGCGGTCAAGAGGCCGCTAGAACGATGCGGCATGCCCTGACTAAAGCCGGTATATCTCCGGCTGAGGTGGGATATATCCATGCCCACGGGACGGGTACTAAAGCCGGTGATATTATGGAAAGCCGCGGAATTAAGCTGACCTTTGATGCACATGCCGAAAAGATTCCAATTAGCTCTAGCAAGGGAGCGGTGGGGCACTCACTGGGAAGTGCGGGCGCGACAGGGGCAGTGATGTCACTGCTGGCACTGAAGCAGCAAATACTGCCGCCGACCGTCAATCTGGAAGAGCCTGATCCTGAATGTGGTCTGGATTATATCTTCGGCAAGCCGAGAGAAGCTAAGGTGGAATGGGCCCTTGCTAATTCTTTTGGCTTTGGTGGCAACAATGCCTGTCTGGTACTGAGAAAAAAGGTGTAAATGATAGCATTATATGTGGAATGGAGTTCGGAGTGGCTTGCCTCCACTACCTAAATCTAGAAAAATTGTGAAGTAAGAGTATGGCAAATTTTGTGTAACTAAGTATGAATGATCTTCCTTTATGGTAAGAAAGCAGATTCTGGTTTATGATTTCCAATCAATGTGATGGACAGTTGTGTTAAACAACTGCCTTTGTGAACTGCTCTCTGCCAAGTAGGCAGATGAAAAAAATCTCTGACATCAATCAATTATGATTGGTGTCATTTTTTATGCGAAAGTAGTGATTTTTGTAGGATATTTACAGCTAACTGACTTGTAATCTCTTTATCGTTCAAACTTGAAATTATGGATCTGTCGTAAATATCGATAATTGAGCAATTGTATCGCTTGCTACCATCTGTAAGACATAAATATGTAAAATCAGTACACTATATTTTATTAATGCCGTCTGTTTTAAAATCTCGTTGTAGCAAATTAGGGAATATTTCATGCGCGTGACCTTTGGCATACCTTGGTCTTTTACGCATGACTATCGAATGTAAGCCCAGCTTCTTATTCATATACCTATGAACAGTAGCTTTACTCAAGGAATTATTATAGAAGGGTATAAGAAAGTATATCTAAGAAACAATAGAATTGTGGGTGAAGGTGGCTGTGAAAGTATCATTATCGTGTGATTTCTAACTATGAGACCAATCAATTGCCACAAAATAAATTGTAATAGGAGAGAGTGAAATGGATAATTCAATGTTTTGTTATCAGTGTGAACAAACCTTTGGTGGAAAAGGCTGTACGAAAAGTGGTGTTTGTGGAAAAACACCTGAAATTGCAAATTTACAAGATTTATTAATATATCAGTTAAAGGGAATTTCTTGCTATGCAAAGTCTCTCATTGATCAAGGAAAAACCATTGATAAAGAAGTTGTAAAGTTTGTAGAGAATGGTTTGTTTACAACCTTAACAAATGTAAACTTCGATGCTGAAAATCATGTGCAATTAATAAAAGAATCACAAAAGATAAAAGAGACATTAAGAAGCAAAGCACCAGAAGGAAGTTATCCAGCGGCAGCTACTTATAATGCAAGTGATACAAAAGAAGCCATGTTAAAAGATGCAGTCAAAGCTGGAATTATGTATGATCAAGATCTCAATGCAGATATTAGATCCTTACGCTCAACAATGTTATATGGATTAAAAGGTATTAGTGCTTATGGTCATCAAGCACGGTTTCTAAACTATCATAGTGATCAAGTCGACAATTTTTACTTCCAAGGACTGGAATCGACTACCAATGACAGCTTAACTCTTGAAGATATGATACGTATGGTTATGAGAGCAGGGAATATGAGTGTCGAAGTCATGCAAGTACTCGATAAAGCAAATACTACAACATATGAACATCCTTCTCCTCAGCAAGTCAATGTTAATGTTAAAAAAGGGCCCTTTATCATTGTATCGGGTCATGATTTAAGAGATTTAGAAATGTTACTTCAGCAAACGGTCGGTAAGGGAATTAACATTTATACTCATGGTGAGATGCTGCCAGCACACGGCTATCCAGGACTAAAAAAATATAGTCATTTAGTCGGTAATTATGGAGGTGCTTGGCAAGATCAACAGAAAGAGTTTGATGAGATACCAGGCTGTATTTTAATGACAACCAACTGTTTAATGAGACCAAGAGAAACATATAAGGACAGGATATTTACAACGAATGTTGTTGGCTGGGACGGAGTACAAAATGTCCCATTGAGTGCTGATGGAACAAAGGATTTCAGTGAAATAATCAAAAAATCCCTAGAACTTGGTGGGTTTAAAGAAGATCAGGAAGTTAAAGAGATTCTAGTTGGTTTTGGACATCATGCAACATTATCCCATGCAGGCGCTATCGTTGCTGCAGTCAAAGAAGGAAAGTTACGACATTTCTTCTTAATTGGCGGTTGTGATGGAGCCCGACCCGGAAGAAGTTATTATACTGAGTTTGCTAAGATGGTTCCTGAGGATTGTGTCATTCTCACGTTAGCTTGTGGTAAGTACAGATTTAACAAATTAGATTTTGGAACAGTAGCAGGATTGCCAAGATTATTAGATATCGGTCAATGTAATGATGCCTATTCCGCAGTTAGAATCGCTACCGCACTTGCAGACGCCTTTAATACCGATGTAAATTCGCTACCACTCTCTATTATACTTTCGTGGTATGAGCAAAAGGCGGTTGCAGATTTATTAGCACTATTATCACTTGGCATAAAAGGCATTTTCTTAGGACCTAGTTTACCAGCCTTTATATCCCCAAATGTGTTACAGTATCTAGTGGAAACATTCGACATAAAACCAATAAGTACACCAGAGGATGATTTAAAAAGCGCACTTAAGCAAGCAAACTAATACTGTAGCAACTAAAAGACAGTAAAGTAAATATAAACAATAGTAGACCCTCTTACTCTTAGAGGGTCTACTATTATGTAAAATAGTAAATTTTAGATGTGGATAATCATTTGCTTGTGGCAAAATAAATCTAATATGAAGATATATTGTTTAAAATATGATGCCTGTCATTTTTTTTTACCGTTATAGGGAATAGTATTAGAGTATGAAATACGGGAACATGAAATCTTGGAGGTATATTATTATGAATAACAAGTTTACTGAAAACCAAGCAGTGGGCGCTATTGTAGCTGAATTTCCTCGCGCCGCTGAAATTTTCAAACAATATCGTATTGACTTTTGTTGTGGTGGTGATAAAAGCCTTACAGTGGCAGCAAACGAATTGCAGTTGAATCCCAATATCGTATTAAATGACCTCAACCAAGCCTATGGGAGTGTGGAAAAAGAAAATAATGTAGCTAATGAGATCGATTGGCGGGGGCAACCAATGAGTCAGCTTGTTGACTATATTGTAGATACCCATCATATCTATTTACAAAGAGAAATGCCTCTAATTAGTGAATTGATCGTGAAGGTTCTACGGGTTCATGGCGCCAATCATAGTGAACTTAAAGACGTGCATAAGTTATTTCATATCTTGAAGATGGAACTGGAGCAACATTTGATTACGGAAGAAGAGACTCTATTCCCGCTCATTAAAGAGTACGAGAGCAATCCTTCTAGTCAGCTACTGAGTAAAATTAAAAATCAAACGAATGAGATTGAAAGTGAACATGAGCAGGCAGGGGGAATTATCAAGGAACTAAGGAAAATTACCAATCAGTACGCCGTGGTGCCAGATGCTTGTACCTCATTTCGCTTAGTGTATCAGAAATTGGAAGAAATGGAGTCTGATATTTTTCGGCATATTCATTTAGAAAATAATATTCTTCATCCACGACTGGTTGGCAGTAACTAAAAAGAGTATATGATCTCTCTCTCAGTAGAAATTTGGAATGAAATCCTTTTGGTAGGTTCAAACTAGTTTAGAGAGCGATAGCATTTATGAGAATAAGATTGGCCAAGGAGGTAAGTATGAGCGAACTAATTAATAATCGGGAGTACCGACAAAAAGCTTTGAAGGAAATTATTTTGGAACTTCATCAAGGTAAATCGGTGCAGGAAGTCAAAATTAAATTTGATAAAATTGCTGAGGGGATGGATCCGGCGGAACTCTCCTTGATTGAGCAAGGGCTAATCAATGAGGGGTTGCCACTGGAAGAAGTCCAGCGATTATGCGATGTTCATGCTGCAGTATTCCGAGATGCATTGGAGAAAAATCCCGAATTATCCGTAGCTCCTGGACATCCAGTAGAAGTCTTCATGTCGGAAAATCAAGCATTGCAAAAACTAATGGATAAGGAAATCAAGCCGATCCTGGGCGAATTGCAACAGGCATCTGATGCTGCGGGAAAAACAGTAGCCTTGCAGTTAACTGGAAAACTGAATTTGCTATGGGATGTTGATAAACATTATCGACGTAAGGAGGATTTGATATTTCCTTTTTTAGAAAAATACGAGATTACTGGTCCGCCCAAAGTGATGTGGGGCGTTGATGATAAGATTAGGGGATTGCTGAAAGAGGCAAAAGGAATTGCTGCCAACTATCAGTCAACACAAAAACAGCAGTTGCTTGCCAAAATGGAAGAAACATTGACGCAAATCGAAGAAATGATCTTTAAAGAAGAAAAAATATTTCTACCAATGGCGCTGGAAACCCTTTCGGAGGACGAATGGTACCAAGTTTTAATGGATAGCGATGAAATAGGTTATTGTCTGGTTGAACCAAAACAAAGTTGGAGACCATCACGAGAAGATGTGAACAAAGATGTTACGAACCTTGCCAATGAACACTCTTCTGTACATGTCAAGTTTGATACTGGGGTTTTGTCGCCTGAGGAAATCGAGTTGATTTATAGGTATTTACCGGTTGATATTACCTTTGTGGATAAAGACGGGGTGGTGAAATTCTTTTCTGCGACTAAAGATCGAATTTTTCCACGTACTAGGACTATTATCGGCCGTAAGGTGGAAAACTGTCATCCGCCAGCCAGTGCTCATGTGGTAGAAAAAATAGTGGAAGATTTTAAAAGTGGGAAAAAAGACCATGAAGATTTCTGGATCAAGATGGGAAACAAATATGTATACATTCGTTATTTTGCGGTAAGAGACAAGATGGGAAGCTTCGCTGGAGTGTTAGAAGTTACCCAGGATATTAAGCCTATTCAAGCCATTACCGGAGAAAAGCGAATTATGGATTAGATAGAATGACAAAAGATGTATCTGATTATAAAGGGGCAGGTTGAAGAAATTCAATGTGTCCTTTTTGAAGTTGAGCTTTTTGTGAAATCATGGATATATAAAGTGTAGTGATGCAAGTCACAGTATAAATGGGGATTTTCGATTAAAATTATATGAAATAGATAATTTATGGAGGCTATGAAATGGGCAAGTACGATCAACATAGAAATTTCCTAAAGTCAAATTTTACAGAATTTAAAACAATAAAACTGATGCAAAAAAGGGGATTTCCCAACCGCCAAAGGTGAAACCCTATGAAATTTACTCGAATGTAGTTGATCTCCCAATGGTAAATGAAAATTTACTAAAGAATAAAGACATCTATACTTGTATAAAGGAACGAAGAAGTACAAGATTTTACAGTGATAAACTTATAAGCCTTGAAGAATTATCTTATCTCCTGTGGGCGACCCAAGGTATTGTTAGTACGAATAAGGCTGGCATTACGTTTAGAACGGTCCCTTGTAGTGGCGCCACCCATTCTTTTGAAAGCTATTTATTGATTCGGAATGTAGGGAAAATTAAAAAAGGAGTATATCGATACCTTCCGATGGAACACAAGCTCTTATTCATGTTTGAGTTAGATGAACTAGAGAATAAAATAGATGAAATTACATTGGATCAGCCATTTGTACCTAATTTTGCTAATAAAGCAGCGGTGTTATTTATTTGGAGTACCACACCTTATCGATCAGAATGGAAATTTGATATTACTGCTCACAAAAAAATCCTCATCGATATTGGACATGTATGCCAAAACTTGTATTTAGCCAGCGAATCAATAGATGCTGGAACTTGTGCAATGGGTATACTGGTAGTAATGCATAAAAAAATCACAAAACCATTGTGAATTACTCACAATGGTTTTGTGTTGACTGGCTTTAGAAAGTCTGTTATCCTAAATCCAATAACAAAAATTCCTGCAAGAGATAGGTAGTCAATGAAGACTGAAAAATCAGGTGTATGTATCATACGCCCATGATTAGTCAGTCTTTTTTTATACAATCAGAATGTAAATCTTTTCAGTTTGTATAAGGAGAGTTAATGATTAATATTCCTCTACCGTAGGGAAAATCTAAATTTAGTGGATAAGGAGATATTATAACATGAAAGAATATGGCTTATTTATTGATGGAAAATGGATTGTAACCGATGAAAAAATTAGTGTAAAAAACAAGGCAACAGGCACTGAGAGTGATTTTATTTCCGTGGCTGGTGAAGCTGAGGTCAAGGCGGCTGTTGATGCTGCTGAAAGAGCGTTTAGGACTGTTAAAATAGAACCATATCGGCGTTATGAAATATTGATGAATGCCAGCCAAATTTTGATGGATAATCAAAAAAAAATGGCAATGCTTTTATCCCAAGAAGTCGGAAAACCTATTAGAGAAGCAATGGCCGAAGTGAGTAGAGCCCAGCAAACTTTGATTCTTTCCGCGGAAGAAGCAAAACGAATGACCGGTGAAATGGTGCCGTTGGCGGGGGCACCCAGTTGTGACAATCGTTTAGCTTTTACGATGCGAACACCTGTAGGCATTGTTTGTGCCATTACGCCCTTTAATTTTCCTTTGAATTTAGCATGTCATAAAATTGGACCTGCTCTTGCTGCTGGAAATTCCGTAGTGTATAAACCAGCGACTGTAACTCCCTTATCCGCAGTGTTGTTGTGTGAAATTTTTGCGCAAGCAGGGCTACCTGCTGGTTATTTGAATTTGTTAACAGGATCAGGTTCTAAGCTTGGTAAGTTTTTGACGGAAGAACAGCGAATTAATTTCTATAGCTTTACGGGTAGTCCAGCTGTGGGTAAGCATCTAATGAAGAATACAGGTTTTCGTCGTGTAGCTCTTGAGCTAGGATCAAATTCAGCAAATATTGTACATCACGATGCAGATATTACGGAAGTAGCAGTGCTATGTGCGAAGCACGCTTTTGCGAATGCTGGACAGGTTTGTATATCTTGCCAGCGAGTGTATGTTCATCGTAGTGTTTATCATGCTTTTTGTGATCAAGCAGTAGCTTATACAAAAAAACTAGTCATGGGTGATCCTTTGGATACTACTACTGACATTGGACCCATGATTAGCGAGCAAGAAGCGATAAGAATAGAAAAATGGATTAGTGAAGCTATTACAAGGGGAGCTAGGGTATTAGTGGGCGGAAAGCGCAAGAGTGCTTGGTATGAACCGACTATTGTAACCGATGTACAGGCTGATATGAAGATTGTCAGTATGGAAACCTTTGCGCCTGTTTTTTCCATTATACCTTACGATACGATTGAAGAAGCAATTGCTATGGTTAATGATTCTATCTATGGATTGCAAGCTGGTGTATTTACCAATTCCCTAGATGTGGCGAGATTATGTGCTATGAAGATTGAAACGGGTGGGGTGATTATTAATGATGGTGCCACCTTCCGAACAGATAATATGCCTTATGGTGGCATCAAGGAAAGCGGTATTGGCAGAGAGGGGCCACAGTATGCTGTAAAAGAGATGACAGAAGAAAAATTAATCGTTTTCAAAGTGTAAGTAGTAGCCTATTTTAAACTGTGAGGAGGAGATCCAGTATGATCAGTTGCAGCGAAATCATCAAATTACCTTCCTTGGCTAAACTTACGATTGTAGCTGGCGGGTCTGGTTTGGATCGATTGGTACGTTGGGTACATTTTATTGATTTGCCTGACGTTATTCCTTGGGTGCAAGGTGGTGAACTTCTGATTATTACTGGTATCGGACTGAACGGTGATATAGATAAGCTAAAAAACATTGTCAAAGGAATTATAAAAAAAAAATTGGCGGGGCTGATTGTAAACATTGGTCCTTATATTCAGGCCGTTCCTCCTGAGGTTATTAGTTTGGCAGATCAAGCTGCTTTTCCCATTTTCGAATTACCTTGGGAGGTAAAAATTATCGAAGTGACGCGGGAACTCTGTAGCCATATTGTCATGAAACAAACAGAGCAACGATCCATTAAAGATTTTTTAGAACAACTACTACTTTGCCCTTTAGAAAATCATGAATTGTTAATTCAGCGAGCAGCGTATTATGGATATGATTTGGCAAAACCACATCAAATTGCGATTATAAGCCCACGGCGCTTAAATGAATTTTTGCAGGAAAAAAAGGTGAAGGATGAAAAGGCCTTAGTGGACCTTAAGGTGTGTTTTGAACAAATTATTCGAGAAGTATTAACTATGCATGAGAAAAAAATTCTGCAAATGCTGTGGGCTGATGATGTTGTAATATTAATGCCTTATGAAAATGAAAGCACAGGAATACAGCAAAATAAAAAAATTTTATCTAAAGTACTGCAGCAATTTACGCTTAAAATGCCAGGTTTAGCAGTTACCATAGGTTTAGGTGGTAGATTTGAAAGTTTGCAGGTTGCTAGGCAAAGTTATCTTCAAGCTATTAAAGTACTACGTTTTGCAGAATTTCAGGTAGCTTCTACCCCTATTTATGCCTATGAACAGTTAGGCATTTACAAATTATTATTTGAAATTGAACCTGACAAACTATTTATGTATTATCAGGAAGTGATTGAACCCCTCAATCACTATGATCATAAGCATCAAATGGATATGGTAGTTAGCTTATTTATATATTTTGAAGAAAATTGCAATGCAGCGAAAACAGCAAAACGTTTATTTGTTCATCGCAATACTCTTGATTATCGTCTGAAAAAGATTGAGGAAATCACGGGAAAAAATTTGGATAATCCTTATGATCGCCTGACTCTTCAGATTGGAGTGATTGTCGGTAAACAAATGGCTAGCGAGATTTTTCCGAATGACCTATGTAGATAATTGTGAATACATCACAACAGACTATAAACTTTTCTATGATGTATTCACATAGACGTATGGAGATGGATCTGATAATATTTAATCATAGCTTAGCACAAAAAATGATTTATTTAGCAATGGCGCTGAATTTATATCCAATGGATATATTCAGCGCTTTTATATTTCATAAAAATGACGAGGAGGATTTTTATAATGAGTGATACTAAAAGTAGGACAGAAGAATTGATTCAAAGAAAAAATAATGCTGTTCCCAGAGGAATAGCCAATTCAACGGGAGTATTTGTAGAAAAAGCGAGTGGTGCTGTGATTACTGATGTAGAAGGTAGAGAATTTCTCGATTTTTACGCAGGGGTAGGAGTTTTGAATGTCGGGCATTGTCCAGAACCAGTAGTCAAAGTGATACAAAATCAGGCGGAAAAATTACTACATTCTTTCTTTGCTATTGGCATGTATGAGTCCTATGTAGCGCTAGCTGAAAAGATGAATTCTTTGATGCCAGGTTGCTCACCTAAAAAGACTATGTTTGCCAATAGTGGTGCAGAAGCTGTAGAAAATGCAGTAAAAATTGCTCGTCATGCTACGAAACGAACGGGGATTATATCTTTTGAAGGGGCATTTCATGGACGTACTTTAATGACGATGAGTTTGACAAGCAAAGTAAAGCCTTATAAATATGGTTTTGGGCCTTTTGCGCCAGAAACGTATAAGGTACCTTCGGCATATTGCTATCGTTGTCATTATCGTTCTACGTATCCAGGCTGTGGTATGCACTGTCTTGAAAATTTTGAGAGATTTTTTACCGCGGAAATTGATGCTGAGCACATTGCCGCAATGATTATTGAACCAGTCCAAGGTGAAGGTGGTTTTATCGTCCCACCACCAGAATTTTTGCCAGGTCTTAAGGCGATTTGTGAAAGCAAAGGAATTTTATTCATTGCCGATGAGGTACAAAGTGGTTTTGGTCGTACTGGAAAAATGTTTGCTATTGAAAATTGGGGGGTAGAACCTGATTTAATTACTACAGCGAAATCAATTGCTGCTGGTATGCCACTAAGTGCTGTAACCGGTAAGGCACAATATATGGATGCACCAGATGGGGGAAATATAGGAGGAACTTATGGTGGAAATCCATTGGCCTGTGTGGCTGGTACGGCAACCATCAAGTTTATTGAAGACAATCAACTTTGTGATCGTGCGGCAAAAATTGGTCGCATAACAATGAATCGGCTAGAAGTACTGCAGGAAAAATGTAGCGTGATTGGTGATGTGCGGGGAATTGGCTCGATGATTGGGATTGAACTCGTTAAAGACCGACAAACCAAAGAACCTGCTAAAGAAATCACCAGTAGGGTAGTGAAATATTGTCTAGAACAAGGTGTAATGTTAATCAGTGCTGGTATTTTTAGTAATGTAATTCGCTTATTGATCCCATTGGTAGTTACTGACGAACAACTAGATCGTGGACTTACGGTTTTAGAACAAAGCATCCTGCGAGCAGCTTCAGAAGTATAATCTGGTATAACAAAACAGCGACAAGCAAAGGCGCTTGTTGACAACGAATCAAGTTGTTAACAAGCGCCTTTTTTGTATAAAAAGGAGGAGGCGACCATTATGACAGAAAAATCCTTACATTTGCAAAAAGAAAATTTAAAAAAGGATCTTAAAGACCGGCATATTCAGTTGATTGCCATTGGTGGTGTTATTGGGGTTGCTTTATTTATGGGTTCTGCTCAAGCGAGTAAGATGGCGGGCCCAGCACTGACGTTAGCCTATGCTCTTGGTGGTGTTATCATGTATTTTGTTCTACGCGCACTTGGTGAAGTTGCCGTAGAACATCCAGTCGCTTCCTCGTTCGCAGCTTACGCGAGGGCTTTTTGTGGACCATTAGCGTCGTTTATTACAGGGTGGACTTATTGGTACCAATGGGTTGTTTTAGCCATGTGTGAACTGTCTGCAGTCGGTATGTATATGAAATACTGGGCACCGGATATACAACAATGGATTCCAGCTCTCGTTTGCCTTGGTGTGATTCTGGTTGTTAACCTGATTTCGGTTAAGTACTACGGTGAGTTTGAATTCTGGTTTGCTTTAATTAAGGTTGTTACCATTGTCGCGATGCTCCTTGTAGGCTTTGCTATGATACTGTTCGGTATTGGTAATGACGGTGTAGCAATTGGTTTTTCCAATCTGTGGACTCACGGTGGTTTTATGCCATTTGGCTGGACTGGTGTTTCTATGGCCCTCGTTATGGTAGTTTTTGCTTATTCAGGAGTTGAGCTGATTGGCATTACGGCTGGTGAGGCTGCTGATCCTGAGCATTCTTTAAAAGCTTCTATTGATAAAGTATTTTGGCGAGTATTGATTTTTTATGTCGGTTCTATGGTAGCAATACTGTCTATATTCCCATATGAAACCTTACCTAAAGGTATTAGTCCCTTTGTCATGATCTTCGAAAAAGCAGGTATTCCTTACGCAGCTTCCATTATAAATCTGGTTATTATTTCTTCGGCAGCTTCTTGCCTGAATAGTGGTATGTATGTTTGCGGACGGATGTTGTATGGTTTGGCCCTAAGAAATGAAGCACCTGCCTTTTTAGGTAAGCTTTCAGCCAATCAAATTCCTGCTAATGGAATCTTGTTTTCCAGTGCTGTTTGTCTGATCGGTGTTTATTTGAACTATTTGTCTCCCGACAGTGTGTTTTATTACATGTCAGCCATTACTACAACTGGTTGTATGTGGACTTGGTCACTTATCATGTATATTCAGTTCAAATGGCGTAAAGGTCTGAACAAGGATCAAGTTGCAAAGCTAAAATATCCGATGCCTTTTTATCCCTATGCCAATTATATAGTGGGAGCATTTATGCTTGCTGTAACTTTGGGGATGGGCTATGATCATGATAATTTAGTCGGTTTATATGTTGCTCCTGTTTGGTATGGTGGCCTTTATCTGGCCTATAAATTTTTCCGAATTGGTGAAGCCCAAAGTGAAGCTGATTCGATTGCTCAGACTGAATGGTAAATTATTTATTATAAATTAAAGTTTTGTATATCAGCCCTAAATGTTCCGACACCAATAGAAACAGGAACTTTTTTAAGATCACTTTACATTGATCCCCAGACGTTTGCGGGTGGTGTCAGCTTCGCTGGCATTACCCTATAGCCATCAAGCTAAGCGGTATTCAATAATAATGGGCACTCATCGGACGCTTATTTTCGCAAATTATTCTCTCTGTTCATGATTACCAATAGTGTATTGTAAATGTACATGAGCATTAAAACAATTTCATGGCACATTAAAAAAGCCACATCGATAGTGACGTAATTTACAAAATTATTAAATTTATTTATGCTGCGATTTTCTTAACGACCCCAGTTTTTCCTGATGTTTGTTTATAACATACCAGAAGAATATCAAAAACAGTTTTCTTATCCTTTTTATGAGATTTTAGACCATTCTTGACTACATTTTCAATTTCCACGTTTTAAATACTATCTCCACCTGCCAACGTAATGAGTAGAATTCATGAACTTGTTCTGCACTTAAAACAGCTTCCTCAATATTCGTTATATAAATCGATATCCCTAATAATTCAATGGTATGATCACTCTTTTCTATTCCTCTCTTTTAGCATTATTCTCACACTGCTCCGACCTTTTTTCAAGTGCTCTTTTGTTAATTTATATAGAATAAGCCTGGTTTTCAGTTTCTTTTCCCTACCTACATAGACATCCTTAATTTCATCACGTTCTCCCTCGCTCATCTGTTTCACGATGTCAGGAATGTGAATCCTTGTAAAAAAACTTGATTTCTTAGGGGTGCCATTCTTATAATACTGAATCTCATTACTTTCTATATACACGGCTATATTCAGTTTGAGTCTCGATATATAAAAGGATTCTCTCTTTTCTACATCCAAAAAATCTCCTGATTTCAATTCATATTCTAGTTGTATTTTCACCCCTGAAGGTTGAGAGCAGCCATCTGAGCCTGGATATATATTCATATAGCTTTTTGGTACTTGAAAAGCGGTAGAATCAAGGATTCTTATTCGCTTGAAATCATCATCCCACAGACCGGGTATATGAGTCGTATTTCTTATTGTTTGGTGTAATATTTTATCGAAAATCTTCTTTAAAAACTTCACACAACATTCTCCTGATTTAAAAAAAACACCTCTTTTGGTTTCACAAGAAAGTTTTCTAGAACAGTTAGCTTTCATGGTTTACTTTATAATTTGAAATACAGAATAGTCATTATACGATAACTTTTAGTTATCGTATAATGACTATTCTGTATTATCTTTATATTTAAAACAGTCTTACAATATAGATATGGTCGCTGATATTTAATAATACAGTAGAAGAAAATAGAAAGTATAAAGGAGATAATTATGAGTTTACGTGAAGATGCATTAAATTATCATAGAGAAAATAATGGTAAATTAGGTGTGATTGCTAAGGCTCCACTAAAAAATGGGTATGATCTTAGTCTAGCTTATACTCCAGGGGTAGCAGAACCTTGTATGGAAATTCACCGTGATAAAGATTTATCATTTGAGTATACTTGCCGGGGCAATATGGTGGCAGTTATTACTGATGGAACTAGGGTGCTTGGACTTGGAGATATTGGTCCAGAGGCAGCAATACCAGTTATGGAAGGTAAAGCAGTACTTTATAAAACTTTTGGTGATGTAGATGCCATTCCTTTATCTATTGACACGAAGGATGCAGATGAGTTCATCAAGATGGTTCGGATGCTGCAACCTAACTTTGCGGGTATAAATTTAGAAGATATTGCGTCTCCTAAATGCTACGATATTGAAGACGCCCTTAAGGCGCAAATGGATATTCCAGTGTTTCATGATGATCAACATGGGACAGCTATTATTGCTGTAGCAGCTGCCATTGGTGGGCTACGGTTAGTAAAGAAAAAATTATCTGAAGTCAAGATTGTTGTTAATGGTGCTGGGGCTGCCGGTACAGCTATTGTACAACTTTTACTTAATGCTGGCGCAAGTCATGTTATCATGATGAATTCTAAAGGTGCAATGTATGACGGTATGGAGATGTCCCGAGTCAACCGGGTCCAGGCCGCATTGCTGCCTAAAACCAATTTGGAAAAAGAGCAGGGGCGCCTAGCCGTTATTGCTAAAGGAGCAGATGTGCTCATCGGCGTATCTCAACCAAGTGAGTTTACGGCTGAAATCGTCAAGAGTATGAATATCGATTCAATCGTATTGTCCCTGTGTAATCCTAATCCAGAAATCAGTTATGCTGATGCGAAGGCTGCTGGGGCCAAAGTAGCTGGCACAGGTCGTTCCGATGCTCCTAATCAAGTAAATAATGTCAGTGTTTTCCCTGGGCTGTTCCGTGGAGCTATTGACGTTAGAGCCCGTCAAATTAATGAAGAGATGAAATTGGCAGCTGTTCATGCAATTGCTGGGATAATTACAGACGAAGAATTGCGGGAAGATTATGTTGTCCCCAATGTTTTTGATAAAAGAGTTGCTCCAGCTGTAGCTGCTGCTGTAGCACAAGCAGCAATTAAAACAGATGTTGCCAGAACGGTAGTCGATCCTGAAGAAGTACGAGTTAGGGCTGCAGCCAGAATTAAACTTTCTTAAAGTGGCGGTTTGCCAAGCCAAGTG
>Ga0224527_1000789_pt1 | contig 18873 bp, 14 predicted proteins | sample CBST0metaG_FD_179882 | JGI IMG/M metagenome (GOLD analysis project Ga0224527, IMG submission 179882) | Peat soil microbial communities from Stordalen Mire, Sweden - C.B.S.T0 | ecosystem: Environmental > Terrestrial > Soil > Wetlands > Peat | place: Sweden: Norrbotten County, Stordalen Mire... | reverse complement strand
CATGGCCATCAATGCCATGCAAAAAGAGGGGTCCAAAGGCTCACTCCGAGGAAAACTCAAACGCGCCGGATGGAACGAGGACTTCCTCAGCCGCCTATTGGAGATGTTTTGAAATGCGTTTGCCCTGCCGAGGACCAAAAGGATGCACACAATGGCCAACCACAGGGCGCATCCGGTCACCGATTCACACTTCGGAGAGGGAGTGGTTGTTTTGGATATATCGCTTGCAGCAGTGAACATCATGGATTGGACACCGGAATTTGCCGTGCATATCGCGGAGATTGACCTGGAGCACCAGTTGCTGTTCAGCACCGTCAACCGTCTTCATGCGGCCATGCTTGCCGGACAATCGCCGGAGATGCTGGAGGCGCTGGTCGCAGAATTGACGGAGTACACCATCGTCCACCTGGTGAATGAAGAAAAGGTGATGGCCGATGCGCACTACCCGGAATTGCAGGCGCATATCGAGGAGCACGAGGATCTGCGGCGCAGGATCGGCGAGGTGGGAGAACGCTTCCGCCGCGGCGAAACTGCCCTTGCGATCGACTTGATGCTGTTTCTCTCCGGGTGGCTCAAGAACCATGTGATGGTCACTGACCGTCGGTTCGGCGATTACATCCAGGCGGAGCAGACCTTCACGCCGTATTTGGAATTGCTGATGCACGGGGACCTCAGAGGCTGCAGACTCCTGGTTCAGCGTCTTCTTGCGGAGGGGATTTCGTTCCGAAATGTCTACGTCAATCTGTTTCAAAGGGCACTCTACCGCATGGGCGAACTCTGGGAGAAAAAAGAAATCTGCATGGGAACGGAACACCTTGCCACCACAATCACTCTGAACCTGATGACGCTGGCCCACCCCACATTGTTCGACTCACCCAGAAACGGAAAGAAAGTGGTGGTCACTTGTGTGGGTGCCGAGCTACACCAGGTTGGAGCGCAAATGATCTCCGATACCTTCGAGTTTCTCGGCTGGAACTCGTTATTCCTGGGCGGGAACATGCCTGTCGATGAGCTCTTGCGGTTGCTCGCGGACCAGCGTCCGGACGTCCTTTGTCTTTCCGCGAGCCTCAGCAGCCACCTGGAAGAATTCAAAGAAACTGTGAGGAAGGCGGGCGCTCGTTTCCCGGAGTTGGAGATTCTCTTCGGAGGTCAGGCTTTCTTGCAGAGTCAGGACCGAGTCATTGACGAACCGCGTCTCCACTACCTCAAGTCGCTGGAAGAATTGGACGCATGGGTCGCGAGTCGTTGAGCAACTTGGGCCGTTCTCCAAACCAGGAAGAAGCCGAATGCGTTCCCGGTCCGTTTACAATCGCAACTACCGGTGAGATCCAAGCCGGTCGTTGAGGTTCCAACCAAAAGATGACGGCCCGAACGAAAGAGCAGATTGCAGTCCTGCCGGCAGACAACAACGGCTTCGCGATCATTTCCAACGAAAAACTGCTCCAGCTTTACACCATGATGGTCAAGTGCCGCATGATCGAAGAACGCGCGAGCGCACTCTTCGGCCAAAGGGGGTCCGCCGTCAAAGTCCCCGCCATCCTGGGCCATGATGCGTCAGCCGTGGCGGTGGCCATCGACCTGCTTCCTGGCGACATCATCGCCCCGTCGCACTCCGATCCCATTCTGAACTTCATCCAGGGCGCATCGCCCGAATCCGTCTTCCGCCTGTTTGCAGGCGTCTCCTGCGCCAAGGCCGCCGCCGGCCCCGAGAAGCTCAGTGCATCTCCGGCTCGTTCGCTCCTCAATGTCTCAACGCCGCCGCCCGCTCGCGCCGCACAACTCGACATCGCCATCGACGCGGCCCTGGCGAGCAAAAAAAAGAAGAGCCGCGAAATTGCCGTTGCCTTTTACGACGTGTCGACCCAGCCCGATTCTCTCGATCAGGCGCTCAGCGTCGCCGTCGCCAAGCGATTGCCCATCTTGTTTGTCTGCCAGAATAGCAACGCACTCGGGTCTCACAACCCCGTCAAGCGCCCTCCTCTGGCCAAGAATCTCGCAGCCCCGCCCACCGGCATCCCTTCGGTTGTCGTGGACGGCAATGATGTGGTGGCCGTGTATCGCGTAGCGACCGAGGCCATCACCCACGCCCGCAAGGGCAGCGGCCCCACCCTGATTGAGTGCGTTTCAATGCGGCACGACGGCGCCGCAGCGCTCCGGTCCGGGAAACTTCGCTCTCTCGACCAACGCCATGGCTTGCGTTCCGTCGACCCCATCCTGATTATGGAGAGTTACCTCACCCGCAAAGGCCTGTTCAGCCGGAAGATCAAGCGCGAGGTGGCAGAGCGCTTCACCTGCGAACTGGACGCCGCTATCAAGTTGTTGAATTCTTAGCGCAATGTGCGACGAGCGCGCGGGCCACTCCTGCATCCCAGTGGGATAATCGAATGGTAAAGTGAGGGGTATGACTGAGAACGACCGCAGGTCCCTGGCTGCTGTTTTCCAATGGACGACCGTGATGGCAGTTCTTTTCCTCTTAAGCACAGGCTGGCTTACGGCCGAACAGCCCGAATCCCCGAATGGAGCCGCGTCCGAAGGCTCCGGGCAGTGGAGCCGAAATGCCGGTGGCGCCGCTCCTGCCTGCCTCCCATCCAAACTGGGATCGCCTTTTATTCCGGTTGATAGCTGGGTGTATCCAGCCGTTCTTCGGTTGTACTCCATGGGATACGTGGACGACGTGTTTCTCGGGCTTCGTCCGTGGACGCGCGCCAGTGTCGGTCATATGCTTGAAGCGGCCGGCGCCCGCATTGATGACGCCGATCCAGGGTCCGTCACAGACGAGGCGCAGGAAATCTATGACGCGCTCCTGTACGAGCTTCGCTTTGACACCACGGGTCCTTGCCTGGCACATCAAGGCAACTCACGCATCGAGTCGGTCTACTCCGTGTTTCGCGGCATCAGCGGCACGCCGCTGCGCGACAGCTTCCACCTTGGCTCAACCATCGTCAACAACTATGGCCGCCCCTACGAAAACGGATTCAACAACTACACCGGTGCCAGCGGTTACGCCGCCGCCGGCCGCTTCGTTTTCTATGCCCGCGGCGAGTTCGAGGCGGCGCCCTCGGCCACCGGCTACTCCCAGGCGCTGGCCAACGCGCTCAGCATAGTGGACTCCACCACCTTCATCAATCCCGCCACCGGACTCCCGTATTACCAGGCCACCATCCCCATGGGACCAATCTCGAGCACCGCTCAAGGACGCGTCATCGAGGCTTTCGTCTCCGCTCACGTTCTCAACCACGAGATCTCCTTCGGCAAGCAGGACGCATGGTTCGGCCCGGGAGTGGGCGGCGGCATGGCCTACTCCAACAACGCCGAGAACATCTATTCGTTCCGTATCAACCGCATTGAACCGCTCCATGTTCCAGGTCTTTCCCGCGTCACCGGACCCTTCCGCTACGACTTCCTCGTCGGGCCGCTCCAGGGCCACACCTATATGCCCAATCCGGCGTATGAGGCCAAACCATCCTCCAGCCTACCCAACGTGATCAATCCAGGTAACTCCTGGGTACACGTCGAAAAGCTCAGCTTCCGGCCTACCGAGAATCTTGAGTTAGGTTTCGAGCGCAGCGTCATCTGGGGCGGCAAGGGGCATGCGCCCATCACCATACACAGCTTTCTGAAGAGCTTTGTCAGCGCAACCGCCGGTGGCGCCGCCAAGAACGGCCGCTACGACCCCGGCGCCCGCTTCGGCGCATTCGACTTCTCCTACCGCTTGCCGTTTGTTCGCAACTGGCTCACGCTCTATACCGACTCCGAGGTGCATGACGATGTTTCTCCCATCGATGCGCCCCGCCGCGCGGCCTACCGGCCCGGCCTCTATCTCTCCCATGTGCCCGGCGTTTCCAAACTGGATGTACGCGTCGAAGCCGCCTCCACCGATCCGTCCAGTTCCACCGTCGCCACTCGGGAGTACGGCCGCTTCATGTATTGGGAGGGAATTGAAAAACAGGGCTACACCAACCAGGGCCAGCTCTTCGGTGACTGGATTGGACGCGAGGACAAAGGCGGGCAAGCCTGGGTCACCTATCATCTGAGCGGCAACGAATGGCTCCAGGTGGCCCTGCGCAATCAGAAAGCGACCAAGGACTTCATTCCAGGCTCAACCACCCAGACGATCCCTGGCTCGACCGAGCTGGTCCCCGGCGGCACGACCCTGAATGACCTCAACTTCCAGGTCGTCAAGCGCATTGGCAAGGACTTCGAGGTGAATGGCAACTTCGCCTTCGAACACTGGAAGGCGCCCATCTACCTTCCCGGCCAGCAGACCGTGACCACCACCACCATCCAACTCACCTGGTTGCCGGGGCGCAAAGTCAGCTTTTAGAGCAAAATCAGTGTAACTGTGCCCTGGTGAGATTGTGCGAGGTCGCCGCTCCATGTTGGGCGCGTCAACTTAGCGGCATTGGCTTCGGGTACATCGCCTGTGATTTTGCTATAAGGTGCTACTTCGCTCGCGGATGCGTTCGGTCGTAGACCACTTCCAACTGCGCTGTTGTCAGGTGCGTGTATCGCTGGGTGGTCGACAGCCGCTCGTGTCCCAGCAACTCCTGGATGGCGCGCAGGTCGGCGCCCTCCTCCAGCAGGTGCGTCCCGAAGGCGTGGCGCAGCGTGTGCGGATGCACGTCGGCTGAGAGACCGCGCAGAATCGCAATCCGCTTGACGATGCGCCCCACGCTCCGGGTCGTCAGCCGCGCTTCTCCGCCGGGCTTGCGCAGGCCGCGCAACTGCAAATTGAGGAACAGCGCCGGCGTGGCGGCCAGCGTCCTGCCCTCGGCCGCCGCAAGCAGCGCCGACCGTTCCGTCAGATAGGCCCGCACCGCCTCGGCCGCCGCGTCCCCAAGCGGCACGTAGCGCTGCTTCTGCCCTTTGCCACGAATCAGGATCGCTTCATTGGCCCAGTGAATGTCTTCAAGGTTCAACCCCGTCAGTTCCGCGTTGCGAACGCCGCATCCGTACAGTAGTTCCAGAATCGCCGTGTCGCGTGCTGGCCAACTGGCGGCGTCTTCGCCCACCGACTCCACCACGCGGTTCATCTGTTCAATCGAGGGTACGCGCGGCAGATGTTTCGGTAGCTTCGGAGTGGCCACCAGCCGGCCTACATTTTGCTCCACAACTCCCGCGCGCGCCAGCCATTTGAGCCAGCTCCGAATTGCCGCCAGCGCCCGCGCCGTTGAAGCTTTCGACAGGCCCCTGTCATACAGCGTGGCCAGGTAGGCGCGAATATGCGTGTGCTCAAGGTCCTTCGGGGCGTGATCTTTGCCGTACTGCTGTGCAACCCAAGCGGCAAATCCGTGCAACTCGCGGCTGTAGGCTCGCAGTGTGTGCTCCGATGCGCCACGCTCATTGGCCAGCATGCGCAGAAAATCGCCCACCAGCGAGTCCAGCGACCCGGCAACCGCCGGCGGGTCTGCGGTGTTCATGCCGTCTCCCCGTCAGAGCGGCTGTTTCCGTCCGAGCCGCTGTCGCCGCGGGGAACCAGGCGCAGCCCTGGGCGTCCGGCACGCGTCGCCGCGACTTCCGCCTCATCTTGAACGCCCCGTCGCGTGGCTCGCGGATGGTGCAGGCGATGCACCTCTTTCAGCCGGCCCAGCGCCAGGTGCGTGTAAACCTGCGTGGTCGAAATGTCCGCGTGGCCCAGCAGCAACTGCACGCTGCGCAGATCCGCGCCGTGCTCCACCATGTGCGTCGCGCAACTGTGGCGCAGTCGGTGGGGGCTGGCGCTCACGTCGGCCATCTTCACCAGGTGCCACACCCATTGCCGGGTCAGCGGCCTTCCGCGCAGTGAAAGAAACAGCCGTGAGGCGTCCTGCCGCGCCGCGCCTTTTTTGACCGAACTGATCCGCGCCAGGTGTGGCCGACCCTCTCGCAGATACGTTTCCAGGGCCTCCAGCGCGGTTCGCCCCAGCGGGACAATGCGTTCCTTGTCGCCCTTGCCGCGCACATGCACGCGTCCCAGGTCGAAGGCCAGGTCCTCGGTCGCCAGATCTGTGACTTCCGACACGCGCAGCCCGCCCGCATACAGCAGTTCCAGAATTGCCCGGTCGCGCAACTCGGTGCCTCGCGCCCGCGGATGCTCGGCGGCCATCGCGGCCCGCTCCAGCATCTCCGCCACCTCCGGCTCGGCCAGAGACTTGGGCAGCACCTTCCACGCTTTGGGAGATTCAATGTTGATGGTTGGATCGTGGTGGATGCGCCGGTCCAGCAGCAGCCACTTGTAAAAGCCGCGCAAGCAGCTCAGTTTGCGGGCCGAGGAGCGCGACTCAATGCCATGGTTGCGCAGATTCTCCAGAAACGCCGCCACATCTTCCTGTACCGCTGTCAGCAGCACGCCATGACGCTCTTCCAGGAACTCGGCAAAGGTATTCAGGTCGCTCGAATAGGCCTCGCAACTCAGGGGTCGCAGTCCCTTTTCGACGCGCAGGTACTCCTGATAGTCCCGCAAGAGCGATTGATTGCGCGCCGTATCCACACTTCCGATTATCCGCGCCTTCGCCCCGCCCTGCCGTCGCCCTGCGCGCTCCCGAACCTCCTTCATCAAGGACTCAAAGTGAACAACACCCGAGCCCTCGAAAAGGTGCAATACGCGCCTTGCTGAAGTGCCAACCCAGCCCCGCGCGGACGCGACGATGCCTCGCGCCGTGAAACAAAAGGGCAAGAGGAACCCCGCAATCTGACCCGCGGAGGTTTATCTTGCCCTTTCCATATGCGTTCCCTTGCCGGTTTGGGGCAAAGTAGAGTTTCCAGCCTTCCCACCCATTGCGCGATAAAACCTGAGAAATGGATGGGAAGGCGCTTCTATTCGAGGACCGGATCAATAAAAGTCCTCGACGAACTTCCGAAGTTACGCGCCTGCCGGCTCCTGCGCCAGCGCCGCACATTCCTTCAGGTCACGGCAAAGCTCGTCGATCCGCGCGACGTCCGCATCCCAGGAAAACATGAAGCGCGCTGCTCCGCCGATGAACGTATAAAACTTCCAGCCACGCTGACGGATCGGCTCAAGAATGCTCTCCGGAGCTTCCAGGAAAACCGCATTCGCTTCCACCGGAGCAACCACGCGAATCCCATCAATTGCCGACACCTGTTCCGCAAAGTGCTTTGCGCAGGCATTGGCGTGCGCTCCGTTGCGCAGCCACGCGCCGGTCTCCAGCAGTCCCACCCATGGCGCCGCAAGAAAGCGCATCTTCGAGGCCAACTGGCCAGCCTGCTTGCATCGGTAATCGAAATCCGCCGCCAGCTTCTTGTCAAAAAACAGCACTGCTTCGCCTACTCCCATGCCGTTCTTGGTCCCGCCGAAACACAGAACATCCACGCCCGACTTCCATGTTCCCTCGGCCGGCGAACAGCCGAGGCTGGCACAGGCGTTGGCAAACCGCGCGCCGTCCATCTGCAAATTGAGCCCGTGCGCGCTGCATTCTTCCCGGATCGCTCCAAGTTCCGCCAGCGTATAAACCCGCCCCGTCTCCGTCGACTGCGTGATGGTGACGACGCGCGGCTTGGGATAATGAATGTCCTGGCGCTTGGTGGCCAGGTCGTGAATGGCTGCGGGCGTCAGCTTGCCGTCGACGCTGCGCGCCACCAGCAGCTTCGAGCCGTTGGAGAAAAACTCCGGCGCGCCGCATTCGTCGGTTTCAACATGTGCCGAGTCGCAGCAGATTACCCCATGATAGGACTGGCAAAGAGACGCCAGCGCAAGCGAATTGGCCGCGGTCCCGTTGAACACCAGAAATACCTCGCAGTCCGTTTCAAACAACTCGCGGAATGCATCAGAAGCCCTCGCGGTCCACGGATCGTCCCCGTAGGACGTCACATGCCCTTCATTCGCGGCCTTCGTCGCGTCCCATGCTTCCTTGCAAATGCCTGCGTAGTTGTCGCTTGCGAACTGCTGCAGCAGTTCATTGCGGTCAATTTCGGTCATCGTCTTGTCCCCTCTCGCCGGAATCACCCTGATTCTCCGCGCGTTCCCGGTAGCGAAGGGCGCTCCAGCATTGCGCCCTCCATGGATACATTTTTCCATATTCCGCCACTGCCTTGCAGCTTTCGTCCCACAACGAGACCGTCCTCGCATGAACCGATGCGATGTGCCGGGCAAGCCGGCGTTCTGACAGGGCATAGCTTCAGCCTGACAAAGACGCTACTCGCCATGCTGTGCGAGCGCATTGTTGATGCCGTCAAACCAGCCATCCGGCGCTTCAAACGACGCAAATTTTGACATTTCTCCTCGTGCGCCGCACGCACGGCCGGGCATACAATCCTCCTCGGAGTTTGAACTCCGATGTTCGTCCCCACCTGTGCGTGGTTCCCTGTCTCTTTGTGTTAGAGCGGGCAGTCAGCGAGACCCCATGCGGCCAGAGAGATTCCATGCTCAGGCGGGCCCTACTGCATCAAGGAGGTCTCACATGAGAACGTCATTGCGCCTTGCAGCCGCAACTGCACTGGCTCTTTCTCTCGCAGGAACCACTGCTCCTGGACAGCGCTACAGGCAAACCAACCTTGTTTCGAATTCGGCGATGGGCGCGCCCGCTTCCGATTCGGACCTGGTGAATCCCTGGGGCATGAGCCGCAGTGCCAGCAGCCCCTGGTGGGTTACTGACAACGCAACCGGGCTCAGCACGCTTTACAACGGCGCCGGAGACAAGGAAGGGCTGGTGGTTACCATCCCGCCAGCTGTCGCTGGCGGCATTGGATCGCCGACCGGAACCATCTACAACGGCAGCCCAACCGATTTCCTGATCAAGCCCGGCAAGCCGGCGCTCTTCCTGTTCTCCACGCTGGACGGCACCATTGCCGGTTGGAATCCTGCCGAGGGACTGCCCAAGGGGGGCAAACCTCCGTCGACTAACGCCGTCACCGTGGTGAAGACCACAGACGGCTCGTCCTACACCGGCCTGACCAGCGCCACCATGGTGAGCAGCCTCTACCTTTATGCTGCGAATTTCTCCATGGGCCGCGTGGATGTATTCGACACCCGGTTTAATCCTGTCCACTTCGCCGACGCTCGATTCCAGGACGACTGGTTGCCCGCCGACTATATGCCTTTCAACGTCCAGGCCGTCGGCAACGACATTGTGGTGACATTTGCGCTGCACCAAAAAGGAAATCTGCACGAAACCGACGGCCCCGGGCTGGGCTTCGTGGATATCTTCACCGCGGACGGCCGGCTGGTGAGGCGCCTCGACCATGGAGACTGGTTGAACGCGCCCTGGGGAGTGGCCCTGGCTCCAGGCGACTTTGGATCCTTCAGCCACGACTTGCTCATCGCCCAGTTTGCCGGCGGCGGAACAACCCAGTCCAGCGGGTACATTGCCGCCTACGACCTGGCGTCGGGCAATTTTCACGGCTTGCTGCAGGACACCTCCGGCAAACCCCTTGCCATCAATGGAATTTGGGCCATCAGCCAAGGAAACGCCAGCCCCGGAAATCTGGATTCGGCGGCTGCGCCAGCCGCCGCGCTCTACTTTGTGGCCGGTCCCACGCACGGTAGCGGAGGTTTGCTCGGCTATCTGACTCCGCTTCTCAGCGAAATGACCAAAGGGAACGATCAGTAGAGCAACAAGTAGATCCGTGCGTCGGGTCGCGCTGCCGATTCACAAGCCCAGAGGCGGCCAAAACCGCTCGCGGTCGCCGCCTTTCGGCGTCAGCCACGCTTCCCTTACGCGCATATTGGGGCCTACCAAGCATTTTACGTACCAAAGCGCTCACTTTCGTACCATGGATTAGTCACCCGGAAGTGCAATATTCGCAGGACGTTAGGATCGGACGTAACGAAAACCGGACAGAATGTGGTCAAAATTGATCAGAAGTTACCGGTGGTCACGTGGAGAATCCGCTTAGTGTAGATACCGGAGGTTACCGATAAGGAGCCTGCCAACGGTTTTCGCACTTGCACGGGGCCCCCCCGCAAGTCAGGGTGCTGACAATTGTTGATGGGTCTGCACTCGTCATTGCACCTTCCCTCGTCCCCAGAGGGCAATGCGGTCACAGACCCTTCATTAAATCCATGACATTTAAAGCGTGACCGGAAAGAGGTGAATTCCGATGACCCAACTAGAACACCCTGTCTTTGATACCACCGCCTTCCTTGCGACCGCCGGTCCCGGCCGGAGGTTCGTCCAGTTGGCTCCCAAACAGGCCATCTTCTTGCAGGGCGATCCCGCAGATTCGGTTTTCTATCTGCAGAGAGGCCGTGCAAAAATCACTGTCGTTTCCTCCGCCGGCAAGGAAGCGACCATGCTGATGCTCTCGTCCGGTGAGTTCCTGGGAGAAGGCGCTCTGGCTGAAGGTGCTACCTTGCGACTATCTACGGCCACTGCGCTGACCCCCTGCACGGTCCTGAAAATCAAACGGGAAGAGATGATCCGCGTCATGCGAGAGGAGAAGGATTTCTCGGAAATGTTCTTGAAATTTCTGCTCGCACGATGCCTGCGAACGCAGGCCGATCTGGTCGATCAGCTTTTCAACTCCTGCGAAAAGCGCTTGGCGAGGATTCTCCTTCTGATGTCCGAACTCGGCGAGCAGGGCGAATCGAAGGCTGTTCTACCGAAGATTTCGCAGGAAACGTTGGCGGAGATGATTGGCGCCACTCGCTCCCGCGTCAGCTTCTTCATGAACCGCTTCCGCAAATTGGGCCTCATCGACTACAACGGCCGCATCTACGTGCACAATTCGCTGCTCAACGTCGTGATGAACGATCAACTGCCAGACGACGACATGCCAGCGAAGCCGCCGATCCCGGCTTATGCCCGAAGGCAGCGTATGACGGGCCGCCAGGAGCGTTTTGCCCTGCCCGAAATTAGCTGAGTGATCAGTAGAAGGCGAGCGCGACGAAAGCATTCGGCGCGCCCGCAAGCCTCAGCGCCGATGGTGATGTAGGGGGCACGACCGGGCTCCCGGGCTGCTCGCCCAGTGAATAACTTGCCTGCGGCTTTTTGTTTGCCGTCGTCCACTCCAGCCGCCCGGCGGTCAACGAGCTTGCTTCCGCTTCGTCTAATCAAGCGGGAGTGTGTACACTTTGAACGCTATGCGAATCCCATCCGCTTTTTGCCTTGCCGTCCCCGTGCTTGTCCTTACCTGCCTGCCTGCTGAGAGCCGATCCCAGCAGGCTGCTCCGGCGCAGCCATCCGCGACGCTGAAGGTGCAAGTCAACGAGGTCGTTCTGCCCGTCACGGTGCGCGACAAGAAGGGCAATCTGGTCACAAACTTGCAGCAGGGCGACTTCACGCTCGCTGAAGATGGTCGACCCCAAACCATCAAGAGCTTTACGCGCCAGACCAATCAGCCCTTCCGGCTGGGCCTTCTGGTCGATACCAGCCGCAGCGTCTCCGGAGCCATGGAGAACGAGCGCAAGGCGGCCGGCAAGTTCGTCGACACCATGCTGCCCGAGAAGCCCAGCCCCACTCCCGATCAGGCCTTTCTCATTCATTTTGACCGCGAAGTGGAACTGCTGCAGGACTTCACCTCCTCGCGCGACAAGCTGCACCACGAATTGGACGACTTGGGCCCAACGCGCGGAGGGCAGAACTCGAGCCAGGGCCCTGAAACCAGCGGCGATGATCGCGACCGCGGCAGCGGGCAATCCCGCGGCGGACGCGGCGGCACGCAACTCTACGATGCGATCTATCTCGCCTCCGATGAACTGATGAAGCCCAAAGACGGTCGAAAGGCGCTGGTCGTCTTTTCCGACGGCGTGGATCGCGGCAGCAAAGACACGCTCAATGACGCGGTCGATGCGGCGGACCGGGCCAACCTCGCGGTGTACACCATCTATTTCAAGGGCGAGCAGGAGGGCGGCCAGGGCGGCTTTCCCGGAAGCGGCGGGCACCGTGGCGGCATGGGCGGCGGTGGCTATCCCGGCGGCGGTGGTGGCTACCCCGGCGGTGGCGGCGGACGGCGTGGCGGCGGAGACCGCGAGTCCAGCGTGGACGGCAAAAAAATTATGGAGAAGATTGCCACCCGCACCGGCGGACGCTACTTCGAGGCCAAGAAGAAGGACAACCTGGAGGAGATTTACAACCAGATCGCCGAGGAACTGCGCGGCCAGTACCTTCTCACCTACACACCCGACGTGGCGGACAAGGAAGGCGGCTTCCACAAGATCGCGCTCAAAGCCAAGAAGGACGATCTGACTGTGGTGACGCGCGAAGGCTATTACGCGCCCGGCGGAGAAGCCAAATAAGGCGCACCTGTTTCAATGTCCAGTTCAACAGCAGGCGGCTCGCTCGTGGGCGGAACTTCTTCCTCGGCGGCCACTTCTTCGGTGACCACGAAGAAGTAACTCAGGTTGGCTTGGCCGAATGAAGTGGTCAAGGCTACGTCCGCCGCATCCCGGCCTGTCGCCATCAGAATGCGGCCGATGCGCGGCTCGTTGTTGCGCGCGTCGAAGGCCCACCACCGGTCACCCAGCCACACCTCGAACCACGCGCTGAAGTCCATCGGCAGGCGCGGAGGCACGCCGATATCGCCCAGGTAGCCGGTTGCATAGCGCGCCGGAATGTTCAGTGCGCGGCAAAAGGTGATGGCCAGATGCTGGAAGTCGCGGCACACTCCAACGCGCTCCGTGTACACATCCATGGCCGTCTTGGTGGGCCGGGCCTGCTGGTAGTTGAAGGTAACTTTGCTGTTGACCCAGTCGCAGATGGCCTGCACCCGGCCCCATCCCGGCTCAATGTGCCCGAACAATTCAAAGGCGATGTTGGAGAACAGATCCACCTCGCAGTAGCGGCTGCTGAGCAGGAAGAGAAGCATCTCGTTGGGCAGGTCGGCCACCGGCCACTCGCACGCAGACAAGTCCGCCGGGTCCGGCTCGCCTGAGTCTTGAATCAGCATGGAACTCGTTAGTCGAAGATGCCCTTGCGGCGCAACGAACCGCGCGCAGCGATTGCCGAATGTGTCCAGGTATTCACTGACGTCCAGTTTCGGCTCGGTCAGCAATTCGTCCGGCTCCAGCAGGTCGCCGGCCCGCGAAGGGTGAACGTAAAGCAGCGCCGCCATCGCGGTGTCGGCTGGAAGGTCGAATTGAATGTCGTATGCGAGGCGAATCAACATCAGTCGTTCGGGTCCTCAAATCTCAGGGATGGCGACGTGGCAATGGCCAGTCCGCGGATCGATGGCTTGAATGGCCATTCAAGCAGTCAGATGCAAAAATAAGGCCTTGCGCCGTGGGCTTCGCGGCGGACGATAACGGGGAGACAGTCCAGGCCGCGGGAAACTCGATGATCGCCTCAAGCGGATAGTCTCCTCAATGGGTGTGGTCAGGACTTCACAGGCTGCGAAAAAACTCGGTTCGGACTGGTAAGCCCGGACTTGAGTCCCGGCAGAAACTCAGCCAAATACTCTTCCGCCTCTTGCAGATGATTTCCCCCGCTTGTCGCACAATCGTCATAAGGGGCATTCCCTTCAATCGTTGTCCCTGTGCCTGCCTTGGGGGCGGAAGTTGGCTGCCGAGGCCAAATCCTCCCGTAACTCCTTATTCTGGACTATTTTGCAGGTAAACCCTTTGTTATGAGGATTTTACAGCGAAACAGTGCTGTAAGGTGAACAAAACAAGGATTTTACGCCCAAAATATGGGTGGGGGTACCCAGCCGCGCATTCTCAGTTCATCCCCCGTGGCCAGGGCAGCCAGAATGACGCGCTACGCCAGTCTCTCCACATCCAAAAAACGCGTGGTCGTGAGCTTTGCGCCGGGGAAGATCAGTTCCAGATTGCTGGCGCCGAGACTCCGTGTTACCACTTCACCCAAGACCACCCGATAATCCGTCGTCAGTGCAAGATCGCGGCCTTCGTTGAGCTGTTCTTTGGCGAGGCCCGGCCAGCGGCCATAGATCTTGCCGCCCTTCACCCTGCCGCCAAGGACAAACATCGCGTTGGCGTGTCCGTGATCGGTGCCGCCGGTGCCGTTTTCATGAGCGGTGCGGCCGAATTCCGACATGGTGACCAGCGTGACATCCCCCGCGCTGTCGCCCAGATCGCGCCAGAAGGCGGCAATGGTGTCGGCAAAGTCGCGAAGACGATTGGAAAGCTGGCCGTTCACGCTGCCCTGGTCGTGGTGCGTGTCCCATCCGCTCACGTCGGTGAAGGCCGCCTCCACGCCCAGGTCTGCCTTGAGCAGTTGGGCGATCTGCCGCATGTTTCCGCCAAACTCCGAACTGGGGTACTGCACGCCGGCGCTGGGCACATATTGCGCCGGATTGGCAGCACGCAGCATCTTGACGGCCTCAAAGGTCTCCTCACCCGCCGCGTGGAAGATGCGGTCACCGCTGTTGCCGTACATGGCTTCAAATGCGCCGGCGGCGGGCGAAGGTGTGGCGCCGCGTCCCGCCACCGCGAAGTTGTTCACATTGCTGAGCGCAATGGCGGGTATTTTGCCGGCCAGGGTGCGTGGAACTTCCGAACCCAGGGCTAGCGCGCGAAAGGCTGTGTGCGCCTGGTGCCGGCGCACGTCCTCCGCTTGCAGGGCGCGGTTCAGCCATCCATCCGCGGTGCTTTTCACGCCCGGCGTTCCTGACTCCATGTAGTCCTGCGCGTCAAAATGCGAACGCGACATGTCGGGCGATCCGGCCGCATGAACCACGGCCAGGTGGCCCTGATCGTAGAGTGGCTTCAGTGCCGCCAGCGAGGGGTGAAGGCCGAAGAATCCATCGAGGTCGAGCACCTGGTTCTGCGGAATCGCAATGCTCGGCCGCATCGCATAGTAATTCTTCTCGCGGTACGGCACCACGATGTTCAACCCGTCGGCTGCGCCGCGCTGAAAAATCACAACCAGACGCCGGCCAGGCACACGCGCAGCCTGGGCCAACACGGTGCGCATCAGGAAGCCGGGGATGGCCGTGGTTCCGGCAAGTGCAAGGGCGCCGTTTCTGAGCAGGAATCGCCTTGACATCTGCATGGTGTTTCTCCTCGTTCGTTCTCTATCGGCGCTGGAACTCCGGTGAGCCAAGCAATAATCCGGCCAGCACCTGGTCCTGCCGTTCAAGCGCAGCCGTCGCCCGAACGCGATCTGGGGACTTCAGAGCAGAAACCGGCTTATCTGTCACGCGCCCCGGGCTTTGCGCAATCTGTTGCTGAAACTGCTCAAGCACGGCAGTTCGCGTGGACGCGCTGACGCCGCCGGGAACCAGCAGCGGCTCAAGGCGGGACTCCTCCGCTTGCGGGCTTGCGATGGTAGCGCCGGGCAGGGAAGCGACCACTGCGCCACCCTGATCCTGCTGCGGACCCCATGTGACCTTGATGCCCTGCAAGTGATTGGCAGCCAGGGACAAAGCGAAATTCATCCGCGCCACCAGCGCACCCGTGCTTACCCAGTTGGACGACTGCCAACTGTAGCCGGTGGGAGGAACGCATCCATAGAGCGGCATGCCCAACTCGCGCAGGGTGTTGGCCAGAGGACGCAGATTGTCGATGGCTGCGTCGCTGGCCCGCACGGCGGAAGCCACGTATTCAATGGGCGTCTTCACCTTGGCGCGATAGGAGTGCGTGGACCAGAATTCAGGCGAATGGAACAGCGTATTGAGTACTGCGGCAATGTCGCCATGGCTGGACAGATACGATGCGGCCATACGATCGACCAGGCTTTGCGGCGGGTCGTCGCTCACAAAGCGCACGGCCAGTTCGCGGGACAGAAACTTGGCAGTTGCCGGACGCGTGGCCAGCATGTGCAGCAGTTCGCGTCCCTCCAACTCGCCGTGCTCCTTAATCTTCTTGCCGAGAACCTTCTTGGCGCCGGGCTCGTGGCGAGATGGGTCGAACTGGAATCCGCCGCCGCGCTGCGGCCGATCGACGGTCCAGCCCGTGAAGATACGCGCCACCTGCGTTACGTCGGCCTGCGTGTATCCGCCGTTCACGCCCAGGGTATGCAACTCCATCAACTCGCGCGCATAGTTTTCGTTCAACCCTTGCGCCGCCTTCTTCGCGTTTCCGGGTCTGCGCAAAGCGGCTTCCCTGGCCCGTTCGGCGGAGGGCGAGTCAGGCCCGGTGCTGCTGGCATTGTCAAGGTAGAGCAGCATTGCCGGACTGTGTGCCGTGGCTTCCAGCAGGTCTTCAAACTTGCCCAGCGCCAGCGGCCGAATCACGTCGCGCTCATAGCTGACCAGGTAGTAGGGGGTTGCTTCGTCTTTGTGCAGGAAGACGTTGAAGTGATTGAGCCAGAAGTCGGTCATCACCTCTTGCAGTTGCGCGCTCGAATAAATTGCGCGCGTGAGCCGCTGGGCAGTGAGTTCATCGGTAATCAGCCGCTCGGGGTTCTCGAGCGCGGCTACTTGCTCTTTCACCGCAGGGGCAAGGCCCGCTTCGAGAGCCGTGCGTTGCGCGGGCTTGAGTGACTTGAAGAATCCGTCCAGTTCCGGCTGCTTCATGGCTGCCAGACGCGCCACGCGAAGCGAAGGAGCCAGCGCTAGAAGGGAATCAATCAGCGCTGGGTCCAACGGCGTGGGAGCGGGCGCGGCAGCGGAGCCCATGCTCATCATTCCCGGCGCCATTTCGCCCGCCATGGTCAAAGACCCCTGCATTGACGGCTGTTTCTGTGCCTGCTGACCCGCGATCTTCTTCTGTTCCTGTTCCTGCTTCTTCTCGGCGACTCGGGACATCTGGTTCTTATAAATCGCATGGAGAACTCCGCTCTCCGGCTCGCGCAGCTTGCCGTCCATGGTCTGGCGAATGATGGCGTTGCTGGGGAAACGGGCGAGCAAGTCCTCCGGGCTCCGTTGCATTGCCGGGAACTGGGCCAGGCGTGCGCCGACATCGGACTGGTCGAGAATGCCAGGGTGCAATTGCTGCTCGAACCACTTTTCCAGGCCTTGAGCGCGGATTGCTTCCAAATCTCCGGGACGCGGTCCGAAGGTGAAGCGATTCAGGGCGTGGAGAATGCGGTCGTCCCCATGCAACTGGTCGGATCGATACGCTTGTCGAGCTTTTGGGCGGGGTTGGTCGGTCGACGCAACTGGCGTTAAAGCGTTCCCCGGCGCGGCAGGACTCATCAACAGGAGGCAAAGCAGCGCCGCCAACGATCTCTGGACGAGATCCATAATTGACACTCCAGAACCAATCAATTGCCGGGAACCGTTCGTGCGGCAGGGACTAGCTATCGAGATAGACCCCGTTAGGTCCGGACAGTTGCGGGCAGAGCCTGAATTAGGGAAGCCTGGATGCGGGTGCCCCAGGTCTCGCTTTTGAGAATCTGGGATAGCATGAACCCAAAGTACGAAATAATGCGGCGATAGACTTGGCGGCCAGCAGGAGGTTTGCTGGCTTACACCTCAAGCGAAAGCTGTGTTGAGGCGAACAACGGCCGAGTCGCTTTGGGCTCCGAAGCCAACTCGTAAACCAGCCGCTCCAGCACCAGCCGTTTGTCGGGCGGGGAAGAGCGCAATTCCAGATCGGCGCGCGCAATCAGCCGGAGTGCCCTGGTCAGGTCGCGGCGGCTCTTGAAGCGGCGGGCCTGGCGGATCAGGTCGTCGGCAGCAAACGGTGGCATGCGGAAGCCCTGCCACAGAGCCTGCCAAATGGCGCGCGAGTCGCGCACATTCTTCTCCAGAATCACCAGCATCTGCCGGAACGTCCTCGACAGCATGTAGAGATGGCCGATGGCCGCGTCTTCGCCGGCCTCCGAGCTATTCAAGAGACCTTGCAGCAAGGCCAGCGCGCGCACCCGGTCGTGGGCGCTGATGGCGTCTGTCAACTCATAAAGGGAGCGCTGCTTGGCGCCCAGCACCATGGTCTCCACGTCGCCCAGGGTGATGCGGCCGCGGCCCAGCGTATAGAGCAGCAGCTTTTCCATCTCTGAGGCGATCAGCATCATATCCGCGCCCAGCGCGTCGACCAGTTGGCGTGCGGCGTCGGGGTCCATGCGTGTGTCCGCCCGTTGCGCGGTGGCGCCGACCCAGCGTATGGCGTCGTCTTCATTGACACGCGCCAACTCGATGAGAGAGCAGTGCTCGCCCAGTGTCTCCTTGAGACGCTCGAAGCGGTTTTTGTCGTCCAGTTCCATGCGCCGAACGTCGGAAGGGATGCGCAGAAAGTCGGCGACAAAGACCAGTAGAGCCTGGGGGTTGGGCGACTTGAAATAGCGGTCCAGCGCCGCAAACTCGTCTTTCTTGGCGCCGCGGGTGTAAAGCTGTCGGATGTTGCGCACGAAAATCACCTGGAACGGCGCCATCAGCGAAGGCGTCTGCGCGCGGTCCAGCGCCTCGAAGATCGAGGTTCCCGCAAGGTCCAGGTCAGAAAGGCAGAAGTCTTTAAGATCCGGCGGCACGAAGGCCTTCAGAACCGCCCCACGGCAGCGGTCGAGCAGGAAAGCCTCGTCTCCGGCTAGGACGTAACCGGCTCGCATTGGCCCCTTACCGGCAGCCGCGGCCTCAATCTCCGCTACGAAGCGGTCAGCAGCGGCAAATCCGGCGCCCCAGCGAGCGCCCGTCAAAGGACCGGCTCCGGGGTGGCCGACTTATGCGCGGCAAGGCCTATGAATGCGTTGGTCATACGGCTTCAGAATACCCTTCCCGGCGTAGATAGACCAACCCGGCTCTCTCTTCAATTCTCCCATGAGAGAACGCCTTCAGCAGGAAGCGCGTGAACCGGCGATCTGCGGGGCCACTTTCGGCCGACAGAGTGGGCTTGCGTGCTGTCAAATCCAATCGAAGAGACGACGGAGACCGTTGCGACACACTCATGTGACGGCCGTCACGGAATGAGTTTCCCGCATGGGAGACACTCCATTTGTCAACATGGTTCGGAGGGCTCGTTAAAAAAGCCTTCTTAGAGCCGGGCGACACGAAGTAGCCGTGGAAAGGGGAAGCCGCAGCTACCTTCGTTTGTACAGGGATCACCAGTAGCTGTGTGCTACCGACCTCCAGCGCCGGCTACTGGCCCCCGTCTCACTTGTGTAA
>Ga0224527_1000787_pt1 | contig 18888 bp, 15 predicted proteins | sample CBST0metaG_FD_179882 | JGI IMG/M metagenome (GOLD analysis project Ga0224527, IMG submission 179882) | Peat soil microbial communities from Stordalen Mire, Sweden - C.B.S.T0 | ecosystem: Environmental > Terrestrial > Soil > Wetlands > Peat | place: Sweden: Norrbotten County, Stordalen Mire... | reverse complement strand
CGAAAGTTGACGAGTACTGGTTTGCTGCTCGCCTTGACAGCATTTAGCCTGTAGACTTTCTAATCTGCAAACTGAAGCTCGTCTCGACCGTCCGAACCCCGGTTTTTCAGCTACAACACTGTATCCCGGGGAACAATGTCGCCTCTGGAGTTCACTTATGCACACGCACACCTTTTCCCTGCCCGCTGCTGTTCACTCCATCGTCATCACAACTATTTTTCTTCTCGCCACACCCGCGGCCTCTGCCCAGCAAGCAAGCACCAATGACGTGCAGGAGCTCCGCAGCCTTGTGCTGCAGCTCCAGCAGCGCGTCGAAAAACTGGAGACGCAGTTAGCCGCGAAATCCGCCACCCCGGGGCAGCCTGTTGCACCATCTTCGCAGCCCACCCCGGAACCGCCAGCATCTGCTGCAACTTCCGCCGTAGCTTCCTCTGCACCGGTTGCGCAAACCGATCATGAAGCCATCGCCGCCCTGCGCGACACAACTGTAAACGTTGCGTTGGACGGCTACTACGCCTACAACTTCAATCATCCCGTCGGACGCGTCAACCTTCTGCGTGCCTACGATGTCCTCAGCAACAACTTCAGTCTGAGTCAGGCCAGCGTGGTAATGGAGCATGCGCCCGATCTCACTGCCGGACGTCGCTTTGGTGCTCGTGTCGATCTGATGTTTGGACAGGCTACCGACTCTCTTGCAGGCAATCCCGCCAACGAGCCTCGCCCGCAGATTTACCGCAATATCTTCCAGGCATACGGAACCTACATAGCTCCCGTGGGCAAGGGCCTCAACATCGATTTCGGAAAGTGGAGCAGTTCGCTTGGAATTGAAGGCACCTACAACAAGGATCAGCTGAACTACTCGCGCTCTTATTGGTTCAACTTCCTCCCCTACTATCACATGGGAGTTCGCGCGAATTACAAGTTCAATGACCAGTTCGCCGTTAACTACTGGATCGTGAACGGAACCAACCAGGCCGAAGCCACCAACGGCTTCAAGGACGAGATGTTTGGATTCGTCGCCACTCCCCGCAAATCCGTTACGTGGACCTTCAGCTATTATCTCGGGCAGGAAAATCCTGACCGCATTGTTACCAACACCCCCGGCCCAGTCCCAGTGCAGCCTGGACTCACCTTTGTCGAAATCTCTCCTGCGCCAGACGGTCGCCTGCACATCTTTGACAGTTACGTGAACTGGAACGCTACTTCAAAACTCGCGCTTGCTCTTGAGGGCGATTACGTCATCCAGCGTACCTGGCGCAACTCTGCCCCCGGCGAGTCCTCTGCTCCAAGGCGCAACGATGGCGGAGCCGCTTATATCCACTACCAGCTCACCCCGAAACTGGGGCTCGCAGGCCGTACCGAATACATGATGGATCACGGCGGAGCCTTCAGCAACATCAACCAGGCTCTCAAGGAAGCCACTGCGACCTTTGACTACCAACTCAGTGACGGCTTCCTCATGCGCTACGAGTGGCGCCGAGACTTTTCCAACACTCCCACGTTCTTCACCGACACGCAGGGTATCCTTACCCGTCAGCAGAGCACCGCAACCGTGGGGCTTATGTGGTGGTGGGGGCAGAAACAGGGAAGCTGGTAAACAGCCCGGCCTGATAGTAGAAAGAACCAACGGGGGCGCCGCGACTCATGCTTATGGGTTGCGGCGCCTCCGAAGCAAGGCGTCAATAGAAATCTGGTCGTCAGCAACATTTGCCAGCAGCAGATAGTAGACAATCGCGTAGACCATCTGAATCCCCACCGTCGTCCAGTCACTGCGTAGCGCCGTGCCAAACACCAGAGCAGCCATCAGCAGCCCACCCAGCGTCAGAGCCCACCGAGTCAGCAGGCCCAGCGTAATCAGCACGCCCAAAATCGCTTCCGCCGCTGGCAGGATCACCAGAAAGATGTGAATCAACCCCTGTGGCAGAGGAGTGCCAGAGAACTCACCAGCTGTCTTTGCCGCAAATGCACCGCTTCCCTGGCTCAAAATCCTGCCTGCTCCATGAACCAGTATGTTGATCCCAAAGTGATTCGAAACACGCCATACGCCAACTTGCGATCCAAGGAAGTGCCTGCTCCGTTCATTCAATCCTCCGTGCTTGATTGGATACTCCACCTCACAATGCGATGCAGTTGCCTTTGCTCCTGCCTTCTATATTCCGGGATGCGCGTTTCCGCGCTTTGTCATACACTAGAAACTAATGGCCGCCGAGAATTCATTTGACATTGTCAGCAACGTAGAGCTGCCCGAGGTCACCAACGCTATTCAGCAGGCGCTGAAGGAGATCACCCAGCGCTACGACCTCAAGGGCTCTCACTCAGACATCCAATTTGATGGCAAAGAAGAGCTCGTCCTTACCTCCGCCGACGAGTACAAACTTAAGGCCGTCACAGACATCCTGCAATCCAAGCTCGTCAAGCGAAACGTCTCGCTCAAGTCCTTGGACTACGGCAAAATCGAGCAGGCCGCCGGTTCCACCGTGCGCCAAAAGGTAAAGCTACAGCAAGGCATCGCCATTGAAAAGGCACGCGAAGTCGTAAAGGTCATCAAGGATTCCAAGAAGAAAGTGCAGGCGTCCATTAACGGAGACATCGTCCGCGTCACCGGAAAAGATCGCGACAGCCTGCAGGAGGTCATCGCCCTCATTCGCGGTACAGACTTCGGCATAGACATACAATTTACGAACTACCGCAATAACTAAGAGCGGCGATCGACCGGCCACTCGCCGGACCACCGGACCGAAGCCTAGGCTTTCCCGGAATTCAAGGAACTGTGTTAGGGTTCAATCGTGAACAGCTTGGCAACCGCTACCGGCAAAGAGATCTTCGACCTCCTTCACGATGACCTGGCCGCCATCGAACGCGACTTCGGTGGCTATAGCGTGTCCAACGTTCAGGCCATCACCGAGATCGGCGAGTACCTCCGTCAGGGCGGTGGCAAGCGCCTGCGTCCCGCACTGCTCCTTCTCGCCGCCAAGATGCTGGACTATAAAGGTAAGGGTGCCGTCCGTCTTGGCGCCGTTGTCGAGATCATCCACACCGCCACGCTTGTTCATGATGACATCATCGACGAAGCTGAAACCCGCCGTGGCCGCCCGTCGCCCAACACCATCTGGGGCAATCCCAAGTGCGTTCTAGCCGGCGACTGGCTCTATATGCAGGCCTTCCAGATCTCTTTGGAAGAACGCAACCTCCACGTTCTAGACCTACTCACCGATCTCACCAAGCAAATGGTGGAAGGCGAACTCCTGCAAATGGAGAAGCTAGGCTCGCTCATCACCCGCGACGCCCACCTCGACCTCATCTATCGCAAGACCGCCTGCCTCTTCGCTGTCTGCATGCAGCTCGGCGCAGTCCTGGCAGGAGCCTCCGATGAACAGCAACTCCACCTCCGCGAGTACGGACGCGCCGTAGGCATGGCCTTCCAGATCACCGATGACGTTCTCGACCTCACCGCCAGTGAACTCGTCCTTGGTAAGCCCGTAGCCAGCGATCTCCGCGAAGGTAAGGCGACCCTCGCCGTCATCCACGCCCTGGAGCATTGCACCGCCGAAGAGCGCGCCAAGATTCAAACCGTTCTTGAGCAGCGAGCCTTCAACGGCGTAACTCACGAGGACATCCTAGCCATCCTCGCCCGCTACGAGTCCATCTCCGCCGCGAACGAGGAAGCCGTCACCTTCGCAAAACACGCAGTCACCCAGCTGGAATCTTTCGCCGATAACGACTTCAAGCGCGCCCTTCTCTGGCTGCCCCAATTCGTCGTCGCCCGCGAAAAATAAGCGGCGCTACAAGTCTCCTGCCCGCCCTGAGCCTTTCAATCGTAAATGAACCAATCGCCCTACTTCCTACCATGCAACTTGATCGACGCTATCGCCTCAGCCGCATCCTGAATCAGTGTGCTCGGGTTCTTTAGCGAGGCCACTGAAGTCGTCGATCCGCAGCACGTACTTCCACATGCGGTCGGAGCCAGCACCTCGATCAACTCCGGACCATACGCAATGCGCGGAATGCTGATATCGCGCAACCCCGCAGCAAGCGCCGTGCCCAGGTAGTCGCCCAACAAACTCGCACCAGAGATGCAGCCCACGTACGCGCTGATGTCGCGCGCCAATGCATCGGGCAGACTCTTGAGCAGCACAATATCGCTCACCGCGAAATGTCCGCCCGGCTTCAGCACTCGCGCAATCCCACGGAAGACCGCTGGCTTATCCTGCGACAGATTGATCACGCAGTTGCTGATCACGTAATCAACCGTGCCGCTCTCAACCGGAAGATCCTCAATCCTGCCCTTGCGGAACTCAACGTTTGACACTCCACGCTTTGCCGCATTCTCGCGAGCCAGAGCAAGCATGTCGTCCGTCATGTCCACTCCAATCACATGGCCCGTAGGACCCACGCGGCTCAGCGCAAGAAACGCATCGAACCCCGCGCCCGAGCCAAGGTCCAGCACCGTCATTCCCGGCTTGATCTCCGTCAGCGCCAGCGGGTTTCCGCAGCCGAGACCGAGGTTCGCATCGCCCGCCAACGCAAGCTCTTCCTCTGAATAGCCAATCGAGCGGGCAACATCTTCAACAGGCGCTCCGCAAGCAGAGCTCTCGCCGCGTGCCACGGCAGCATAGTGTTCCTCAACAGCAGCGGTAATGCTCTCGTTCTTCATGTTTGCTCCCTATATGTCCTAGTCTGCTTCTGAACTCATTAGGTTTCTTGGTGTGGGAGTAGGTGCGCCCTGAAGGTTCACAAATTTCTCGGGCGCGCAGCAAGCGCGATTCAAGCGCAAGCGGTCGCGCAGCATCTCTTTGTCAGCAGCCAGCCATCGCAATGTATCCGTCAGTACCTGGCGAGCAAACGGGTTCTCCGGGAGCACCAGTCGGTAGTGCATCCACTTCCCTTCCCGCCGTGCTGACACCAGGCCCGCGCGGCGCAGATAAGCCAAGTGCCGCGAGATTGTCGGCTGAGATGCGCCCAGTATCTCCACGAAGTAGCACACGCAGACCTCCTGCTCCGCCATCAGGTTCAACAACCGGAGACGCGTGCGTTCCGCAAGCCCCAGAAAGATACGCTCCATCGCCGCCACTGCATTTCTCTCTGCCATGAGGAGAGGCTAGCATAACATATACGCTTACGCAAATATATAACCTGAACGCGACCGAAAGCTGGTTCCCTCAATTGGGCGATTATGTTCGCAAAAGCGCGTCGCCTCCAGAACTCGATATGCATCCCGATCCAGAGAACACGTGTCCTCCCAAACCAGTTACCACTTCGCCAGTACCTAGCATTTTCCGATAACTGTCCAGTAAACTTCTTTCCACAATTTACCAACTTATAAACTTCGAGCTAATAACGATTACCTACTCAGTCAATCTCTCGATCCGTACATAGTTCGACATTTTGTCTCTACGCTATTTCCCTTCCACCATTTTCGCCCAATAAAAATGGGCCTCTCGGCCCGTTTTTCGATTTCCAAGAAGCGCTTATCTACTCGCCTGTCCCAGCAAACACCACAATGATGGTTTTCAGCAAAATCTTCATGTCCAGCCACAAGCTCCAATGTTCAACGTAGTAGAGATCGTGCTCGAAGTATGCGTCCGCCGAGGGATTCTTCCGGGCCTCTACCTGCCACAGTCCAGTAATACCCGGCACCGCTTCCACGCGCCTGCGCTGCTCCTTTGTATAGCGAGCGTATTCGCTGGACAGGCAAGGACGCGGGCCCACCACACTCATCTGTCCCGTCAGCACGCTGAAGAACTGCGGCAACTCGTCAAGGCTATAGCGCCGCAGCAGCTTGCCAAGTCGTGTTACCCGCGGATCGTTGGACATTTTGAAGAGATTGCCCCGCCGCTCATTCAAGTGCAATAGCGCACCGCGCAGCGTGTCTGCCTCTTTCACCATCGTGCGGAATTTCAAGAAGCGAAAACGTTTTCCGTTTTTGCCGATTCGCTCGGAGACATAGATCACCGGCCCTTCAGAATCCAGCTTTATCAAAATGCAGATGATGAGCAGTACAGGCAGAATGAAGACCAAGGCCAGCAACGAGAACACAATGTCGAAACCACGCTTTGCAATCCGTTCCAGTCGAAATGTCCAGAGACGTTCGCCGACAAGCGAACCACTCTGCCTGACTTCCCTTGGAGTTGCACAACTTCCCACTTATCTGCTCCAGCCCATTGATTCCGCTCGGAACTTCCGCTCTTCGTTGGCGCGGCTCAAATCTTCACCCCGCTGTAAATCCAGCCCGCTGTAAATATAGAGAAGACCGTTCGCGAATCAGTCAAATTTCTACTTTGCCTTTTCTTCACGCCTGGGGATCGCCTGAGCGAAGTCCGAGAAAGTCTGTCTGATGAGGCCAGAGTAGCATGTTCAGGATCTCTGATCCAAAATGGACGCGGAAGAATTCATTAGGAACTCACACGGAAGTGCTCCTTCTTTCGTATCCATCTCATCTATCTAATTGAAGGACACTCCAATTAGGTTCGTATTCATGCAAGGCTCAAGAGCTACTCCTCAGGTTGTTATCATCGGCGCGGGTTTCGCTGGACTCTACGCCTCGCAATCGCTGGCTAAGGAAAATGTCCGCGTCACACTGGTTGATCGCCGCAATCACCACACGTTCCAACCGCTGCTCTACCAGGTGGCAACCGCCGCTCTCTCTCCCGGTGAAATTGCCTATCCCATTCGCCACATTTTCCGGGACGACGAAAGCATTTCAGTACTGCTGGCCCGCGCCACCGGCTTCGATCTTCAGAATCAGAAGGTACTACTTGACCAGGATGAGCTCTCCTATGACTACCTGATCGTTGCCGCCGGAGCCACCCACGCCTACTTCGGACATCCCGAGTGGGCCCCCTACGCCCCCGGCTTGAAGACAGTGGAGGACGCAACCGAGATTCGCCGCCGAATGTTGCTGGCCTTTGAAATCGCGGAGCGCCATGCCCGCCTCAGTCTCAATCATCAACCTGAGCCTATCAACTTTGTGGTGGTTGGGGGAGGACCGACAGGAGTTGAACTAGCGGGCGCCTTAGCCGAGATCGCTCAGCATGTTTTGGCATCGGACTTTCGTTCCATTGATCCCCGCAGCACTCGCGTCCTCCTTGTAGAAGCGGGTCCGCGCATTCTTCCCGCTTTTGATGAGAAACTCTCCGCCTCGGCGGTTTCGCAGTTGAACAAACTCGGGGTTGAGGTGATGACCGGGACCGCCGTAACTGGCATCGACGAATCACACGTTTACTTCAAGGACAGTGTGCTCCCGGCTTCAGTGGTACTGTGGGCTGCTGGAGTGTCGGCATCCCCTTTGGGCAAGCTTCTCGGAGCACCCATTGACCGCGCTGGACGGGTCGAGGTGCAACCTGACCTCACTCTGCCGGGCCATCCCGAGATCTTCGTCTTGGGCGATCTCGCGTCCATAAAACAGCAGAATGGAAAGCCTGTTCCAGGAGTTGCTCCCGCAGCCATTCAGATGGGGCAGTTCGCCGCCGCTGCCATTCTCCGAGATATCCGTGGCGAGTCGCGCATACCTTTCCACTACCGAGACAAAGGCAGCCTCGCGACCATCGGACGTTCGTCTGCAATCGCCGAGGTGGCGGGACTGAAACTGACCGGTTTCGTCGCCTGGCTCACGTGGCTATTTGTGCATGTGCTGTTTCTCATCGGGTTCCGTAGCCGCGTTCAGGTGCTATGGGAGTGGTTCTGGGCCTACGTCACCTTCTCGCGCGGCGCACGACTCATCACCGGGCAGAGCCGTTCCATTGTTCCTGCCGCTACCGACGGACTTCCCTCGCCGGAGGCTGTCGAAGCAAAGCTTGAAGGCAGGAAGGTGGGTTGATCCAAGCAAAACGCGCCTCGCAGGGAGGCGCGTTTTGATTTGGTACCGACAATCGTTACAGCTTTTCGTAAAATTCGCAGGCCGAGCAGGAGATGAAAACTCCTCCGGGAACATTGCGCTCGCGGTCCTTCACACGCTTCACAATCCGGGTGGCCTTGCCACACTTCGGACAGTTGGTGCTCTTGGACGTATCCATTACCTTCTTGCGATCACCAGTTTTTGCGATCTTCGCCATTTTGTAACCTCTTTCAGGGCCGGCGCGTAGCTCGGCGGAATTGCTCTGGCAGGACATGGGACACCGCGCAGTAACATAGCGCGGGCTTCTGCCCGGAAACCACCCAGGAAGCTTTCGCTTGCACCGGAACCCACGGTAGTCCTTGTGGGGGAATCGTGACACCCCACAAAAAGCTCTGGCACCACCGGGTAGCCCTTTGATTGTATATCAGCAGGTTGTATTCTGCGGATGCGGTCTGCGGAGGGCATATGGAAGACCTACGTTATCCCATTGGAAAATTCGATCGAAGCCGGGGACCCAACACACCGGAGGAACGCAAGAAGCTGGTTGAGAACATCGCCGTGTCGCCGGAGCGCCTGAAGCAAGCCATCACTGGACTCAACGGTAAACAATTGGACACTCCCTATCGCGATGGGGGATGGACCGTCCGGCAAGTGATACATCACGTGGCAGACAGCCACCTGAATGCCTACGTGCGCTACAAGTTGGGGCTGACCGAAGACAATCCAACCATCAAGCCTTATAAGGAAGCCGCTTGGGCTGAACTTGCCGACAGTCGCGTGACGCCCATTGATGTGAGTCTCGCCCTGGTGGACAACCTGCACGCGCGCTGGGTTGCACTGCTTCGTACACTGAAACCCGAAGATTGGGAGCGCAAGATCACTCATCCCGAAGCAGGTGAGATGTCTCTGGACCTGATGCTCGGCCTTTACGCATGGCACGGCAGCCATCACGTAGCCCACATCACTGCTTTGCGAACTCGATACGAATGGTAGTCGCGAGCTTTAACTCTGAAACGCAATATCCGCTGCTATGAGCGCGATGTTTTCGTGAGAAATCTGGCCTCCGATGGTCATGAGTCATTGACCTGAGGTTTCCCGCTTTGATACTGTCAAACGTCCGTGTGAGCCCGCCTACGAGCTCCGGCATCGTCATCGGCGACCTATGGCTATCAAATTCCGCGGCGTGGATTTCCTCGAGTTCGACTCCCTTTTGACGGAAGATGAACGGATGGTGCGCAACACGGCGCGCCAGTTCGTGGAAGACAATCTGATCCCCATCATCGAAGAATGCAACCGCGAGAGCCGCTTTCCGCGTGAAATTGTCGCGCCCATGGGTGAACTGGGCTTCTTCGGTCCCACCATTCAAGGCTACGGCTGTGCCGGACTGAATAACGTGGAGTATGGCCTCATTATGCAGGAGATGGAGCGTGGCGATAGCGGCCTGCGATCCTTCGCCAGCGTTCAGGGCAGCCTGGTGATGTATCCGATTTACACCTTCGGCAGCGAGGAACAGAAGCAGCGCTGGCTGCCCGCCATGGCCAAGGGAGAGAAGCTTGGCTGCTTCGGACTGACCGAACCGGACGCCGGCTCCAACCCGGACGCGATGCGCACACGCGCCACCGCCACCGGTGACGGCTATGTGCTCAACGGCGAAAAGATGTGGATCACCTCCGGTTCCATTGCGGATGTGGCCGTGGTCTGGGCGAAGAGCGAGGAGCACGGAGGCAAGGTGCGCGGCTTTCTTGTGGAGACCGACCGTCCCGGCTTCGTTGCCAAGGACGTTCATGGCAAGTGGTCGCTGCGCGCTTCGGTCACCTCGTCGCTCTCGCTGCAAGACGTACACATTCCGAAAGAAAATCTGCTGTCGAAAACTACGGGGCTGAAGTCCGCGCTGATGTGCCTGAACCAGGCCCGCCTTGGCATTGCCTGGGGAGTGATTGGCGCGGCGATGGCTTGCTATGACTGCGCCCTGCAATACGCGCAGTTCCGCAAACAGTTCCGCGATCAGCCCATCGCATCTCACCAACTGGTGCAGCAGAAGCTGGTCTGGATGATTACCGAGATCACCAAGGCGCAATTGCTTGCTTTGCAGGTAGGGCGGCTAAAGGATCAAGGAAAGGTTCAACACTTCCATGTGTCCATGGCCAAGCGAAACAATGTGTGGATGGCCTTGGAGTGCGCACGCATGGCGAGGGACATTCTTGGCGCAAACGGAATCGCCGATGAGTATCCGGTCTTCCGTCACATGGCGAACCTGGAGTCGGTGAAAACCTACGAGGGAACGCACGACGTTCATACGTTAATCCTAGGTTCCGCAATAACAGGCATTGACGCATTCTGAATTCAGTAGCAAAATTGGCCCCGCCGGAGTGTGGGGCTGATGTTTCCGGGGGAGAGAGTGGCAAAAAACGGCACAAGGCCAAAAGCAGGAATGAAACAGAAGCCGCGGCCGATTCAGTCAGGAGCAATCATGGCGACACAGTTTCAGAATAAGACGGTTCATCTGGAAGACAATGTTATGACGAATCTGGAATCGGATCTCGCACTGGAATTGCTGCGAGTAGTGGAAGCGGCTGCGATCGCTTCAGCCAGACAGATGGGAACTGGCGACCGCAAGAAGGCCGACCAGGTAGCGACAGAGACCATGCGCCGCGTGATGGACACGGTGCCAATGCGCGGAACCATCGTAATTGGTGAAGGGGAGCGCGACGAAGCCCCCATGCTCTATATCGGGGAAAAGGTCGGGCGTGCGGCGAAGGATGGCATCGTCTATCCCGAAGTGGATATCGCAGTCGATCCGCTTGAAGGCACGAATCTTACGGCCACTGGCGCGCCGGGTTCAATCTGCGTTCTGGCTGCCAGCGAGCGCGGCGGACTGCTGCATGCTCCCGATTGCTACATGGAAAAGATTGTGGTCGGTCCTGCCTGCAAAGGCTCGGTAGACCTTGATGCTCCCACGGCCGTAAACTTGAAGATGATCGCCAAGGCTCTGCATCGCGATGTCGAGGATCTGGTCGTGATTGTGCTCGACCGTCCGCGGCATGAGACGCTGATCAACGAAATTCGCCGCGCAGGCGCACGCATCAAACTGATTGGCGATGGCGACCTGGCTCCCGGAATTGCCGCAGCGGTTCGCGGCACCGGCGTACACGCTGTCATGGGCACAGGCGGCGCGCCAGAAGGTGTAATCACCGCAGCCGCCATGCGCTGCCTGAACGGATACATGGTTGGCCGTCTCACAGGCTACACAGAAGAACAACGTGAACGCATGACCCAGTACGGCATTAGTGATGTGAATAAGACCTACACTGCTGAAGAGTTGGCCCCGGGGGAGAACATCATCTTTGCAGCCACCGGCGTAACCGACGGCCCATTGATGCAGGGGGTGCGCTTCTTCGGAGAAGGAGTCCGTACCTCGTCCATGATTATGAAGATGGCTTCGCGCAAGGTTCGTTTTGTAGAAGGCATACACATTGAGCAGGGCAAGGAATTCCAAGTCCGCTTCTAGGCTGCGGTTTGCATAAGTTAAGAAGGGGTGCGGCTCACGCAGCACCCCTTCGCTTGTACCGGATTCCTCAGCTACTGCGGCGAGATGCTGATGATGTTCATGCGCGCCAGTCCATTGATAACGAACTGCACAGCGATGGCCGTCAGCATCAGTCCCATAATTCGCATCATGATGCGGATTCCCGTGTCTCCCATGCGCCTGCGTACAAGGTCTGCCGAGGCAAGGATGTGGTAGCTCGCGAAGGCCGTCACGGCAATCGCGACAAACACCGGAATTGCATGCTGCCAGGTAGACGAAGCTCCCATCAGCACCATTACTGTAGAAATAGCGCCCGGACCTGCAAGCAGAGGAATCCCAAGCGGCGTTATGCCAATGTCTTCCTTCTGCGCGCCCTCTTCGGTTTCGCTGGTACCCTCCTGCGTGGAGCGCCGCGCTTGCAGCATCTCAAGTCCAATCAGTAAGAGGATCAGTCCGCCTGCGATTTCAAAAGCTGCCAGCGTGATACCGAACAGTTTGAAGATGAAGGAACCTGAGAGCGCGAACAAGCTGAGCACGATGAAGCAGGTCCACGCTGCACGACCAGCCATGCGTCGGCGCGCGGCCTTATCCGCGTGGCTCGTCATCGCGAGAAAGGGGGGCACAGCAGCGAACGGATCGACGAGAAAGAAGATTGAGCTGAATGCAACAAACGAGAATTCGGTCATGGATGATAGAAAGGAATGAATGCGGGCGGCTTCAGCGGGTAAATACATACGGTCTTACATAATCTCCATCTATCAGCCTACACGATGCCGATACTGGACGAAGCTCTACTCTGTGAAATGGTAGGGATGCCGCAGACGTTTGCGCGCCGCATTCAACGCATCGCCCTCATGCCCGCTTGCCGTAACTCTTCGGTAGCGCAGCACAGCCTGGTCGCGACGCTCGACAGTGTCATACATTTCGCCTGCCGCAACCAGAGAGCGGTCAAGCAGCGAAGGATCCACGTCCCTGCACGTACTGATCGCGTCAAAGGCCTCGGCTGCCTCTTCAAATTCATGCTGGCCTCGCAGCGAAACTCCCAGCCCCCAAGCCGCAATCTCCGGCTGAAAGGTTGGGAACTTCCCTGCCCTACCTCTCTCCAACACAAGGCGGTATTGCGCGACGGCCTGCCGCCCATGACCGGCTGCATTCAGAAGATGCGCATACTCCACCGCCAGCAGAAAATTCCTGGGGTACTCGCGCGAGACACGTCCCACTAATTCCAGCGCCTCGGGGTAGAGTTGTTCGCGCCGTAAGAAGAGACTGAGCGCCATGGTCGCGTCGTTGCTGGAGGTTCCATGCGAACGGCTCACTTCACGCAGATATTCGAGCCCCTTCTTCTTATTGCCCGTTACACCGACCAATGCAACCGCCGTGCGTCCTGCCCAATTCAACGAACCGATGATGTAGTTGTGAATACCCACCGTCATCTTGGCGTCAATGTAAGTAGGGTCAATCTCCAGCACACGTTCGTGATCGCGGCGTGCGCCCAGCGCCGCACGAATCGCGGGTAGCCAAGACTTCTCCGCCATGCCCATGTACGTTGCGCGGAAACCTCGCGCAACGCCGCGGGCATAGAGCGCGTCCACATCATTTGGATTCGCCTGCAACCGCATATTACACATCTTTTCGACGGTTCCGATCAGTTCGAAGATTCTCTTCTGCGCCGCCATGTCCAGCGGGCGGCGTGCCTTGCTGGTGAGAAAGCTATCGGCTGAATACGTTTCCGTATCGAGCGCGCCGATGCGGTTCAGCTCTTTGAAAATCTCCGCTGCCAGCAAGTAGTTAACAGGAAATGGATCGTTCGGATATTGGCTGCGCAGCTTCGCGAAGTCTCGAAGCGCCAGATCATAATCCATGTTGTAAAGTTCGTTGAAACCGCGCGCAGCCAGCACGTTGTTGCCGGGATGCACAGCCGCAACGGCGGCATACGCTGGAGTCATACACAGCGAGAGGCTCGCGAAAAGAATGACAAAAGCAGAGATGCGATGGACGTTCATGCGGCTAAGTAGAGTCTACCCCGTCCGGCGCAGCTTTTCACTGCGGCATGCGGGATTGAGAAGCCCCGCTATGCCGTTTCCAACACAACCGGACAGAATTTTCCGAGCAGCGGAAGATACAGTGCACAGCGCACGGGACGCGGATCGAACACCGTTAGCACGCGAGCGTAGCGCTGCATGTCCGAGCGATACTTATCCACCTGCATCTGGATGAACCGGCTCGGGTCACCCCCCTGCCGCTCAGTGATTTTGTAATCAATCAGCCAGCGCACGCCATCCTCAACAAACGTCCGATCCACACGCACGTGTTCCAATTGGCCATCGATCTCCGCCGAAACCGCGAGTTCGCAACGATGCTCCGGGTGCGGCAAAAGCAGCCAACGTCCGCTCTCATCCTCCAACGTGTTGCTCAGCGCCTGGCTCACCCGCGCAATGCCCTGTTCCAGATCGCCGCGCACAACACCCGCTGCTAGCAGCGCCGTTGCAATTACCTGCCGCGATGATCGGACGCGCTCCGCACTCCACTTTGCTGGCCCATCCTGAGCAATACGCTGCAAAAAGCTGTGCGTAACCACGCCCACACGCGGCAGCAAATCGCCTACCCAATCGAAACGATGTTCCTCGTCGCTCGCATTGCGCTGCGGGGGATTCCATTGCAGTGGCTCCGGCAGCGCAGGTGGGGAATACCGAATGGGCAAGCGCCGTAACATCAACTCCGGTGCGGACTTGACTTCCGGTTCCGTGCTCGGCTCCGCCTCAGGTGGAGCAAACGCCTCCTGCATTCCCGGCAAATCCCAAAGCAATCGCAGAAAGCTATCCGTGACAGGCTTCTTCTCTGGCACCGCCGCCGATAGGTAAAGTCGCTTGCGCGCACGGGTTGCGGCCACGTAGAAAAGGCGCTTCAACTCTTCGCGCCCGCAGCCACTGGCAAGATCGCGCATATAGGATTCAATCGTGGCAATCTTGCGGTCCGACTTCTTCCCGATTGCCTCCATCGGCCCCAGCAGCAGCAACTCCTCATCATCGCGCCGTCGCAGACGCCAATAGAGCAGACTTTTGTCATCCTGCCGGGAGCGACGCTCTAGCGCAGGAAGAAACACTACATCCCACTCCAGCCCCTTCGCCTGATGGATAGGCATGATCTCCACGCGAATGTTCCCATCCGTGTGCGCAGGAGAGTAGAGGTCGTGCAGTTTCTTCGCAAAGCTCTCCGGATCACGCAAGGTTCCGGCCGACGACTGAGCATCCAGCAACGCGAAGTATGCTTCCGCATCGCGGACTCCCTGTTCGCGCTCATCTTCGCGAAGGCACGCAGGACCACCCAACCGCAGCCACGCGCTCTCCACCAGTTCACGCGGAGCAGTGCGTCCTCGCCGCAACAGCGCATCATCCAACACAGGCAGCACACGCTCCAGAGCAGTGCGCGCCTGCATCGAGAGCCGCCCTCCACGCGCCCGCAGAAGTTCCCTTACGGTGGAGCGCTCATCTCCACGGCAAAGCTCCAGCAAGTCCGCCAGCGCAAAGCCACACCACGGCGCGCGGAGAATCGAGAGCCACGCCGTGCGGTCAGCAAGATCGTCAAACGCCGCGCGTAGCGCCTCCAAGTCTCGCACCAGAGGCCGATCCGCAAGCCGATCCGTTTTCACCGCGCGATAGCGGATTCCCTCCCCGCGCAGCGCCTCCACTAGTTCCGGCAAGTGTGCTCGCGAGCGCACCAGCACCGCAATCGACGGCGGCTTTTCACCTTCCAGCGTAGGCATTTCAAGCTCGCGACGCACGCATTGCGCCAGATGCTTCGCTTCGCCTTCGCGATCTCCCGCTCTGAATCCCTTGATCACAACCGGCGCGCCATCCAGCGCAGGAAGCGAAGACACTGCTGCCTTGCTGTAGCGCACCGCGTTGCTAACGTCGCTCTCCTCGCGAAGTATTAACGGGAAGACGTTGTTGAACCACTCAACCAGATTGCGCTGTGACCGGAAGTTCTGGCTGAGTTGGTCGAACAAATGCAGATGCCCGCCCACACCACCGCGCCGTGCCTGCTGATAGATGGCGACATCGGCCTGCCTGAACGCATAGATCGACTGCATGGGATCCCCGACGTAGAACGTGGAGCACGCTTCGTCCGCTTCCCATGTTTGGAGCAGCCGCGCCAGCAGCTCCACCTGCACGACGTTCGTGTCCTGGAACTCATCCACCAGAATGTGTCGGATGCGATAGCCAAGTTGCATTCCCAGTTCCGTCGGCTCACCTTCGCTGCCAATTGCATCCAGAGCGCGCTGTGCGTACTCCGCAAAATCTATGGTGCCCTGCTCGGAGAAAACCAGCTTCAGATGAGCAGCGGCCAACGGCAGCAGTTGCAACACCGCGCGCATATACTCCCACTGCGACTCCGTGTAGTGCGGATCTGGCAAACGTCGGATCCTGCCCAGCGCTTCGCAGAGTACTTCCGCATCGGGGAGATCCCTCACCTCGCCAAAAACTTCCATGCAGCGCTTGCGGCGAGCTTTCTCGTCCGGCGTGCCAGAGGGAAATCCATTGTTCACGTTCACTGATTTGCGCAGGGTCGCTTCCGTGGTCAACAGAAAATCACAAACTCCGCGCCATTGCGCAATTTGTGAAGCCTTCGCTGGAGGCCACGCCGCAATGTCCTTCAAGGGACGCGCAGGCTTCGGAGCAATCGGAATCACCTCGGCACCGGCAGCGATGAACGCCACCAGTTCCGTCGGCAAACCATCTCGCTGGCCCGTCGCGTAACGCATCAGTCCGAACAGTTCTGCTGCACGCGAGGCGCTCAGTGCGGCGGTTACAACTTCGCGCACCCGTGCTAGATCCTCTTCCACGGAAAGCGTCAGGGCATCTTCGAGTTTTGCCCGCAGCGCCTGCTGTTGCACTTCGTCAAAAGCATCCGAGCGTCCCAGGAAGTGAAGCCACTGGTCGCGCTGTGCAAGCATGGCGGCCAATAGGTTTCGCGCGCCGGGAACATTGTTATCAAGGTGGCTAAGCAGTGCAGCCACGGCATCTCCGCGCGCACTCTCTTCCGCGAGTTGATCGATGACCCGCTGCGCCGCGAGCTGATAAATGGGCAGCGCATCTTCGGTCACGTCCGCCGCGCCGCCAAGCATACCTTTGAACGGCGCACGCTGTGCAACCGCTTCGCAAAACGAATCGAGCGTGCGAATCTGCAAGCGAGAAGGATGCTCCAGCAAGTTCCAGCTCTTCGCTTCTGAGGTCGCAAGCACCGCCCGCGCAAGCCCCAACGACTCCCGTTCGTGTGGAGGCCGCAGCGCGATGTCTTCCGCGCTCAACTTCTCGGCCTGTTGCAGCGAGCCAAGAATGCGATTGCGCATCTCCGCCGCAGCCTTGCGCGTAAACGTAATGGCCAGCACGGACTCCGGTTGTTCCACGCGCGCCAGGCACGCAAGGTAACGCTGCATCAGCAGCTCGGTCTTGCCCGAGCCCGCCGGAGCCTGTAGCATCCACGATTGCGTCGTATCCAGCACAGCGCGTCGGACAGCTGCGTCAGAGGGCACAATGCGCGGCCCCGGGCTACTCATCGTCGCCTCCATCCATCTCCGGATCCGCATCCCCTGCTGCAATGTCTCCCACCCTGCACAGCGACGCGAGATGGCAGTGCTCGCAACTCGAATTGCTCAGGCCCGGCCCAACCTGTGGATCGACAGCAGCAGCCCCCTGCACAAACGACGATGCGATTCTCTCCAACTCGACGGCCCATCGCGCGCTGTACTCAGTAAAGCCTTGTCCTTCAAAGACGTCTTTGCGCGGCGCAGTGCATGGCAACAATCCCGGCCCACTCATGTATCCCCGGAACGCCGCCTCGCCGCGACGAACAGCGCCGAACGCTATGCCTGCCACATTGAACTTTCTGTCTTGCATCGCCACGGAATAGAACGGCAACTGCGGCATGCGCGGACGTGGAATCTGCCACACCTTCACGCCATTCACCGCGCCGGTCTTGTAGTCGATCACAACATGAGCGTCACCAATTTCATCCAATCGGTCGATGCGCCCGCGCAACTGAAGCCCCCCGAGCGTCATCTCCACATCAATCTGGTGGCCCATCACATCGAAAGGCGTCCGTCGTGCCTCCATCGCGAGCCACTCCGTCAACACTTCAATCGTGCGGTCGCGTTCCAACCGCCGGAAACGTGCTGTCCACGCATCATTCCGAATTGGCAGTTCGCTGGCCATGGCCGCATCCACGGCACGCTCCACAAGCTCCGGCAAATCAGGACGCCGCAATCCGTCGCTCCCCTTCAGCAAGTCCCATATCAATTGAAGAGCGCGCTCCACAACCTTGCCACGCTCCGTGGGAGCGAGCGCTTCGTTCGGTCCCTCTGCCTGCTTTGCAAGCAACCGCCGAACCGCAAAAGCCTTGAAGGGGCAATTCGACTGCTCCTGTAGCAAGGATGTCCCACCCCGCGCGTTCTCATCCTCGCCGAGCGCGGGAGCCACTGCATCCGAGATTGCCTCCAACTCCACGGGCTCAAAACACAACGCGAGCGGCTGTGCTAATGCAATCGTCTCCGCCGCCAACGCGATCTTGGTGAACACCGGACTCCATCTCTGCACGCGTTCGTCGTCCGTGCGCAGCGCCATGCTAAGCGCAACCCCTGGAGCAGATTGCAGCAACCGTCCCGTGATGCGCGCAGTTCGCAAATCTGCCTGTGTTGTTCCAACCAGCGGATAGCCTGCATCCTTGAGCAACGCTACCGGCAACAGCGGTGAAGGCCGCGGCGAGTCCGGCCACAGGTCATCACTGCATGATCCGATCCAGAGCGCATCGAAGACGGAGCCTTCCGCCTCATCCGCATCCATGATCTGCACTGGCGCATTGAGCGTCTCCGGCTTGAAATTCTGCGCTGCTGCCATGTGCTCCAGTCGTTCGACGAAGCCCGGAAAATCTGTGCTCCACTCCAGTAACTCCAGCGACGAAATCGCAACCAGCAACTCGCGCCACCGCTCGGTGCATTGATACTCTTCGCTGTTCAGTGCAACGCGACCGGGCCACCCCAGAGTCTCCAGAACACGACGCGAAACGTCGGACCAATACCCGGCAGATTGCTCGGAGCTGAAAGCCGAGTGCTTCGGTAAACGCTCCACCGCGCCTCCCAGTCCCGGCAGCTGGGGCGACTCATGCAGCCACTTCACAAGTTCCTCGAAGCTGACCTCACGATGTGCATGCTCCCGCACTCGCTCAACAAACGCCGCGCTTGCCTCCGAGGACTCCGCGAGGAACGGCGAACTCAGCATCGTCGCAAACGAGTAAAAGTCGAGTGTTCCCGCGCAAAGCCTGAGCAACTGCAAAGCACAACGAATTGGTGGGTACTCAGCGAGCGGCAACGGCGATGCGATCTCGAACGCTGCCGGTCCACGCTCACCCAGCAGATGCTCCGGATGAAGCACCGCTCCGAACGCGCTCTCCACTTGCGAGAGCTTGCGGGCTAGGTCAAAGAACACAACACCTACTCGCGACCCCGGTCGCGACTCCACCTGCTGCATCGCCC
>Ga0224527_1000784_pt1 | contig 18930 bp, 16 predicted proteins | sample CBST0metaG_FD_179882 | JGI IMG/M metagenome (GOLD analysis project Ga0224527, IMG submission 179882) | Peat soil microbial communities from Stordalen Mire, Sweden - C.B.S.T0 | ecosystem: Environmental > Terrestrial > Soil > Wetlands > Peat | place: Sweden: Norrbotten County, Stordalen Mire... | reverse complement strand
CATTTGATTAATTATTCATGATCAAACAAGATATTAAAATATTTAAAAGAAATTTAGAATTCAAAATCGAGAAAAGAATGATAATATGTCTGAAAAGAAGGATAAAAGAGAAGCATATCCAATAATAAACACTTTAGAGTGTAAAGAATGTGAAAGATGTGTTTTAGCATGTAGGAAGGGTCTCTTAAAGATGGGTAAGTCCCTGAACGAGAGAGGATATCATTACGTTGAATATGTTGGAGAAGGATGTACTGGCTGTGGGAACTGTTATTACACCTGCCCTGAACCTCTTGCAATTGAAGTTCACATACCTAAAAAATCAAAGGATAAAAAAAAGAGAGCGGAGGAAATTGAATGGCAACGCAGCTCGTTAAAGGAAACACAGCAGTTATAATAGGGGCAATGTACGCGGGATGTGACTGTTATTTTGGATACCCAATAACACCAGCCACAGAAATCCTCCACGAAGCTTCAAAATATTTTCCAATGACCGGACGAAATTTTGTACAGGCAGAATCTGAAGAAGCAGCAATAAACATGGTGTATGGTGCTTCTGCAGCAGGCCACAGGGTTATGACTGCATCATCAGGTCCAGGTATAAGTCTTAAACAGGAAGGATTGTCTTTTCTGGCAGGAGCCGAACTGCCATGTGTTCTTGTGGATATAATGAGGGCCGGACCGGGATTAGGGAATATTGGTCCAGAACAAGCCGATTATACACAGTTGGTTAAGGGTGGAGGGCATGGAAACTACAAAAACATAGTTTTAGCTCCTAATTCTGTTCAAGAAATGTGTGATTTCACAATAAAATCATTTGAACTGGCAGATAAATACAGAAACCCTGTTGTTGTATTGGCAGATGGGGTGTTAGGACAAATGGTAGAACCACTACAATTTCCTGAAGAAGCAACAAAACCATCTATTGATACATCATGGGCAGTTTGTGGAAATAAAGAAACCAAGAAGAACCTCGTAACTTCAATATTTCTTGATTTTGAGCAGTTAGAAGATTTTAACTATAAATTACAGGACAAATATCAGGAAGTAAAAGATAAAGAAGTTGCATTTGAAGAATATAGGATCGAGGATGCTGAAATAATCCTTGTAGCGTATGGGATTAGCAGTAGAATAGCAAGATCAGCAGTTGAGAGTGCAAGAGAACGTGGAATAAAGGTAGGATTATTCAGACCAAAAACACTCTTCCCATTTCCTGAAAAAGCCCTTAAAAACATAGCTGAAGACAGGGAATGCACATTTATATCTGTTGAAATGAGTAATGGACAGATGTTAGAAGATATAATTCTGGCCATTGGTTGCAGCCGTCCGGTTAAACTTGTCAACAGGATGGGTGGAAACCTTGTAGATGTAAATAGTATCTTAAATAAAATTATAGAAGTTGGTGGTGGTGGATAAATGTCAAACAAGGTCGAAAAAGTTGATGAAAGGGTTTTAGCTAAACCGAAGTCAATTCTAAACGAATTTCCACGTAAAGGTGGAAGTGCCCCAACTGCAACACATTACTGCCCGGGATGTGGGCATGGGATTCTACATAAACTTATAGGTGAGGCAGTGGATGAATTGGGTATCCAAGATAGGATGGTTATGACCAGTCCTGTGGGATGTGCTGTTTTTGCTTATTATTACTTCGACTGTGGACATGTTCAAGTTGCACATGGAAGAGCTCCTGCAGTTGGAACTGGTATATCGCGGGCAGAAGATAATGCTATTGTGATTCTTTATCAGGGAGACGGGGATTTAGCATCAATAGGACTTAATGAAACTATTCAAGCAGCCAATCGTGGAGAGAAAATGGCTGTTTTTTTTATTAATAACACGGTCTACGGAATGACAGGAGGGCAGATGGCACCAACAACACTGGTTGGAGAAGTTACAGTTACATGTCAAGAGGGAAGAGATCCTCGTTATACTGGATACCCATTACATATGAGTGAACTCTTAAATAACCTTAAGGCGCCTGTTTTTATTCAAAGGGCTTCACTTTCAGATGCATCACATATACGGATGGCTAAAATAGCGGTTAAAAAGGCATTAGAAATACAGAGAGATGGAAAAGGTTATGCATTTGTAGAACTGCTCTCGCCATGTCCAACTAACCTGAGACAGGATGCTGAAAGTGCTGAAAAATTTTTAAATGAACAGATGGAAGTTGAATTCCCACTTGCAAAATTCAGAGACAGAACATCCGAGGTTGAACCGTTATGTAGGGAAGAAAGTGATTTTTCAAAGGAATCCCTAGACAGAATATTTGAAGTAGAGTTGGACAGTACAATGGAAGCAGTTGACGATCCCAACTTTGAAACAAAAGTCATAAAAATATCAGGATTTGGTGGTCAAGGTGTTCTGAGTATGGGTCTCATATTAGCAGAGGCAGCGTGTAAAGCTCGCCGTCATGTTTCATGGTATCCATCATATGGACCAGAACAGCGTGGAGGTACTTCCAACTGTACTGTTGTAATATCTGGTGAACTCATAGGATCTCCTGTTGTAAACCATCCGGATATTTTAGTTGCACTTAACAAACCATCGCTAGAAGAATTTGCAGAAAGGGTTAAAACTAATGGTATAATTCTTTATGACACTGAAATTGGGGAATTTAATGCTCCAGAAAATGTTAAAGCAATAGGAGTTCCAGCTTTGAAAATTGCGAAGGAACATGGTGTTGGAAAGGCAGCAAATACTGCAATGTTAGGTGTATTAATGGCCATTTCAACGGAACTATCCGAGAGAGTTTTTGAAGATGCTGTTAAACAGGCATTTGCAAAAAAACCTAAAATGATTCCTGTAAATCTTGATGTACTCAAATCAGGTTCAAAATGGGCTAAAAAGAATTTAAATATTTTATAAATTTTGGAATGATGTATTAATCCCCTATTCCCTTTTTTTAAATTATTTTTTAAATTATTTATTTTGAATTCAACCTATTTGTTTTATTTACCGTAAAATTTTAGAACTGGACTAAATTGTCTAATCTAAATCAGTATATATCAATACTATACAAATATAAGCTTATTAAAATCTAATAAAGCGTTAAATTTCCTTTAATTAGCATTTAAAACAAAGTTTAAGTAAAACAAAGTATAAAACTATATGTAAGAAAATGAGTTTTTTTGATTATTTTAGGAGGTTTGAAATGTCAAACAATTCATTAGGAAATGATGTCAGCATAGTTCTTTGTGGAGAAGCAGGTCAGGGTATCCAGACTGTCGAAACTATAATTGTGAAAGCCCTAAAAAATAGTGGATATAATGTTTTTTCAACAAAGGAATATATGTCCCGTGTTAGGGGTGGTGAAAACTCTACTGAAATTAGGGTGTCATCAAAGAGAGTTATTTCGTATGTTAACAGAATAGACATACTCCTTGCTTTGAGTGAAGGTGCGGTTCAACATCTTGAAAATCGTATCACATCAAAAACCCTTATTATTGGGGACGAAATGCATTTTAAATCTCTTTCTAAAGAAAAATATAATTTTATAGGGGTAAAATTTTTAGAGATGGCCAAAGAAATGGGCAGCGCCATCTTTTCAAATGTAATAGCTGCAGGAGCTATAGTTTGTATCTTAGATGTACCCAAAGCAGTTTTTGAAAGTTGTATAAATGATATTTTTACCAGTAAAGGAAAAAAAATTGTTGATAAGGATATAGCTGCTGGCATGAAGGGTTATGAAGTAGGAATGGAACTAGTTGATTCTGGAAGGATCAAAGTTGAAGTAGAAAAAGATTCTGATGTGGGTGATGAACTACTTTTAGATGGTACTATCGCAGTAGGATTAGGTTGTATTGCTGGAGGTTGTAAATTCATGGCTTCGTATCCAATGACACCTTCCACACCATTACAAGTATTCATGGCCGCTCATTCAGAGGAATTTGATATGGTCTTTGAACAGGCAGAAGATGAAATAGCCGCAATCAACATGGGTCTTGGAGGATTCTATGCAGGGGCAAGATCGATGGTTGCAACATCCGGAAGTGGATTTGCACTTATGGAAGAAGCTGTAGGTCTTTCGGGCATGATTGAAACACCAATAGTAATATATATTGGTCAAAGGCCAGGACCAGCTGTTGGGTTGCCAACAAGAACTTCACAAGAAGATCTTAATCTCGCACTTTATTCGGGTCCTGGAGAGTTTCCTAGAATCATTTTTGCTCCTGGAAATTTTAAAGATGCATATGAATTATCTCAAAGAGCATTTAACCTGGCAGATCACTATCAAACTCCAGTTTTCATACTTTCAGATCAATACTTCGCCGATATATTTTATAATCAACCTAAATTTGATATTGAAAGTAAAATTGAAGATCATATAGTAAAAACTAATCCGGACTATGAGCGATATGAAATTACAGATAATGGTATATCTCCACGTGGAATACCAGGATTTGGAGATGGGTTGGTAGTTGTTGACTCTGATGAACATGATCAAATGGGACATTTAACTGAAAATCTTGATATAAGGATCAAGATGGTTGATAAACGTCTAAGAAAATTAAAAGAAATTGAGATGGAAACGGTTCCACCCGAATTGTTGGGCAATTCAGGATATGAAACACTTGTAATTGGATGGGGATCGACTTACGGTCCAATTAAGGAAGCATTGTCCAATCTTGAAGACGATAAAATTAGTTTTTTATACTTTAAACAACTCTATCCTCTACACCATTCAACAGAAAAATCCCTCAATAAAGCTAAAAAAACTATAATATTTGAAAATAATGCACAAGGACAATTTTCAGATTTAATTAAACTTAAAACTGGGTTTGAAATCGAGAAAAAAGTTTTAAAATATAATGGTATGCCCTTTTCAGTTGAAGAAATTGAAGATAATCTCAAAGCATTTACGGGGGGATAGAATATGGATCCTAAAGTATTTGATGTGGAAGATGCAGATGTGGCGTGGTGTCCGGGATGTGGAAATTTTTCAATCCTTAAAACTTTAAAGGAATCATTATCTGAAATGGAAATAACTCCACAGGAACTTGTTATGGTATCTGGAGTAGGACAAGCAGGTAAATTACCTCATTATATTAAATCAAATGTATTTAATGGGCTTCATGGTAGATCATTACCTGTTTCAACGGCAATAAAAGCTGTTAATCCCGAACTCATTGTTATTAATGTGAGTGGGGATGGTTGTACATATGGTGAAGGCGGAAATCACTTTATTCATAACATCCGTAGAAACCCAGATATCACAAATATAGTTCATAATAATATGGTTTATGGACTTACAAAGGGTCAAGCTTCACCAACGAGTCAAAGGGATTATAGTACACCTCTACAGATAGAGGGAGTAGCTTTGGAACCATTTAACCCATTGGCAATTGCCATAGCCCTAAAAGCATCTTTCGTTGCAAGAGCATTTAGTGGTGATATCAATCAAACAAAAGAAATCCTTAAAAAAGCTATAAAACATAAAGGATACGCTTTAATCGACATATTCCAGCCATGCGTAACCTTTAACAAGGTTAATACATATCAATGGTTTAAAAACAACACATATTACCTTGATGAATCACATGACTATTATAATAGGGAAGAAGCATTCAAAAGAGCTATAGAAACTGAAAAATATCCATTAGGAATATTCTATAAAAACTCGGATAATGTGACATTTGAAGAGAGTTTATCATCCTACAAAACAGACAAATCACCATTATACCAGAGGGATTTTCATGAGGATAAATTGAATAAACTCATAGAGAGTATGAAGTAATTAATATCAAATAACAGATTTTTTAGATGTGGAAATAAAAATTAAGGGTTTTGTTATCTGTAATTCGAGGGATTAAATGGGAAAAATAAGCATACTATCTTGGAATGTCAATGGCATTAGAGCAGTACATAAAAAAGGATTTTTAGAATGGTTTAAAAGTGAAAAACCCGACATACTTTGTATTCAGGAAACTAAAGCAACAAGAAAACAATTTCCAAATGATATTAAAGATGTTGATGGTTACAAACTGTATATCTCCGAAGCTGTTAAGAAGGGATACAGTGGAACAGCCACTTATTCTATTATGGAACCTTCAAATGTTGTATATGGATTTGGAATTGAAAAATTCGATCTAGAGGGTAGAATTATAGTATCAGACTATGATGATTTTGTATTGTTTAATATATACTTTCCAAACGGTAAAATGTCACCAGACAGACTGCAATATAAAATGGATTTCTATGATGCATTCCTAGATTATGCAGATAAATTGAAGGATGAGGGCAGGAATATTATAATATGTGGGGATGTGAACACAGCCCATAAAGAGATAGACCTTGCACATCCCAAGGAAAATTCAAAGATTTCAGGGTTTCTACCGGTAGAAAGGGCCTGGTTGGATAAATTTTTCAGTCATGGATATGTAGATACTTTCAGGGAATTCAACAAGGAACCAGAACAATATAGCTGGTGGAGTTACCGTACTAAAGCTAGAGAAAGAAATGTAGGTTGGAGATTGGATTATTTCTTTGTAAACAAGGAATTCATGGATAGAATTGAGAACTCATATATTTTATACGATGTAATGGGTTCAGACCATTGTCCGGTTGGAATAGACATAAAGACCAAGGATTAAATAAATACACTAACTCCATTTTAATATATTAAGAATTCTAAAAAAAAATTTATTCTATTCTATTTTTTTTAGTACAAATAATAAATAAATCCAAACTTAAAAGTTTTATTATATGTAGTACTAAGACTAAAACACATAATATCAAGCAGCTTTTTGGTATAATTATTAAGAGTTAAATATAAAATTAAAATAAGGATTCAATCAATATTTAGAGGGATTATCATGGGTTACAAAGGATCTTCAAGAAAATTTTTAGATTCATCAGGCATATCAATTGGAGACATCGTCAAAATAACAAGAAATGGAACATCATACCAGGGAATTCTACTCGACAGAGCAGAGGATCCAGATGATAAACACATAGTTTTAAAACTTAAAAGTGGATACAACGTGGGTATTGACGTGGTAGATGCTACAGCAGAACTTGTTCAAAGGGGAGATATTCCCAAACTTGAACATCATCCGCTCAATATTAAAAAGGATGCTGATAAACCGGATATATCAATTATATCTACAGGTGGAACAGTAGCATCTGTGATAGATTACAAAACAGGTGCTGTACATCCTGCATTTACAGCAGATGATTTAATACGTTCAAATCCTGAACTGTTAATCCATGCTAACATAAATGGGAAGGCAATTCTAAACATCCTCAGCGAAAATATGAAACCCGCATACTGGGTAAAAACAGCAAGGGCAATAGCAGATGAAATAAATGAGGGGGCAGATGGAGTAGTCATTGCACATGGTACAGACACCATGCATTACACATCAGCTGCTCTTAATTTCATGCTAGACACTCCTGTCCCAGTAGTAGTGACCGGTGCTCAAAGAAGTTCTGACAGGCCGTCTTCTGATGCCTTTATGAATCTCATTAGTTCTCTCGTTGCTGCAAAATCGGACATTGCAGAAGTAACACTTTGTATGCATGCAGAAGAAGATGATTCTTATTGTTATCTACATAGAGGTACAAAAGTCAGGAAGTTGCACACAACACGAAGAGATACCTTTAGAAGTATAAATGCCCTTCCACTAGCTAAAATAGAAAAAGGTAACTTAAAACTGGTTGATAAGAAAGTTCAATATAAAAAACGAAACAGCAATAATGTACATCTTCGAGATGAACTAGAAGAGGAAGTTGCACTTATAAAGAGTTACCCAGGAATCCCTGCAGATATAATAGATTATCACATCGACAAAGGATGCAAAGGAATAGTACTTGAGGGTACAGGGTTGGGACATTGCTCGGATAATTTGATTCCATCTCTTGAAAGAGCAAAAGATGAAGATATACCAGTTATTATGACTTCGCAGTGTTTTTATGGATTGGTTGATATGAATGTGTACAGTACCGGTAGAAAAATAATATCTGCTGGAGTGATATCAGGGCTTGACATGTTACCGGAGACTGCTTATGTAAAAATGGTTTGGACCCTAGGACAGACAGACAATATTGAAGAGGTTAAAAAAATCCTACAAACCAATATAGCAGGTGAAATAGGCGAAAAGTCGTCTGAAAAATTCTTTTTAAACTAGGATTTATTCTTAATATTAGAGGGGGATCTTTATGGATTACGAAAAATTAGGGCTAAAAATGGGTCTTGAGGTGCATCAACAGCTGAATACAGAAAAAAAATTGTTCTGTCCTTGTAAATGCGAACTAACAGATAAAAAACCGGATTATACTCTCCTAAGAATGTTGAGACCTACTCAGAGCGAACTTGGAAAGATAGACAGGGCAGCCTTTGAAGAGTCTAGAAGAAAATTGAAGTTTATGTATGAATCATACGACCATGAAACATGTCTTGTAGAAGCTGATGATGAGCCACCACACCCATTGAATAAGGAAGCTCTTGAAATAGCTCTAACAATAGCATCACTCCTTAATATGAACATAGTTGATGAATTCCATACAATGAGAAAACAAGTTATTGATGGGAGTAATACCGGAGGTTTCCAGCGTACAGGGTTGGTTGCGACCGATGGCCATCTAGAAACAGAATATGGAACAGTTTTAATCGAAAATCTTTGCCTTGAAGAAGATGCTGCAAGAAGAATGGGCCAAAAAAAAGGTAATGTAATATTCCGACTAGATAGACTCGGGATCCCACTCTTAGAAGTAACAACAGACCCTTCAATAAAACATCCCGAACAGGTTAGAGAAGTTGCATATCAACTGGGCCAAGTACTAAGGAGCACGAAGGTAAAACGTGGATTGGGAACAATACGTCAGGATCTTAATATTTCTATTTCTGAAGGGTCACGTGTTGAGATAAAAGGGGTACAAGATCTGGATTTAATGCCTAAAATGGTTGAAAATGAAGTTAAAAGGCAAGTTAATCTTATTGAAATAAAAAATGAACTTCAAAAAAGGGATGCAAAAGTTTTAGATGAAATTTACAACCTTAACGAGATATTCAAAAAAACAGATTCTAAAATAATCTCTAATGCAATTTCAACCGGCGGTCATGTCTTTGCAATAAAATTAGAAGGATTTAAAGGTTTAATAGGAAAAGAAATTCAGCCTGATAAACGTTTTGGAACCGAACTTGCTGCTTACGCCAAAAAAATGGGAGTATCAGGAATATTCCACACAGATGAACTTCCAGCATATGGAATAACTTGCAAAGAAGTTGAAGATGTTTCAAAACTTCTGAAATTATCAACAAATGATGCTTTCATAATAGTAGCAGATGAAGAAGAAAAGGCAAGAAATGCCATCACAGAAGTTCAGAGAAGAGCAAAAATAGCTATTACTGAAGTTCCAGAAGAAACAAGAAAGGTGTTGGATAATGCTAATAGTGATTATCTAAGGCCACTTCCAACTGCCAGCCGTATGTATGTTGAAACAGATATTCAAACGACAGTAATAAGTCGAGAACATATTAAAAAAATTAGATCTAATCTACCGGAGTTACCTGTTGAAAAGAAAGTTAGAATTATTGAACAATACGACTTAAGTGAGGATATGGCATCACAATTAGTTCGATTAGATAAGGTAGATGATTTTGAATATATAATGTCATCATCAAAAATTGACCCAACAACAGTTGGATCTGTACTCGCATACACTCTAAAAGAACTCAGAAGAGAAGGACTAGATGTCTCAAAGATTGACCGGATGATACTTAAAGAAACATTTGCACTGGTTGAAGCAGGAAATATAGCTAAAGAAGTAATTTCAGATGTTCTGGTAGGTTCAATCAATGAAAATACCACTCCAAAGGAAACATCAATAAAACTCAATCTTATCATGCTCTCAGAGCAAGAGGTTGAAGATATAATAGATGAGTTAATATTAGAAAATAAAAAAATGGTAGAAGATCGTGGAATAGGTGCTATGGGAGCTTTAATGGGTAAATCCATGCAGAAGTTAAAGGGCAAGGCAGATGGTAAACTCGTAAATAAACTTTTGAGGGATAAAATACAGAATATTAAGTAGTTTGAAATAGAAAAAATTCGAATATTAACTGTTATTTCATATAAAATTTAATTTACACCAGGTGGTTTAAATGGAAGAATATGACGTTATAATCGTAGGAGCAGGGCCTGCAGGACTCACAGCAGGGATATATGCAGGAAGGGAAGGATTAAGATCATTAATTATTGAAAAGGGTGTTAGGGGAGGAAATGCTAACACTGCACCTGTTATTTTGAATTATCCGGGCTTTAATTCAATACCCGGTTTAGATTTGTTAAAAAAAATAGGTGAACAAGCAGAAAAATATATTGAAATAAGGGAGAATGAAGAATTATTAGAAGTTCAAAAAGACAATAAAAAGCTATTGTTAACCACAAATAAGTCTGAATATTCTACAACTGCGATAATATTCTGCTCAGGAACAACCTACCGTAAATTGGGAGTTAAAGGGGAAACTGAATTTGTAGGAAAGGGTATATCATACTGTTCCATTTGTGATGGAATGTTATTTAAAAATAGGGATGTAATTGTTGTTGGGGGAGGAAACTCTGCTGCAGAGCATGCTTTGCATCTCCATGATATTGGTGTTAACGTTAAAATAATCCACAGAAGAGATGAATTAAGAGCTCAAGATTACCTCATTAAAAAACTTGAAGATGAGGGCATACCTATTTTATGGAACACTGTTTTAACAGAAATCGAGGGTGATATGTTTGTTAAGAGTGTTAAAATCCGTAACAGAAAAACTGATGTTGATGATGTTCTGAATGTTAATGGTATTTTTATTGCAGTTGGAGAAGAACCAAATAGTAAAATTGCAAATAAATTAGGTGTAGAAATCAATTCTAATAATTATATAATAACGGATAAAGAGTATAAAACTAATATTGATGGCGTATTTGCAGCTGGTGATATAACTGGTGGTGTAAACCAGTTAGTTGTGTCTTGTGGTGAGGGTGCATCTGCTGCTGTTAATGCCTATGACTATGTGAAACAATTTGAATAAATAAAATTTTATTTTTTTATAATTCTTATCTTTAAATTTTAAACTCTTGGAACATATTAACTATTAGGGGAAAAAATGGTAGATGTTAGATTTGGACCAGCTGGAAGGCCTATAAACTATTCTGGAAATGCAAAAGATGCATGTACATATATACGAGCTGAAGGACTCGAAGCATATGAATATCAGGCTACATATGGAGTTAAAATTTCACAGACATCTGCTTTAGATCTTAAAAAAAACTCCGAAGATGAGGATGTACTAGTTTCCATGCATGCACCATATTATATAAATCTTTCATCTAACAAGGATGATGTGATAGATAGATCCATCCAGAGATTGGTTCAGTCTGCTAAAGCTTCAGAATGGATGGGAGCTTATAGAACAGTTTTTCATCCAGGATTTTATACTACATACTCCTCTGAAGAAGCAATGAAAAGATGTAAGACCGCTATAACCCAGATATTGGATAAGTTAGATACACTGGATGTTAAAGATTTTTGTTTCGCACCAGAAACAACGGGTAAAAAGTCACAACTTGGAAATTTAGATGAGATAATTGAAATTTGCAGTTCCTTTGATCATTTTGAACCCACAGTAGATTTCGCACATCTTTATGCCAGATCTGGAGGAAAGATCAATACTAGGGAGGATTATGGTAAAATTTTTCAGAAACTGGAGAATGAATTAGGCATTAAATTCTTACATTGTCACTTCACCCATATCGAATATACTAATGCTGGAGAAAGAAAACATCATATACTCTCAGATGAGAATTATGGTCCTCCATTAACACCTTTCATTGAGGAAATTATTGAATGTGGATGGGATATTACTGTTATCTGTGAAAGTCCAGTGATAGACCAAGATGCTTTGCTAATGAAAGATATTTATAGAAAAACTCTACCTAAATAAAAAAAAATTAGTATTCAATTTTTTTAAGGTTTTATTTTAATATTCCAATTATATCTAATAAAGCAGCTTAAATTATAATATTTTTATTTAGAATCTTTGATATTTATTTGTAGAGATCCTAATTAATAAATAGAAAAATTGTGTTCCTGAATTTTTTTAAGACCAAACTTTTTTATTCATTGCATTACAGTATATTCATATAGTATTGATTCTAAAAGTATAGCAAATCTGAAAGAATACATATTAATAATTAATATTTTACTAAATTTCAAACTAAAAAATTACAATTTATAAAAAACGGTAGGTATCCTAGTGAAACTGAATAATATAACTTCTGAACCAATTATATCGGACAAAAAAACTTCAAAAAATTTAAATGAACCTAATAGCGAAGCCAAATTGGTAGTACTCCAATCTGTTGGCTATCCATTCCTATGTAATCTTGTTGAAAATCCTAAAATTGAGATATTTGATAAAGAACTATTTGAACTCTATGCAAAGGAACAGTGGGAAGGATGTGTTGTTGATGAAGGTTCCTTCCTATTTGACCAAAAATTACTCCCAGATTATGCCTTCAAAATAGTAAAAGCCCATCCAGATAACTCTAAAATAACAAATAACACTTCAATTCTTCTCATAGAGGTTCAGGATTCTCGTGAAATTAAAAAAATTGAAAGTAACATAAGAATGGAGGATGTTATAGGTCAGGAACGAGCCAAAACTAAATGCAAAATAATAATGAAATATCTAAAGGAACCCGAAAAATTCAGGGAATGGGCTCCTAAAAATGTTCTGTTTTATGGTACACCGGGAACAGGTAAAACAATGCTTGCAAAATCTCTTTCAAACGAGTTAAAAGTTCCATTATTCCTTGTAAAAGCCACAAGCCTAATAGGAGAACATGTTGGTGATGGTGCAAGGCAAATTCATGAACTATTTGAAATGGCATCTGCAAGTGCACCCTCTGTTATATTCATAGATGAAATGGACGCAGTAGGTCTCGATAGAAAATACCAATCCCTAAGAGGGGACGTTTCTGAGGTTGTAAATGCATTATTAACTGAGATGGATGGTATAGATCATCATAAAGGTGTTGTAACTATAGGTGCAACTAATAATCCTCATGTACTTGATTTTGCAATACGAAGTAGGTTTGAAGAGGAAATAGAATTCACACTTCCCGAGGAAAAAGAACGGCTGGATATTCTAAAACTTTATACCAGTACCATGCCTCTTGAAGTTGATGTTGACTTTGATAAACTTGCTAAATCTACAAAAGGAATGTCTGGAAGAGATATTAAAGACAAAATATTGAAGGTTGCCCTTCACAAGGCAATATATGAAGATCTTGATGTTGTTACAGAGGAACATATTAGATATGCTCTTAAACAGCATAAAACTAAACAAAATGAACCTAAGGGAATGTTCGCATAATCAATCGAATAATCTAATATATTATTTTTTTTATTTTAACTTTTGAAATATAGTAGAATTTTTAGACTCAAAATTTTAAATGCCTAAAATTCCCAGGATTGCTATTTTTAATTAAAATAATATTAATTGTTCTATTTTCAAATTATCTATGTATTTCTGTGTTTTAATATCAAATTACTTGAATAGTCATGTTTATATGCTCGTTCATAAATTTAAATATGAGGATAAGAAAAATGGGGCCTATAAGTCTTAAAGATATAATAATTGATTCATTGAAATATTCTGCTTCTGATTTGAAGATGCTAGTAGTTTTGGGATTTGTTCTATTGTTAGCGGATACTGCTGACAATCTCACATATGTCGGTTTATTAGGTGATGAGATTAAATTTGTTCTTCTCGGTATTGTGGTTTTCCTGACAATTCTTGAAGCAGGCTATGTATTTAGGATAATTTTAGAAACAGTTCAAGGTTCTAATAAACTACCAAAATTTGAAAATTTAAAATTAATGTTTGTCCAGGGAGTAACAGAATTTGTATTGTTAATAATATATTTTTCAATTCCAATATTGTTTTTTGGAGTATTTTATTTTAACTTTTTAATGTCAATGGACTTCAATACACTGCCGTTGTTAAATGATATTTTTATTATAATAATCTTAGGTTTTACAGTTTTAGTGTACGTTCTTTTCCCGGCTGTTCTGTTGCACAGAGCGGATAGTAATGGAAGTTTCAAATCGAGTTTTGATTTTATAATGATATATCATAAAATTAGAAAAGTTGGCCTTAAAAGATTAGTTGTAGTGTATCTTGGATTATTTATAATAGTATCAATAGTCAAGATTGTTCTTACAAGCACTGTTGCACATAATTTACCAATTATAGGTGAGATAATACCAGATTTAATAATAGCCCCATATTTACTAATATTTACAACAAGGGTCCTTGGTCTTATAGATGTACCTTAAATTAAATTTAAAGTAACTTTTTATTATTCTATTATTTCGTGTTATAATTTGAACACATCGTAAATATTAATCAAAAGGAGATTATTCAGTAAAATATTAGAATTTACATATTTTTAGATTTTGATCATTGTAATAATATTAGTGGTCAAAATATTGTTTAGAACTGATTTTATGTTTTAAAAAAAAATCAACTTTTCTTTGAAAAAATTGTTTCTGCTGCTTCTAATATATATTTTTCATCATTTTCAGCTGCTTCTTTAAGATTTTTTATCACATTGAAAAATAGACGTTCCACAACAACCTTGGTGAGGTCATCAACAATTTTTTCGTTGCCATTCAGATCACCAAGCATTTTAAATGCCTTTTGAGTTTCATTTAACCTTATATTCTCTGCTGTAATCCTTATATCTGAAATAATTGGCTCAACTTCCAAATGTTTGAGAGATCTTTTCAAAAGAACCATCTCTTCAGCAACTATTTTCTCGGCATCACAAGCTTCAGTTTCTCTCATTTTTCTACTTCTATTTGCAATGCCTCGTAAATCATCAATGTTAAAGAGTTTAACTCCTAGTTTTGATACATCCTCTTCTATATCCCGGGGATTTGCAATATCTACCATAACCATATTGGACATATTGCAGTCTGGTACAACATCCTTCAACTTTTCATAGGTTAAAATAGGGTGAGGTGCACCAGTTGCACTTATAATAACATCTGCATCCATAAGTGCTTCGTCAAGTTTGTCAAAATGTATTGCTGATCCTCCGAGTTCCTTTGCAAGTACTACGGCTTTATCATGAGTTCGATTAGCAACAACTATGGCTTTAAGCTTTTTCTCTACCAGTGCTTTGGCAACGAGTGTACCCATTTTTCCAGCACCAATTATAAGTACTTTTTTACATCTGAGATCTCCATGTACTGATTCTGCAAGTTCAACAGCAGCTGATCCAATAGATAATGACCCCTCATTAATTTTGGTTTTTTTACGTACAACTTGGCCTACATGGACTGCTTTTGTGAAAATGGTTTGGAGCACTGGTCCGCTGCAACCCTCTTTAATACTTCTTTTTTTGGCATCTTTAATCTGTCCAAGAATTTGATCTTCACCTATTATCATAGACTCTAAACCTGAAGAAAGCCTTAACAAGTGGGTCATGGCATTATCATCGGATTCTATAACAAAATCACTAGAATGTAGATTTTCTATGTCACATTCATCTAAGACCAAATAGGTTTCTGCCCTATTGCATGTTTTGATATTGAGATACTCATTTACCTGATAATTTTCTAAGATAGTGTTAAACAAAATATCAAGTTTTTGGCTTGATCTTTCCATCTTACTGATATCGGCTGTTTTGTGATCAACTCGGATGTTTAAAATCACTTTGTTTCCCCTGAAAATTTATAATATTTATTTTAATATATTACTCTTGAATTTAGGATTATTATAAAATATTAAATACATGTTATCAATTCATTTACGTAAACTTTAGCATCTTCTAATTTACCTTCTTTCAAGAGTAGCTGGATTTTTTTATCCTCTAAAATGTTGTATAAGCACTTTTTGCGTATTTTTTGATCATCTATCTTCATTTTTAGGATATTTCGGGCAAAGGACTGTAGTTCAAGTTGCATAACATCTTCTGGTTTTATTACTTTTTCTATTTTTTTTCTTAACTCTTTTGACATAAGGGGGCTCTTGCCGCCGGTAAATATTGATATTTGTACATCTCCAATGAAAAAAGATGATGGAACTATCATATTGCCCTTATCGGGTTCATCTGCTCTATTAAGGAGTTTTTTCCCGGATATATTTGCTACATCATGATTTAATTCATGATCCGCCGATGCAGTAACAACTATGTCTGCCCATACAACCCATCTATCTATCTCTTCGGGAGATTTGACGTTAACTCCCAAATTTAGTAGATCTTCGGGAACATGATTCCCTATCACTACAATGTTGGCTCCCGCTTTAAGAAATCTTCTGGTTCTTCGAATTCCTACCTCTCCCGAACCAACTATTAAAACTTTGTAGTTATCCATCTCCAAAAAGAGGGGAGTCCAGCCCATCTTACAACTCCAAATTCTTCATTTTAAGGAGTTTTGCTGCTTTTTTTATGTCGTTATCGCATTCAATGAGTACTTTAAATGCTTCTTCCTCTGTTACATTAAATGTTTTTGAAAGTGCAATAACACTTTCTTTGGTATCTGATACTTGTTTGCCAACAAGTTCTTCTGAAAGCTCTTTTTTCAAGTCCATGTACTCTTCAACACTCATATTAATCCTTCTTAAAACCATATCCCTTAACGGACAAGGTTTTGAAGGTTTACAGCACCACACGAGTGATCCAAAACAGGTTCCTTCGCCCTGACCGAGTTTGGATTTTTCAGCAAACTTTTCTTTTATCTCTACATATTCTTGAGCGGTGAGCTTTGCATCCTCAAGAGCGTATATTACTGGGCAAGGTTTTACTGGTGGACAGCAAAATGATAAAGCACGTTTATCTCCTCCCCTACATACATGTGATGGTGAATCTTCCCAAGCCATTATTATTATTCCTCCGTAAGCATCTTCTCTTTCTCTTTAGGTGTCAGATCTTCGACTATATCTGCTGGTTCACCAATCTTAAGGATCTTTCCACCACGCATGAGAGCAGCCCTATCGCAAACATCGAGAACAAAGTCCATATCGTGGGATATAATTAAAAAAGTCTGACTAAGCTCGTCACGAGCTCTTCTTATTGAATCTGTAACCTGAACCCGTGTAATGGGATCCATAGTACCTGTAGGTTCATCTAAAATAACTATATTAGGTTCTTTTATTAAAACTTGGGCTAAAGCGACTCTATGTCGTTCTCCACCACTTAGTTCATCAGGATATTTTGTTAGTAAATTGTTGGCATATACTTCATCAAAACCAACTGCTTTAAGAACATAAACTGCTTTCATTTTAGCAAATTCAGCTGGAAGTTCGAGACTAATTGCCTCAGTAAGATTTCCAAGAACGTTCCTATGTGGGTATAGACTATACTCTTGATGTAATATCCCTAGATACGGAATCACACGTCCTCTTCCAAATGGACCCTTTTGAGTCATGTCTATCCAATTTTCTCCTAGTTTAACTTCTATTTTGCCGCCACTAGGGTCTGTTAAACCATAAAGAATTCTAGAGAGTGTTGTTTTGCCTGCACCACTCAATCCTACAATACCAAATATCTCACCATTATCCACGATTAAATCGATGCCATCAACTGCCTTAACAACTCCCCTATCAATGGAATAGTAATGTTTTTTTACTCCTTCCATTTGGATTATTGGCCCTCCGGGTTTGTAAATATCTTTTTTCTCCGGTAAAGGTACTTGGGCCATAAATTCAGTCACAACATCCTCTGGATTGCCTTCTAAAAATATTTCTCCCTTCTCTAACCATATCACATAGTCAGACAGTTTTCGCATTACTTCTGGCCAGTGAGATGTTATTATCATTGTTGTACCTTTGTTTTTAACACCATCAAGAAGGGCTTGATGAAGTAACTCTGCTGTTTTAGGGTCTAATGTACCGGTAGGTTCATCTGCAAGGAATATCATTGGTTCTTTTGCAATCTGTCTAGCAAGTACAACTCTCTGTTTTTCCCCTCCGCTCAGATCCCTAGCTATGTGGGTGATCCTGTGGGCCATTTGAGCCATCTCAATGAGATCGATAGCCATATAAGTACTTTCTTCTTCATCATGTCCGGTTATTGATTTTAGAACATTATCAATGACTGTATCATCTTCGTAAAGAGCAAAAGACCTTTGTAGCATGATTGAGATTCTACGTTTTATCGCTGCAAAAACTTTACGATCGCAGTTCCAGAAATCAACTATTCTAAGCTCAAACTCACAACCACATCTACAACTACACAACTTACCTGCTGCTGAAGGTGGCTCCACCCTGAGACAATCTGGACAAATTGCAATGGTGTACAAAATTTGACCTGAATCTGGTCGATAATCTTTCATTCCTCGAAACATATTTATGAGTACTGATTTTCCTGAACCACTTCTACCAAGGATACCCAAAACTTTTCCTTCGTCTATGGTCATATTTAGATTTTTTAAGATTTCAACGCCATTAAAAGTTTTTGTGACATTTTTTACTTCTATAAAAGACATGTAACCACCCTTTTTATGAGTTTGTGATTTTTATTAAATAATCTATTAATTTATTATTGAATATTAATTTATTAATTATTTGATCCAACCAATATATAATTTGATAATTGCTTTTTTGAAAATTCTTTGTGCCAATTAAATTTTATGTGAAATACTTTCAAACACCGGAAAGATCAAAGGGAAGCGTACCATTTATAGCGGCTCTTGCAACAGAAATACCATCTGCCCCTGATGAAAACATTTGTCTTGCAGATTCCACATCTCTGATTGAATTGTTTCCTATTATAAATAAATCTACACTACTTTTTATAGATTTAATTACACCAAAATCAGCACAATCATAACCGGGTTTCATAGCATCAACATGGATATAATCAGCTCCTGCATCATTTATTGCTTTAGCAATTGTAATATCATCCACTCCAACTACATTTGCCCGAATTT
>Ga0224527_1000783_pt1 | contig 18960 bp, 16 predicted proteins | sample CBST0metaG_FD_179882 | JGI IMG/M metagenome (GOLD analysis project Ga0224527, IMG submission 179882) | Peat soil microbial communities from Stordalen Mire, Sweden - C.B.S.T0 | ecosystem: Environmental > Terrestrial > Soil > Wetlands > Peat | place: Sweden: Norrbotten County, Stordalen Mire... | reverse complement strand
GGCCATTGCCATTGTTAAATCAGCCCGTTCACGAGCCGTCATATCTTTAAAAAAGACAGCCATGGCAAAAGCGCTTACTTGGTAATCAGGAATCTCACCTTTGGTATAACCTTCAATAATAAAATTGATTTCCGCTGTGGATAATTCTTTACCGTCACGTTTCTTTTCGATTAAGTCAACCATTCTCATAGTAATTTCTCCCCCAATTTTAGTAATCTATATATTTTTTATTTTAAATCTTGTAGAAAACTGGTGCCGTATTCAGGCATTTTTACTTGGAAGTTTTCAGCGATGGTAGCGCCAATATCGGCAAAACTGGTTCTGAGAGGCAATTCTTTGCCAACGGCGAAGCGAGGGGAATAAGCCAGTAAGGGCACATATTCCCGGGTATGATCGGTACCTTTGTATGTAGGATCATTGCCATGATCAGCAGTAATGACCAATAAATCTTCATTAGTCATCTTGGCAAAGACTTCGGGTAACCGAGCATCGTATTCTTCTAACGCTCGTCCGTATCCTTGGGGATCACGACGATGTCCAAATAACGCATCAAAATCGACTAAATTCAAGAAGCTAATGCCTGTAAATTCTTCATCAAAGGTGTTAATGAATTTGTCCATGCCATCCATATTGGATACGGTGTGAATGGATTTAGTGACGCCTTCGCCAGCATAAATATCAGAAATTTTACCGAGAGCGATGACATCGTACTGGGCATCCTTTAATTCATTCATTACAGTGCGGCCAAAAGGTTTTAAGGCATAGTCATGACGGTTGGCAGTGCGAGTAAAGTTGCCTGGTTGTCCGACAAAGGGACGAGCAATGATTCGTCCCAGCTTATAAGGCTCTTCCAGGGTAATTTGTCGGCAAAAATCACAAATTTCGTAGAGCTCTTTCACGGGAATGATTTCTTCATGTGCGGCAATTTGTAGCACCGAGTCACCGGAGGTATAAACAATGAGCGCTCCTGTTTTCATATGCTCTTCGCCCAGTTCTTTAATGATTTCAGTTCCACTGGCAGGGCGATTGGCAATTACTTTTCGCCCAGTTTTTTTCTCAATCTGTTGGATCAATTCATTAGGAAAGCCGTCAGGGAATACACGAAAAGGTTTTTCAGTATAAAGGCCCATGAATTCCCAATGACCAGCCATTGTATCTTTACCCTTTGACAGTTCTTGCATTTTTGAATAATAAGCCAGAGGATGCTGAGTTGGTTCAATTCCTTGGATGCTACGAATGTTAGACACACCAAGCTTACCCATGTTTGGCATGTTAAGTCCGCTGCATTTCTGAGCAATATGTCCGTAAGTATCTACATCAAAATCATCAAAATTTGCCGAATCAGGTGCTGCCCCAATCCCAACAGAGTCCATCACAACGATATGAATTCTTTTAAAAGCTGTTGTGGTCATCTTTTTTTCCTCCTTAATAATGTGTCCTACAAAAATAATCCTGCAATAGTTGCTGACAAGACACTGACTAACGTTGCTCCATACAGAAGTTTTAAGCCAAAGCGGGCCACCACATTCCCTTGTGCTTCATGTAAGCCTTTTACCGCGCCAGCGATAATGCCCACGGAGGAGAAGTTGGCGAATGATACTAAAAATACAGAAACAATACCAACCGTCCGCGGCGAAAGAGCGGTGCTTTTTCCTAAGTCCAGCATGGCTACAAATTCGTTAGAAACTAATTTTGTGGCCATAATACTGCCCGCGGCCACGGTTTCTGCCATGGGTACCCCCATAATAAAGGCAAAAGGTGCAAACAGATAACCAAGTAATTCTTGAAAACTAATACCAAAAATCCCAAGAAAAATACCATTGATCATGGAAATTAAGGCAACAAACCCAATTAACATTGCGGCTACGATAATTGCCACTTTAAAACCATCCATAATATATTCGCCAATCATTTCGAAAAATGATTGTTTATTTTCTGCTTGTACTTCTAAAATATCCTCTTCTTTGGATACTATGTAAGGATTTATAATGGATGCAATAATAAATCCGCTAAATAAATTTAAGACTAATGCTGCTACCACATATTTAGGGTCAATCATTTTCATGTAAGCACCAACGATGGACATGGAAACCGTAGACATAGCAGAGGCACAGAGGGTATATAAGCGTCGTTGGGGTAATAAACCAATTTGTTTTTTTACAGAAATAAAAACCTCAGACTGTCCTAAGATGGCAGATGCTACTGCATTATAAGATTCTAATTTCCCCATACCATTCACCTTGCTTAGCACTAAACCAATGTAGCGAATGACAAAGGGTAAAATTTTGGTATGTTGTAAAATTCCAATTAACACGGAAATAAATACGATGGGCAGTAATACAGAAAAGAAAAAGGGTATTTGTCCGCCACTGGCGATATTACCAAATACGAAACCAACTCCAGCCATAGCGTAGGAAATTAGCTTTTCAAAAATGCCAGCAAAACCTCTGACCAGGAATTCACCAATTTGGGTATTAAATAGGGCAAATGATAATAAAAACTGTAGAGCCATCATGGAAAGAATGGGGCGATAACGAATATTACGCCTGTCAGTACTTCCTATGTAAGCAAGAGCGAAGATAACCGCCAAACCTAAAATTGCAACTAGATATTTCATAACCTTCTCCTCAACATTATATATTTTAAAATACAAAAGTAAAATATATTAAGGGATTTTACTTTTGTATTTTATAAATAAAAAACTATTTTTTGAAATTTTCCATGTCCTGACTACTAAATGCGCCAGGTAGTAATTGGGCCATTGTCCATTCTTCTGTATCGCCATGTAAGTTAGTCAAATAAATTTTGGTATCTTGATCGCAAAATTCTGCAAATACTTGACGACAAGCACCGCAGGGAGAAACAGGTCCCTCGGTGTCGGCGACAACGGCAACGGCTAGGATTTTACGCTCACCTTCAGAAACCGCTTTGAAAATAGCTGTTCGTTCAGCACAGTTTGACAACCCATAAGATGCGTTTTCAATGTTGCACCCACGATAAATCTTTTGGCTCCCTGTAAGAACAGCTGCCCCTACTGCAAAATGAGAAAAGGGGGAATACGATTGTTTGCGCCCTTCTTTGGCTTCCTGAATTAATTTTTCCTTCATAAAAAAGACCTCCTTAAAATAATGATATCCTTTTCCACAAATCCATTGTTGTCATTGTCTCATGTGTCCACAGTAAGCGTTAAAGTCACTGGGATGGCACCTTGGCAAGGTCCCTTTGTTTCAAAAATCTTGCTTAAGAGATTACAATAACTACTATAATTTTACTTTTATTATAACTCCCTCTTGAACGAATGTAAAATACTTTCTGAAAATTTATTCAAATGAATTTATTAAGACATTTTATTTTTTGAGATAGAGATAGAGATGTTGCAGGAATTTTCTGCTTTTGTGCTAATGTATAGTTACATAAAGTTAAGGTCTGCACTACTTTTACTATGAAAACAATAAGGAGAAAAAGAGATTATGATGGAATATAGCGTAAAAATGGTAACTAGTGAAGCTGATAGAGAGCAGGTATTCAACGTGCGCAAGGTTGTTTTTGTTGACGAACAACTGGTGCCCGAAGACCTGGAATATGATCAATATGATCAACAAGCTGATGTTGAGCAATTCATGATTTCTACTCAGGCAGGTAAAGTCATTGGTACAGCACGTCTTCGTTCTTACGCAGAAAATAGCGGCAAGGTACAGAGGGTAGCAATATTGGCAGAGTACAGAGGTACTGGAGCGGGGGCTTTATTGATGGAAGCGGTAGAGAAGATGGCTAAGGACAAGGGCTTTCACATGCTACAATTAGACGGCCAGCTACAAGCCCGTTATTTTTATGAACGCCTTGGGTATCATGCTACGGGGGAGGTTTTTCTGGATGCTAATATTGAGCACATTAGTATGGCTAAAAAAATGATTTAAAGGGAGATCACCTTTTGTATTTTGCCAACTCTTCGTAGAGGATCGCAAAACCATTGTTAATGGCAGTGGTATTTGTGCGAGCAATGCATAGGCGTATGCCTGGTTCACGAAAGGAATGATCCAGATAAAAAGAGTAATCATTTCCCCCAGCGACAAGAACATGGCGTTTTTTTAGAGTGTCAATCAATTGATTTTCATCAATATAATCGGGGAGTTTCAAATAAGAATAAAAGCCAGTTTTGCCACCAATGGCTGTTATATCATAAGTAGTCAATTGGCGAAAATTCCTCTCCAGACAGTCCAGCCGTTCGGAGAGTTCTTTTTTTATGGAGTGTATATGTTTCTTTAGTATATTACTGCGAATGTAAATTTCTAAAGTAGCTTGTGAAAGCAAAGACGCTGAGAAATAGGAAGAATAATAGGAACGCTGTGTATGTTGTGTAAAAATGCTTAACAAGTTGGTTGGGACGACCACCATTCCTACCCGAATCCAGGGCAGGATTTTAGAAAAGTTTTTCAGATAAATATGGTGATGATGGTCGCCATAAGCATAGATGGGATCGTATTTAGCATCGAAGGATACATCACCGAAATAGTCATCTTCAACAATATACACATCATATTTGGCAGCCAGTTCGGCAATCCCCTTACGTTGTGCTTTCGTATAGGTTGTCCCTAGTGGATTGTGATTACGGGGAATGGTATAAAAAAACTTGATCGCTTCTTTTTTGAACAGGTCTTCCAATTTATTTAGATCAATTCCATTCTCGTCCCGGCGTATCCCAAGTACAGGGACACCTGATAATTTTAAGAAATCAATAAAGTATTTATAAGTTGGCTGTTCAATCAAGATCTTATTCTTACCGTTAGGAAAAGGCATTTGCGATAAAATATTGAGAGCAGGCTGAATGCCAAGGTTAATAAAGATAGTATCCATAGGAGTAAACACTTGAAAAGCTGCTAAGTATTTTGTTGCTAGTTTTCGTAAGGATTCTACGCCGTAGGCAGTATGAGATAAGGAGAGATCTTGGTAGATGTCCGTGGCCCGATCCAGGCAGTGATTGAGGTCGGGTATATGCATATCACGCATCAAAGGATTACCGGTAGAAAAATCGATGATGGTGCAATCCTCATTTGGCATTTTAACTAGATTTTCTACAATATAGTAGCCACTTTGTGGCAGAGAATAGATAAGATGTTTATTTTTTAATGCTTCATAGGCCTTAATAACAGTGCCTTGGGAGCAACTATATTTCACAGACAAGTCTCTGATTGAGGGAAGTCTAGTATTGTGTTGATATACTCCGTTGTTGATATCACGTTCGATATCATCGGCTAGTTGTAGATAGATCGTATCCATGCGTCCCCTTTTTAAAAAAACTGCGTTAGTGGAATTCTATTTTATCACAATTGCTTATCTTTTATCGAGAAAACCTCCTGCAATAATTCCAGTGGAATTAGTTGCAAGGAGGTTTTAGACTGTTACCCAAAGGTTGTATTTTAAAATTAACCATGGGCATGATATAAGAATATCAAGATGAAATGTATAAAATGCCCATGGAAAATAGAGGGCTCTCATGATAGAATATAATAATTGGAAATTAAACCTGAAACATGAAATGGAAAAGGAGAAAAACGTGATTATTAAACCAAAGTTTAAAGGCTTTATTTGTACTACTGCTCACCCTACAGGTTGCGCTCATTCAGTTCAGGAACAGATTAACTATGTGAAATTACAGCAGAGCGTGAAAGGTCCCAAAAATGTTCTGGTAATTGGTGCGTCAACCGGTTATGGTTTGGCGTCAAGGATTGTTTCTACCTTTGGTTCCGGAGCTAGTACCATTGGTGTATTTTTTGAAAAGCCTGCTGCGGGTAATAAGACTGCTACAGCAGGGTGGTATAACACCTGTGAATTTGAAAAGGCGGCAGCGAAAGAAAACTATTATGCTAAGAGTATTAACGGTGATGCTTTTTCAATAGAGGTAAAAAAACAAGCGATTGAGCTCATAAAGAAAGATTTAGGACAGATTGATTTAGTTGTGTACAGTCTTGCTTCACCCAGACGGAATCATCCAGTTACTGGGGAAACTTTGGTTTCTGCGATTAAACCAATTGGTCAACCGTTTGTTAGCAATAAATTCGATTTTCATGCAGAGACAATCTCCGATATCACGCTAGAACCCGCTACTGAGGATGAAGTAAGGCAGACAGTCGGTGTAATGGGTGGCGAAGATTGGGAGATGTGGATAGACGCTTTAAGTGAAGCCGAAGTTCTTGCTCCTAGCGCTACGACCATCAGTTATTCCTATATTGGGCCAGAAATTACCCATCCGATCTATAAGGATGGAACCATTGGTAAAGCGAAAGAAGATTTAGAAGTATATGCGAAAAAAATAAATGCTATGCTGAGTAAGTCCGGTGGTAAGGCTTTCGTGTCAGTGAATAAAGCCTTGGTTACGCAAGCAAGTACGGCAATTCCTGGTATGACTCTTTATATGTCCTTGTTATTTAAGGTCATGAAAGAAAAAGGAATTCATGAAAACTGCATTGAACAAATCTATCGTTTGTTTGAGGAAAGACTGTATTCAACCAGCACAACAGTAGACGAAAAAGGTAGAATTCGTCTTGATGACTGGGAAATGCGGGCTGATGTACAAGCAGAAGTGCTAGCCTTATGGAAGAAAACTTCCAACGAAAACATAGCTTCCATTTCTGATGTGGCAGGATATCGAGAGGATTTCTTCCATTTGTTTGGTTTTGGATTTTCTGGTATTGAATATGATGAAGAAGTGGATAATGATGTAGCTATTCCTAGTATTGCTGAATAAAATATTAATTTAAAAGAAGCCTTTCCCGCTGTTGGGAAAGGCTTCTTTTAAATATGATTGATTCCAAGGCCAATGGCCTCATGTTCGAAACCTTTGATGGGCGCGCCAATTGTGCCGTACAGACAAACGGCAACCCATTTACCTTCGGATTTATGAGTGGGCATTTGACCACAAACGATGGTAAAGGATAAACCAACGCTGAGGTAAATTTCATGTAGTGCAATTTGACCGCGACAAATGCCACTTAAGGCTTCTTTCATGGCATCATAGAGGGCATGCTCTTGTCTAAAGCTAACCCCATCCCAGATATTTTCTCGCTTGGCGGCTGTCATCATTGCGGAAATGATTTTCCCAGGGTCCATGGTACCAACTTTACCAGTGCAAACCTGATAATTAAAGCTTCGTGCTGTGCTTATTAACTGTGAACGTTCTTCTTCGTTCGCTAATGTAATTAAAGCGGCTGTTTTACCAATATTGTCCATAGACGTTCAACCTTTCTCTTCAAAATGATTAAGTCATCTGTGAGAACTTCGGTATGGAATGTCATTCTCCTTCTAAATATTAACAATTAAATGTAAATATTATACAAAATGTGAAAGTTTAGAATTCTTTAATGTAGAAGAAGGAGTTTACTGATTTGTAGCGAAATATCACCACATAGATGATGGAGGGATACAGTAATTACTAGTATTTAGAGGGTTACATAATTCCATAGGGCTTGCCCATAGATAATAGCAAACAGGGGGCGATGCTGATATATCAATATATCAGTATCGCCCCCTGCTTACTTCCCAAAGTTAGAGCGGTGAGGAAAAAAATAAAGGAGGTTATGAAGAGTATTGTAAAAAATGGTATAAAAAGGGTAGTTTGTGTCAAATGGCGAATATAAGATTGACCGAAAGTATTAGATAGGAGGAGAAAATTTTATGGAGGCACCAAATGTAAATCTTAGTGAATTGTGTCCAGAACGAGTTGGACTGAAACGCGATATGAAATCCCGTCACTTAATTATGATTTCCATTGGCGGAACAATTGGTACGGGTTTATTTCTAGGGTCTGGGCAAACCATTGGGCAGGCTGGTCCTTTAGGCGCCATCTTGGCGTATTTATTTGGCGGTTTGCTCATGTATTTGGTATTATTATGCCTTGCTGAATTGACCGTAGCCATGCCGGTAGCTGGTTCCTTCCAAAGTTATGCCACGCGTTTTATTTCGCCAGGGGCCGGTTTTACTACGGGCTGGGTTTATTGGATCAATTGGGCAGTTTGTATTGCTGCTGATTTCACTGCTGCAGGCATTATCATGCACAATTGGTTCCCAGCAGTGAGTGTTTCCTTTTGGTGCTTGTTATTTGGTGTTGTGTTAGCCTTACTCAATCTTATTTCTGTAAAAGCATATGGCGAGGCGGAATTTTGGTTTGCCAGTATTAAAGTAATAGCAATTATTGGTTTTATCGTGGCTGGGGCTGGCTTGATGTTCGGCTTTTCAGGCCATGAAGGTCCGCTAGGGCTCACAAACTTCCAAACGGGTGACGGCGGGCTTTTTCCTACAGGCATGAAAGCTGTATTTTTAACGATGATTGCTGTTGTATATTCCTTTCAAGGATCAGAATTGGTGGGGATCGCCGCTGGTGAATGTGAGGACCCAGGGCAAAATGTGCCGCGGGTTATTAAAGGCCTTACTTTGCGTATTGTGATTTTCTACGTATTGGCGATGATCGTGCTAGCTGGCACCATTCCGTGGCAAGAAGCTGGGGTGTTAGAAAGTCCTTTTGCCCAGGTTTTTGGTCGCATGGGTTTGCCCATTGCCGAAGATATTATGAGTTTTGTGGTGTTAACTTCCGCTTTATCGGCAGGCAATTCGGCCCTTTATGCTTGTTCACGTCTGCTATGGTCCATGGCAAAGGATGGGCAGGCTCCTTCGTGGTTGGGAAAATTAAATTCACGAGGCGTGCCCTTTAATGGCGTACTGATTACATTAGCATTGGCTTGTATTTCCTTGCTTACTGAGGAATTCGCTGCTAGTACTGTATATGTATGGTTAATGTCTAGCGTTGGTTTGACAGGGTGCTTAATTTGGATTATCATCGCATGGTGTCAATTGAATTTCCGCAAAGAATTTTTAGCGCTCGGTGGTAAGCTGGCCGATCTTACCTTTCGCACGCCACTATATCCGATCATTCCATGGATTGCTATTCTTTGTAATGTGGGAATTGTCGTTAGCTTGTATTTTGATGAATCGCAGCAAATTGTACTCTATACTGGATTGCCAGTGGTGGTAGCAATTTATCTATATTATATTTTTGTGCATAGTAAAAGAGAAGGTAAGCCGCTTGCTGTAAACAATAGCTAACAGGCAGAAGAGGGAATAGTTAAAATATTTGCAATATTAGCAGGAGTTTCGTTATTGATAGCTAATATATACCATTAGACGTTAGAGAGTTTTTTAGAAAAGTAGTAGTGTTAAATGATTGACCACTAAAAAAATAAATATCATTGCCTATAGATAATAGACTTTAGGGGGCTATACTGATTTTTTTCAGCATAGCCTTTTTTTGTACTCTTCTGGTAATCAGTTCCAGGATGATGGTAACCCAAGAAGTAGATTGAAGAAGAGCAAGTAGGGCAGATTAATGCTAGCAATGTGCTCATGAAATATCAAAGTAGGGTAGGAATGAAGGAGGATAATACAATGGTAAATTTAGATGATGATCAAGGCATCGAGATTGACGGTGAATCTTTGACAATTGAAGAGGTAGTAGCAGTTGCTCGATATGGGAAAAAGGTGAAGATTGCTCCCGTGGGCAAAAAAAATATGGAAGTAGCAAGGGCTATGGTTGAAAAGATTATTGCCGAAGGAAAAGTAGTCTACGGCATCACCACCGGCTTTGGGAAGTTTAGTAATGTAAATATTGATCACGATAATACTGGAAAATTACAGGAAAATTTAATTATTAGTCATGCTGTGGGGCTAGGTAACAATTTGCCGTTGGAAGTAGTGAGAGGCATGTTGCTACTACGTGCGAATGCTCTGGTGAAAGGTTATTCGGGTATTCGGCCTCAGGTTGTAGAAATGTTGATCGAGATGCTGAATAAAGAAGTTCATCCTGTGATTCCGGAGAAGGGATCTTTGGGAGCGAGTGGTGATCTAGTTCCCTTATCTCATATGGTATTGGTAATGCTTGGACGTGGAGAAGCTTATTATCAAGGGGTGCGCATGTCAGGAAAAGAAGCGATGGAGAAGTCTGGTATTGGCATTACCCAGTTACAAGCCAAAGAAGGTTTGGCCCTCATCAATGGGACACAGGCGATGACGGCAATTGGCACATTGGCTTATTATGATGCTGAATGTTTGGCAAAGACAGCTGATATTGCGGCAGCGATGACGGGGGAAGCCTTAGAGGTCATTATGTCGGCCTATGATCACAAAGTGCATGCTGTAAGACGCCACCCTGGGCAAATTGAAGTGGCAGCTAATATGAGAAAGTTATTGGCAGGCAGTGAAATTGTTGCCAATGCCACTCATGGGCGGGTGCAGGATGCTTACTCTTTGCGTTGTATACCTCAAATTCATGGCGCATCACGAGATGCTTTGACCTATGTGAAAAAAGCAATAGAGACGGAAATCAATGCCGTAACCGATAATCCCATTTTGTTTGTAGAGGAAGATGAGGTAATCTCGGGAGGCAATTTCCATGGTCAACCAATGGCTTTGGCTTTTGACTTTTTAGGGATTGCCGTATCAGAGTTAGCTAACATTGCCGAACGGCGTATTGAACGTCTCGTGAATCCTGCCTTAAGTGGCGGTTTACCGGCGTTCCTATCAGCCAATGGTGGTCTGAATTCTGGATTTATGATTTGCCAATATTGTGCAGCCTCTTTGGTTTCGGAAAATAAAATTTTAGCATCGCCTGCTAGTGTTGATTCAATCCCTAGCTCAGCCAATCAAGAAGATCATGTCAGCATGGGAACCATCGCTGCTCGTAAGGCACGAAGTATTGTGGACAATGCGCGTGGGGTATTAGCCATTGAATTAATGTGTGCAGCGCAAGGGATCGATATGCGTGGTGGAAAACCAGCCCTTGGATCGGGTGCTGCGTATCATGCAGTTAGGGAAGAAATTGCGTATTTAGATCAAGACCGAGAACTGCGACTAGATCTTAATATTGCCCAGAAGCTGATTCAAGACGAAACAATTTTGAAGGCTGTAGATAAAGCAATTGGCGCAATTCATTAAGAAGAGACAACAAAAAATGGAGGGAATTAAGATGCTAATTAATAATTCTGATATTGCAAATGCAATGTGCATTAAGCTGGATCATGTGCTACCAGAAAAGCCGATTTTTATAGAAGGTATTCGGCGAGCGCCAGATAGAGGGTTTCGTCTGACCGTTGAACAAACTAAAATTGCGTTGAAAAATGCGCTACGCTATGTGCCAGAAGAATTTCATGCCATACTGGCTCCAGAGTTTATGGAAGAACTACGAACCTATGGCAGAATTTATGCATATCGTTATATGCCCAAGGAGAAAATTTACGGAAAGCCCATTGATGAATACAAAGGGAATTGCATAGAGGGTAAAGCCTTTCAAGTAATGGTTGAAAACAATTTGGATACAGAGGTTGCCCTCTATCCTTACGAATTAGTTACTTATGGTGAAACGGGAAGCGTCTGTCAAAACTGGTTGCAGTATCAGTTGATTAAGAAATATTTAGAGGCTTTAACCCAAGAGCAAACCTTAGTGATTCAGTCGGGTCACCCCCTTGGTTTATTTCCATCCAAGCCCGAAGCACCACGTGTTATTATCACCAATGCCTTGATGGTAGGTATGTTTGACAATCAAGAGAGTTGGGAGATTGCCGAACAGATGGGAGTGGCAAACTATGGTCAGATGACGGCTGGCGGCTGGATGTACATTGGACCACAGGGCATTGTCCATGGCACCTTCAATACTCTGATCAATGCAGGCAGAAAACGTTTGGGAATTGCACAAGGGGATGATTTGCGCGGCTATTTATTTGTATCTTCCGGTCTGGGGGGGATGAGCGGTGCTCAACCAAAGGCTATTGAAATTGCCGGTGGTGTTGGCATTGTTGCTGAAGTAGATTATTCGCGGATCGAAACTCGCTATAAGCAAGGCTGGGTTAGTAAAATTTCAGCGGATGCGGATGAAGTATTTAAGTTAGCCGAAGAGTATCAAGCAAAGAAAGAACCCATTTCCATTGCCTACCATGGTAATGTGGTGGACTTATTGGAATACGCTGTAAAAAACAATAAAGTCATTCCATTGTTATCGGATCAGACATCGTGCCATGCGGCTTATGATGGTGGCTATTGTCCACAGGGACTTAGTTTTGAGGAACGGACAAAACGATTAGCGACTGACCGGAAGCAATTTTGTAAACTAGTGAACCAAAGTTTAACCCATCATTTTGAATTGATTAAAACGTTGGTAGCGCGCGGCACTTACTTTTTTGATTACGGCAATGCCTTTATGAAAGCAATATTTGATGCTGGTGTTACGGAAATTGCTAAAAACGGTCATGATGAACGAGATGGATTTATTTTTCCTTCCTATGTAGAGGATATTATGGGACCAGAACTTTTCGACTATGGTTACGGTCCATTCCGTTGGGTTTGCCTAAGTGGTAAACCAGAAGATCTGCATAAAACCGATCATGCTGCTATGGATTGCATTGATCCCAATCGTCGCGGGCAGGACAGAGATAACTATAATTGGATTCGGGATGCAGAAAAAAACCAACTGGTTGTCGGTACTCAGGCGCGTATTTTGTATCAGGATGCAGAAGGAAGACTAAAAATTGCGCTACGGTTTAATGAAATGGTGCGTAATGGAGATGTTGGACCGATTATGCTCGGACGGGATCATCATGATGTAAGTGGCACTGATTCCCCATTCCGGGAAACTGCTAATATTAAAGATGGTAGTAATGTTATGGCGGATATGTCCGTGCAGTGTTTTGCAGGTAATGCTGCCAGAGGAATGAGTTTGGTAGCTTTGCATAATGGCGGTGGCGTTGGTATTGGCAAATGTATCAATGGTGGTTTCGGGATGGTTCTTGATGGCAGTAGCCGTGTGGATGAAATATTACGTTCGGCAATGATGTGGGACGTTATGGGGGGAGTATCCCGCCGGGCATGGGCTAGAAATGAACATTCCATCGAAACCGTAGTCGCGTTTAATCAGAATTATGCAGGTAGGGCTCATGTCACATTGCCCTATATCCCAAGTGAAGAGCTGATTGATGATTTGGTTACTAAGTGTTTTGGTAGTGGGGTGTGAAGATGATGACAGAAGATCAGGTAACTCAGGATCATGGGCGCAGAATACTAATTAAACATGCCGCTGAATTAGTGACCTGTGGGGGCTTGGCCCCCAAGCAGGGAGCTGAGATGAATAACATTGGTATCATTATGGATGGCGCTCTTGTCATCGAGAACGGGATTATTACAGAGGTTGGCACAACGACAGATATCTTGGCAAGAGTAGATGAAAAAAACTATGAAGTCATTGATGGGACTGGTAAATGTGTGATGCCAGGTTTTGTTGATTCACATACACATTTTATCTTTGGCGGGTATCGGCCCGACGAATTTTTCTGGCGGTTAAATGGAACGCCCTATTTGGACATTTTAGAACGGGGTGGTGGCATTTTAAGCACCGTGCAAGCCACGAGAAATATTAATACACAGGAATTAAAAGCAATTGGCAAGAAACGTCTGGATGCCATGCTGGCGATGGGAGTTACCACGGTCGAAGGTAAGAGTGGCTATGGCCTAGATATGAGTACGGAGCTAGGCCAACTAGCGGTGATGGCTGAACTGAATCAAGAACAGGCTGTGGAAGTGGTCCCTACCTTTATGGGAGCTCATGCCATACCGCCGGAATACCGGGGGCGGACAGAGGACTATGTGAATTTTATAATGGCACAGGTATTGCCGGCAGTAGCGCAACAAGGGGTTGCTGAGTTTTGTGATGTATTTTGTGAGCAGGGTGTATTTTCGGTAGAACAATCACGAAAAATTTTACTCGCTGCCCAGAAGCTTGGTATAAAGAGTAAATTGCATGCCGATGAAATTGTGGATTTAGGTGGAGCAGAGTTAGCGGGGGAATTGCAGGCTACTTCTGCTGATCATTTGCTACAGACATCGGATGCGGGAATTGATTGTCTCGCAGCCCAAGGTGTGGTGGCAACGGTACTACCAATGACAGCTTTTTGTTTGCGTGAATCTTATGCCAGGGCTCGCAGGATGATTGATCGCGGTGCAGCCGTAGCATTAGCTACGGACTACAATCCAGGCAGTTGCTTTAGTCATTCCATTCCGCTAGTGGCGTCTTTAGCGGCCATTCAACTGCAAATGACACCTGCTGAAATCGTAACCGGGTTAACCATTAATGGTGCGGCAGCAGTAGGGCGTGCTGAGATGGTGGGGAGCTTAGAATGTGGAAAACAAGGCGACGTAGTGATACTAGATCAACCGTCCCATTTATTTTTAATGTATCATGCGGGTATGAATATTGTTGATAAAGTCATTAAAAATGGACAAATCGTCATTGATCATAGCAAGGGTAAAATGAATGGAGTGTGGAGATAAAATGGCAAAAATCATAGAGTGTGTACCGAATTTTAGTGAAGGCTGTAATCGGGAAATTATTGACGCCATTACGGCTGAAGTCAAGAGTGTGAAAGGTGTTACCCTGTTAAATGTGCAATCAGATGCTAGTCATAATCGTACCGTAGTAACTTTTATTGGTGAACCAGCTGCGGTTAAACAGGCTGCTTTTGCCTCCTGTGCAAAAGCAACGGAATTAATTGACATGGAGCAGCATCATGGTGAGCATCCTCGTATTGGCGCAACGGATGTCATTCCGTTCACTCCGGTGAGTGATGTAACCATTGAAGAATGTATTGAACTGGCCAATGAGCTAGGTAAAGAAATTGCGGAAAAATTAGGTGTACCTGTATATATGTATGAAGCTGCTGCCAAAAAGCCAGAACGTATTAAGTTGCCAGATGTGCGCAAAGGACAATATGAAGGTTTGAAAACAGAGATTGGTAAGCCAGAACGCCATCCAGACTATGGCATGGCTCAGATGCATCCAACGGCTGGTGCAACCGTTGTTGGGGCAAGGCAGTTTTTAATCGCCTACAACATTAACTTAAGCACGAGTGACGTTATCATTGCCAAAAAAATTGCCAATACCATACGGGAAGCCAAAGGTGGTTATAAATATTGCCGGGCCATGGGGATTATGATTGAGGAACGCAATATGGCGCAGGTTACCATTAATATGGTTAATTATGAAGGAACACCACTACATAGAGTGTTTGAAACGGTAAAAAGCGAAGCGGCTCGTTATGGCGTAAATGTGATTGGTAGTGAAATTGTTGGTATGTTACCCATGCAGGCACTGATTGATACGACGGCATTTTATTTGCGCTTAGAAGATTTTGACCGTAAACAAGTTATGGAAGAAAATATGTAAGCACAGGAAAAGAATACACACTGGGTGGAGGAATGAAACTATGAAGTTGATGGACAAAACAATACAGGGCTTTTTGGCAGAGCTAAAATCTGATTCTCCAGCGCCAGGTGGCGGCAGTGCTGCTGCTTTAGCTGGAGCCATTGGTGGAGCCCTTGGAATTATGGTGGGGAATTTAACCATCGGTAGTGGAAAATACGCAGAGGTTCACGAACAAGCTAAGCAGTTGGTCAACGAGCTTGAGGAAAAACTTGCACGTTTAGAGGGTTATGTAGATGAAGATACGCAGGCCTTTACCCAAGTGATGCAAGCCTATAAACTTCCGAAGAATACCGATGAGGAAAAAAGATTGCGCAGTCAAACCATTCAGCAGGCCATGAAATCGGCCGCTCAATTACCGATGCAAGTTGCTACCATCTGCATGGAAGTGTTAGAACTGTCAGGTAAGATGCTAGAAATCGGCAATGTGAATGCTGCCAGTGATGCCGCCGTAGCAGGGCGTATGGCCCATGCTGCCATGTGGTCGGCCATATACAATGTTAAAATCAATTTAGGTTCCATTAAGGATCAAGAGTTTGTCGCCACGATGACCAAACAGGTGGCGAGTGTCGTGGATCGTTCGGAAAAACTATTGCTACAACTGGTACAGAAAGCTGAGGAAAAAATCTAAGGGGATCAACCTAGCGATAACGTTCTTAACAAAAAAATAGTAAAATGAAGAGATGGACTTAAGTTCATCTCTTTAGATATGTTATAATTTACAGTAACAATAAATAAGGTATGAGGGTAAAGTTACATCCCGAAAGGAAGGGTGATGAGCGGATAATGAAATTAACTGTACATAATATATGTTGTATTGCCATGTTAGTTGCTCTTAATATTATTTTGACGAGGATATTTAGTCTAAGAGTCTCTTTTGAAGGAATTGAAGGTATCCGAATTGGCTTTGGTACTCTTCCGATCATTTTAGCTGGCCTATTGCTTGGTGGTAAACAAGGATTTATTGCAGGGGTTATCGGCGATCTAATTGGCTTTCAGTTGAATCCAAGTGGCTTTTACCTTCCGACCTTTACCCTAGTAGCGGGTTTGAACGGAATGCTGGCTCCCCTGATGATCAAATGGTGTTGCCAGGGCAAGATATCTTTAAAAAAATTAATGATTGTCATTGGAATTAACAATATTACCACGAGTCTAATTCTAACTCCATTATTATTACAACTGCATTTCGGCATTCCAGTGGTAGTGACGATGCCTGCCAGAATCTTAGCCCAAGTCGTACTGATTCCATGCATGGCAATCATGGTGAATCTATTGATTAAACGTTTGCAACAAAGTGGTGTTACTACTCATTGTGCTCAATATTCTGTGCCAGATCCAGGGCAGTTTACTGCCAAACAAGGGTAACGGAAAAATAGATAACATGTTACGTGGCGGAGGATGTAGAAAATATAGATGCTGAATGGAGAGATGAAACGTGCTAACAGATTGCTATGAACCGATTGATATGGAAATATGGAAAGGTCGAACGGATGATGACGAAAACTATGATGCCTTTCGTTGGCATCAGTGGATGCGACCATTGAATTTAAATTCCCATGAGACCAAAGTTTTTGATGGTAAGCTTGGTTTTGTATTATTAGGTTTTTGTTGTGATGAAGGAATTAGACGCAATCAAGGTAGAATTGGTGCTAAGAATGGCCCTAATGCCATACGTAAGGAGCTGGCCAATCTTCCCTGTAGCTTTTCACGGCAAACCATTCTGTTTGATGCCGGCAATGTAACCTGTTTGGATGGAGATTTGGAAACAAGCCAAGCAGTATTGGCAAGTGCAGTAACTCAGATTCGTAAGTTAGGCTTGTTTCCGTTGGTCATGGGTGGTGGGCATGAAACGGCTCTTGGTCACTATCGAGGGCATAGAGCATTCATGGAGAATCATAAGCAGAAACCAAACATTGGTATTGTAAATTTTGATGCACATTTTGATCTGCGTCCTTTACCAGCTGGTGGTAGCTCAGGCACGATGTTCAGGCAAATTGCCGATGAATGCTCTGATTTGGGGCTTAATTTTAGATATTTATGCATGGGCATTCAAAAATATAGTAACACGGAAGAATTGTTTAAGACCGCCAGAGAATTGGGGGCAGTGTATTTGCTATCAAAAGATATTGCGACGCGGGGAAAATCCTATGTAACCGATAATCTTGATAAGTTTATGAAAGAAACCAATGATATTTATATTACGATTTGCGCTGATGTTTTTTCTTCGGCCTTTGCACCAGGCGTTAGTGCTAGCCAGCCATTGGGGATGAATCCAGAAGATGTATTAAAATATATAAAGTATATCATTTGTTCAGAAAAAGTGATTGGTTTTGATATTGCCGAGGTATCTCCCCGTTTTGACCATGATAGTACCACCGCTAATCTTGCAAAAGTCTTACTTTTTACCGTTGTGAGAACAATTTGCAAAATGAAGGGTTTGGATAAATAAAGGGAGTAATGTACTCTTTTCTGAGGGCTGTTTGTGATAGCATTTTTATCACAAGCAGCCCTTTCGTATAAAAAAGTCTTGAAATATCCCAATGAACTGGTATAATCTAAATGTATATACAACATGACAATAGGACAATGATGTAATACAATACGATTAGAAGCTTAAAAATAAAAGGCGGTAATCATGAAGAAAGTTGATAAGGATTCACCCATACCCCTTTATTATCAGTTGAAAAATATTATTAGTGAATTGATTGAGAATGAAGAAATAAAAGCTAATGAAGTTGTACCAACAGAACGAGAGTTATGTGAATACCATGGTATTAGCCGGATGACGGTGAATAAGGCGATTGCTAGCTTAGTGAATGAAGGGCTATTATATCGGGAACGTGGCAAGGGAACCTTTGTGGTGAAGAATAAAGAAAAGCATCAATTGCAGAATTTGCTAAGTTTTACCGAAGATATGAAGCGGCGTGGTATTGTAATTCATACTAAAATTATTTCCTTTCAACGTAAATTGCCGACAAAAAAAATGCAGCATGATTTGCAACTAGCAAATGGGCAACAGGTATTCGAAATTACAAGACTTCGCAATGTGGCTGATGAACCTTATGCCATTGAAGTCGCCTATATACCAACGATGCTATGTGAAACTTTGACAGGGGAGATGCTAGAGGATAATTCTTTATATCATATTTTAGAAACAAAGTTTGATCTGAAATTTGATTATGGTCAGCAGACCATTGAACCTGTGTTAGTGAATGATTACGAGAGTGAACTTTTGCAAGTAAAGCAAAACACGTTGGCATTGATGTTTTCCCGGTTGACCTATTCCAAACAAAATATTCCCATTGAGGTCACAAAATCCGTATATCGCAGTGATCGTTATAAAGTTGAAATTACGTTAAAACGATAATTGTCTGCAGATACATATAGGATGTGTAATTCAATCTATATCGTAATACATCGATTCTACAAGGAGATTGTATATGGAACAATGGAACCAGGATACTCTTATGATTGATGAAGTCACTACTCTTGAAATGATAAGGATATTTAATCAGGAAGACCAAAAGGTAGCACCGGCTGTAGAGAAGTGTAGCCAGTCCATTGGGCTGGCAGTAGACATGATTGTGGAAAAAATGCAGTGTGGTGGTCGGTTATTTTATATTGGCAGTGGTACCGGAGGTAAGCTTGGGGTTGTTGATGCGACAGAATGT
>Ga0224527_1000782_pt1 | contig 18964 bp, 21 predicted proteins | sample CBST0metaG_FD_179882 | JGI IMG/M metagenome (GOLD analysis project Ga0224527, IMG submission 179882) | Peat soil microbial communities from Stordalen Mire, Sweden - C.B.S.T0 | ecosystem: Environmental > Terrestrial > Soil > Wetlands > Peat | place: Sweden: Norrbotten County, Stordalen Mire... | reverse complement strand
GATTCTGAAGAAGCAGTTACTTGTTGCATTTGAGATGAGCGACGTGGCGGAAGCCCGGAGCTGCCTCGACTCACTTGCAGTGGACTCAGGAGCGACCTCCAAAGTTGCGATCTCGAAGGTCGTTCAGGATACGTTTAGAGGAAGCTGGTTTATCCCAAAGGCAGGCAATCCGGAGCGAGTGATTCTCTATCTCCACGGAGGCGGATATGCATTCTATCCGAGAGGCTTCTATGACAATCTGAGCGCACTCATTGCGATTTCAGCGAATGCGAAGGTGTTTGCTCTTGATTATCGTCTTACACCGGAGCATCGATTTCCTGCCCAACTGGTGGACGCAACCGCCGCGTACAAGTGGCTGGCCGGGTCTAGATTTATCAGTTCAGGGCTGGTTGTTCTGGGGGATTCGGCGGGGGGAAACCTCGCATTGTCATTATTGCTGTCTCTTCGCGACGCAAAGCTTCCGCTACCGGCACTGGGAGTTTGCTTATCTCCGGCGACTAACTTCGGACTTGAAGCTCTGGAGACTGCCAGGCCGGAACTCGATTGGATCACTCCTGAGATGGCTCTGCGATGGGCAGACTGGTTCTGTTTGCCGAGCGAGCGAGACAATCCACTTATCTCTCCTGTGAAAGCGAACCTGAAAGGTCTGCCACCGCTTTACGTTCAAGCGGGAGGGTCCGGCATTTTGTTCGCCAGCATTCAAGCGTTCGTAGAGGAAGCCAAGCGGCAGGGACTAGACATTTCATTCGATGTCTGGCCGGAGATGAATCACGATTTTCAGGCACTCGGGTATGACGTTCCGCAAAGCGCCGAAGCCCTACGGCGCATTGGAGAAGTAGTAGCCTCGCACCTGCCGAACAGCAGGCGCAAGGCTACCTCATCATGAGGGGGTGCGTGTTGCTTCCAGTCCTGCCTTCCCCAAGGCGATTGCTTTCTCTTTCAGTTCCCAAGACACAATTGCTTTAGCCGAGCCTTCTCGCGCCATGCTTGTGCTGAGTCTTTTCTCCGCAAGATCAAAGGTGTCCTCGGCGTCCATTCTGGCCGAATAAGCCTCACTATCGGCCTGCCTCAGTTGTTTAGCTAATTGTCTTATCTCAGGACTTACTTTGGCGGAGTAAGATCCTGTATGGTTCCCAGGCTTTGCACTCGGAGCCAACTCCGCATAGGCTGCTTTTAGTTCGTCACTCCATGTGGCCTTGATCGAACGATCAAGTTCATCGAGTAGATCGTTGGCGCGGTCGGCAGCTTTGCGCACCTTCTTCTTTTCAGCAAGCCATCTCATTACGGACCAGTTCACTGCCTCACGCATGAGTGCTTTTGCAGCATCCACTTCCTTCAGAGTTTGCATCATGTCAGCCCTCCCTGAAAAGTACGGACGATAACGCAAAGTACCCAGCTTAGTCCAGTAAATCTTAATATTCAGGCAGAAAAACAACACACATGTGCATCTTAGAAGGTGTAATATTCCAGCGGAATTTGGCCTCCGTCTCAGTGCCTGGGAGGGGTCTTTGAGCTCTTACGATTACATATTCGTGAATGGTGGTACCGAAGGCTGTTGTTCCTCCTTGCGCGGGAGAAGTCTGCCTCAAGTAAAAATCACAATTGAAATAGCGGCGTCCCTGATGTCAGATGTGTGCTTCCGAGAACCGGGAGCGGCTTTGCATTTATGAAAAATCTTAGAGACGGAAGCAATAAAGAAACTGGTATTGGAGAAACGGAAATAATGAAGCCCTTAATGGAGCCCTTGGAACGCGCTCGTATTCCCCGCAATCGTGAGAACGACTATACCCAGGAGATCGCTGCCGAGCGCAGGGCATTCGTAAAAGAACACACTGGAGCCACTCTTTCGCACGTTGCGCATTATTCCTTCGATCCCGCGACGCTTCCTGGAAACATCGAGAACTTCACTGGAGTTGCGCAGGTTCCCATTGGCATTGCGGGGCCGCTGCTAATCGATGGAGAGCACGCGTGCGGCGAGTTCTACGTTCCGCTCGCCACAACGGAGGGAACTCTGATATCGAGTTACAACCGCGGCATGCGTCTCCTGACCGAGTGCGGAGGCGTGAAGACCACGGTGGTGGATGATGCCATGCAGCGTGCACCGGTGTTCATGCTAGAAGATGCGCGGCAATCTCGGGAGTTTGGTGAGTGGATTGATCAGAGCTTCGATGACATCCGCAAGGAGGCCGAGGCGACCACCCACGTCGGCAAGCTAAGAAACATTCAGCAATTTGCGGTTGGTCCGTTGCGCTATCTTCGTTTCAATTACAAGACCGGCGATGCAGCCGGGCAGAATATGGCGGGCAAGGCCACTTTTGCCGCGTGCGAATGGATCAAGCGCACGCATCCGCGCCATCCTTCCTACTTCCTTAGCGGAAACATTGACACTGACAAGAAGCATTCTCATGTGAATATGCTCTTGGGACGGGGCAAACGCGTTGTGGCAGAAGCGGTGTTGCGGAGTGATCTGCTGGAGCAGGTCATGCACATCACGGCCGCTGACATCACGCACACTCGCGAGGTTCAGATGGCGGGCGCATTCATTGCCGGGTCGTCCAACAATGGAGCGCATTCGGCAAACGCACTTGCAGCCATGTTCATTGCCACAGGACAGGACGTTGCGAACGTCGCTGAGTCACACTCCGCGATCACCTACTCACAAGAACTCCCGAACGGCGACCTGTATTGGTCCATTACTTTGCCTTCGCTCATCGTTGCAACTTATGGCGGTGGTACAGGATTGGCAACGCAGCGGGAGTGTCTGGAGATGCTCGGTTGCTATGGGTTGGGTAAGGTCAATAAGTTTGCCGAGATATGTGCCGCCGTTGTGCTTGCGGGCGAAACTTCGCTCGTAGCGGCTATGCTGCACGGCGACTGGGTGAGCGCGCACGAGAAACTAGGACGCAACCGTCCCTAAGAAGGGTCAGCGATGCCAGATACTAACGTGAATGAATGTCTTTCCAGTGTCGACGCGTTCTTCCTGTATCTCGAACAGCCCGGCGCGCCGATGAACGTTGCGTCCATCAGTGTATTCGAAGGCGTAATTACTCTGGCGGAATGCACCGAGGATATTGAGTGCAAGCTGCCACAGATGCCGCGTTTCTTGCAATGCGTGGTGCCTCCACCATTCGGGCTCGGATTGCCTACATGGCAAAGCGATTCGAACTTCGATGTAACCAATCACATTCGCGAGATCTCCCTGAAGCGAGGTACTGAAACAGAGTTCAAGACTTGCGTCTCTGACATTCTGAGTACCCATCTTGATCGCAATCGGCCGCTGTGGGACATCACCCTGGTTCACGGGCTGAAAGGTCAACGCACCGGAGTGATTGTCCGCACCCACCACTGCCTGCTCGATGGCATTGCAGGGGTCGGAATGCTGAAGACGCTGCTGGATGACAGCCCCACCCCGGCTCCGTTGAAGCACCCAAGAAGGAAGCACTCAGTAGAGGCTGGTGCGCATCTCAATGGTGCATCGGTATTATTGGATGGCTTGATCAGTACTTGCTTCACAACGGCGCAAGCGCTCCTGACCACCCACTCTGAACTTCTACGAATGGCCCAACATATGTCGGCTCCAAAGCCAAGGGAGCCGGATACCGGAATGCCCTCCGGCAACGGAGGAATGTCTTTCGGAGGTTTCTCTCAGTTTGGCGAACTGGCACGTTTGCTCTCTGAGCTAGCTCGACCGACGGAGCGACTCCCCTTCAATGTGCTCTGCCATGGACCACAGAGGTTTGAGTGGTGCGAGATTCCGATGGATGAGATCACGGCGATAAAGCAGGCCTGCTCAGGAACCGTGAACGATGTTGTGCTCACCACCATGACATCCACACTGCAACGCTACGCGGAGTTGCACCAGTTGCAGCTAAAGGGGCGCACACTGAGGCTGGTGTTGCCTGTCAACCTGCGCGGCACAGTAGAAACGAATGACACGGGAAACCAGATTACTTTCCTGCCCGTAGACATTCCATTTGGAATTCGCGCGCCGCAGAAACTGATTGCCTCCGTTCAGGAGAGAGTCGCATCGTCGCGAACCGCACACGGGGCTGAGTTGGTTGGTCTGATTGCGACATTGCTGGGGGCGGTTCCATCTCCGCTCCAGTCTTTGATCGGAAACATCCTGAGTCAACTTCCGATCAGCGTCTGCAATTCCATTTGTACGAACGTGCATGGTCCGAGGACTCCCCTGTATTTATTGGGTCACAAGATGCTCTCCAGCTATCCCTACGTCCCCATCGGTGGAGAGATGGGAATGAACTGTGCAGTGCTGAGCTACAACGGAACGCTCTTCGTAGGCTTCACGGGCGATGCAGCAGCCATCCCGGACTTGGACCGCTTGCCATTGTTCTTCGAGGAGAGCTTCGCAGAACTTAAGACTGCGATGGGAATAAGACCTGTTCCGAAACGAAGACCAAGGCAGCGGAAGCCGAAAGCGACTCCGGCGCCTCCTTCGGATCAGACAGAACTCATTAGTGCGGAACCAATTCTAATGAACTCTGACGCTGCCGCAGCGTAACGTAGCCGTGTAGTTGCTCGGCAGGTGAGTTGATGGTTACGAGAGCGAAAGAAGAAGCCGACGAGACGCACGTGACAAGATGGCACGAGTCACTCGTCGGCGTCGATCTCCTGTTGCTATACACATCCCCGGTATTCTATTGCGCTGGCGTGCCGCACGGCGATGGCTCCGCTGTAATTATGATTCCGGGATTTATGCACAGCGATGTGTATCTCATGGTCATGTATTCCTGGCTGACTCGCATGGGCTATCGACCCTACTATTCCGGCATTGACCTCAATGCGGAATGCCCTGACATACTGATCAAGTCACAGCTTATTCAGCTCATTAGCGATGCGGCAAGAGAGACTGGCGGTAGAGTTCATCTGGTAGGACACAGTTTGGGCGGCGTCATAGCGCGTTCTCTCGGGACTCAGAAACCAAAGCTCGTGGCCTCAGTCATCACTCTTGGATCGCCGCTGCGAGGCGTGCTGTTGCATCGCAGCATATTGCGCGAGACCGAGGTTGTGCGCCGGTTCATTCATCAAACGCATGGTGTCGAAGTTCCGCGAGAGTGTTACACCCAGCGCTGCAAATGCGATTTCATGCAATCGCTCCGCCGAGGCATTCCCAAGCAAGTGTCTCTAACTGCGATCTATACGCGCGATGATGGAGTTCTGGACTGGCGATCCTGCAGGAGTGGAAACAGCGAAGTAGACGTTGAAGTACACGGGACACATGCAGGGTTGGCGTTTAACCCTGAAGTGTACTCCACGATTGCCAACCGTCTGACGGAAACGCTATAGATTGTCTGGCGCTGCGCGCTTTCCTTAAACAGTTGACTTCTTTCGGCGCTTGGCCGGTTTTCTGGCGGGTTTCATGCGCGATTCCAACTCTGCGAGTCGCTGCCTGAGTTGCTCCAACTCGCCAGGTTCGGACTGCTTCTTTAGTCCGGCTACCTGAACGAATTTCTTCATCATCGACAAGGGGGAGAGAGCCGCCTCCTGAACCTCTGATACTCCATCCTGAATTGCGCTCTGTAACTTCTGGTAGGACTCGAAGGCCGACTTCAAATACCACATGATGAACTCCTGCCCCACATGGTCCGAAGCGACGACCAGTTGGCGCAGCAGTTCGAGCGGCAGCCCCGCAGGTTGGTCCCTGGCATTCTCCACGATGATCTGGGTGAGAGTGACGCGAGTGAGATCCTCACCGGTCTTTACGTCCAGGACCTGAACTTCCTTCCCATTTCGGACCAGCACAGCAATATCTTCGAGATTGACGTACCGGCTGGCGGACGTGTCGTAAAGTCTTCGGTTTCCATACTTTTTGATGACGATCTTTGCTGGTTCCACGAACTTCGCCCCATGTTGCACTGCAATAAAGTGTGCAGAGGTATTGACTCCATGATCGCTCAATACTAACATGCGTCCCGATGCTGCAATGCAGCAAATGGAGGTTGGTATGCCAAGAGTTTCGAATCATGCGCCCGCCACATATGAGCGTCCTTCTTCGTTTGTCTCTCTGCTGTCCGGATGGGTGCAGCAGGGGGTCGAGAGTTTCTTTGCCACCCAACGCATTCTTGTCGATCTTGCCATGCGACAGAACACTAGCGCCATGAACACGATTCGCCGTGAAATTTCAAAGGATGAAGCGCATGCCGAACAGAAAGACAGCCCGAAGAACATTCTGATGGAAATGGCGGTGGAAGGAACTGCAAATTACATCGAAGCACAGCGGATTCTTCTCGACCTGGCGCAGCAGGAAAATGAAATTGTGCTGAAAGGCGTGCAGGAGCGAGTGGAAGATTACGGCACGGTAGCCACGATGACCAACATTCTGCGCCGCAGCGTCGATACCTTCATCGAGATGCAGCAGAACTTCCTGACCATCGCTAGCAAGCGGACCCAAGGCTGGCTCGAGAACGCGACTGAGGAAACCAAGAAAGCAGTCAACAACCCCGCCGGTCTTGCCGCCGAAGCGATGAAGGAGTTCGTTGCGGCTCAGAAGAAGTTCCTCGACGTGGTGTCAGAGGAAACGCACCAAGCCGAAGAGAAGAAAGATCACACCCGGAAGAAGATGGAGCGTACGGATCTTGTAGAACTCGGGCGTGAAGCTACGGATTCGTTCATTCGCGCACAGAAGAAGCTGCTGGATCTTGCCGGGCAACAGGCCAATGTCAATACTCAAGCCATGAGCCGCGTTATGGACATCAAGATGCCAATCCGACTCATTCCGGTGACTGACCTGGCGAGCGAAGGGGTGAAGAGCTTTGTTGAAGCGGAGAAAGCCCTTGTGGATTCTATGATGAAGTCAAAAGCTAAGGCGAAAGAGGCGGCGGCGGAGGAACATGAGAAACATCCGGCACGGCGCGGCCGTAAAGCTAAGGGTGCGGCTGCTCCGGCCAAAGCTAAGCGTTCTCGCGCTGTTGCGGCTAGCGCTTAATAGCTATACAGAGCTCTTTCGATAACCTTTCGGTGTGCCGTGATCTCATTCGCGTCACACCGAGCTTTTTTGTTAGGGAAGCGTATTCTCCGTTGAAGTTGTGCATCGAATGGATATCGGCAAATGACTTCAGCAATGCGTTACGGCAGCTTCGGACATTGTCGTGAATAGTAAAAAGTCGTCGAAACCAAGCCAGTCTCCCCCGCTAGTTCAAATTCAAGAGGTGCTGGACGAGGCACTACTTGCGGAGACGGGCGAGGCTGCGATCTCGATATGGAAGGAAGCACTGTTTGGTGCTGAACTCCTCCTGCTTCTTACCTCGCCGGTTTACTACGGGCTGGGGATTCCGTATGGCGATGGTTCGGCGGTTGTCATCCTTCCGGGGTTCCTGGGCGGCGACCACTATCTCGGACAACTGAGTTCCTGGCTCGGTCGGATTGGTTATCACCCTTATGTTTCCGGCATACACTTTAATGCGGAGTGTCCCAACCTCCTGATTAAGCGCCAACTGAACACTACGCTGCAACTGGCGCTGGCGCAGACCGGCAAGAAGGTCCATCTGATTGGCCATAGCTTGGGAGGAGTAATTGCACGTTCGCTTGCTGGCCAGCGCCCCAAAGACATTGCTTCTGTGATTACGCTTGCGTCGCCTTTCCGGGGAACAATTGCCCATCGCAGTATTCTCCGGGCGGCTGAAGTCGTGCGCCACCGAATCCTCGAAGAGCACGGGCGAGACGTGCTGCCCGAGTGTTACACATCCCGCTGTACTTGCGATTTTCTAAAATCGCTGCGTCGGCCAGTGCCACGCACTGTAATGGAAACCGCGATTTACACGCTCGACGATGGAGTGGTCGATCCGAAGGTTTGCCGTACCGGGATCTCACACCAGGACTTCGAGGTGCCCGGAACCCATATAGGACTAGCATTCAACTCTTCGGCGTACAGCGTAATCGCCAACCGGCTCGCAGCGGCTCAAGAGTAACCTCTTGCCCGAGAATACCCGGCTTCGGATGGGCGCAGCTGTCACTGTTGCATGATAGCCTTCAGGTAATCTGGTTCTTCGCCCAACCAAGCTGGAGTGGTTGCCGTTCCGTCGTAAATCGAAGATGTCTTGAAGGGTTCAAAGTGGCCGTTGGCCGCCGCTTGTGCTGTCTTGGCAAGAAGTGTTTTGAGAGCCTCTTCCGAAAACGGCTTAAAGGTCCGCACCGCTTCCAATGCCTGCTCCAAAATCTCCATGCTGTCGATTCCGCAGATCGCCACCGAGGTTGGAAGATTCAGTGCGTACTGGATCGCTTCGATTGGCGTTACTGTTTTGGACTTCACTATCGAGCCATTCGCAAGCGTCTTCATTGCAAGGACCCCGATGCCTTGCTTTACCAACTCAGGAACAACCAGCTTTGAAAAGCTGCGGAAGTGAGCATCCATTACGTTCACTGGCATTTGAGCTGTGTCGAACTTGAAGCCATTCTCTCTTGCCACATCCAGCATGTAGAGGTGAATATGCGGATCTTTATGTCCGGTGAAACCAATGAACCGGATCCTTCCGGCCTGTTTTGCTTCAAGCAGCGCCTCCTGTGCGCCGTCAGCGGCAAAGATACGATTCGGATCTTCAAAACGAAGGATCTCGTGATGCTGCACAAGATCAATACAGTCCGTCTGGAGGCGTTCGAGCGATTGATCAAGCTGGCGAGCAGCTTCTTTCTTTGTGCGGCCGTCGATCTTCGTCATGAGAAAGACCTTCTGGCGAGAGTTATTCTCCCGTAGCGCACGCCCCATGCGAATCTCGCTGATGCCTTCGTTGTAGTCCCAGCAGTTATCCATGAAGTTGATGCCACGGTCGATTGCCTTATGGATGATGCGAATTCCAAGTTTCTCTTCTACTTTGGGCAGTCCGATGTGCCATCCGCCAACTCCAATGGCGGAAACCTTCTCGCCAGTTGTCCCAAGTTCCCGATAGGGAATATCACCATTCTCTGCAGTCATCGACAGGCCTCCTTCCGGCCTCATCCGCTGTTCGTTCGATGATGAAGAACCTAAAATGAGCTGCCGAAGCGAAGCGAGAAACGCTCTGTTTTCTAAAGCTGAATTGCTGAAACGCTTTTTATACCGGCGAGGCTATGCATCAAATGAGCATAGAGGCTCTGCAAGGGGCTTCTGCGGAGTTGGTCGCGCACGGAGAGGCGGCTCCGACAGGAAGAATGAAGTTACGGGACAGGGGTATTTAAAGATGACGCACATGAAGCTTCAGGCGGCCCTCGATGAGTTGGAACGGCTGTGTGAGACCGTGAAGGGGTTCAAAGAGCGCAATGGCGCGCTCCCTAATCCAGACAGTGATGCTGGTCGGGCCATGTCAGCGCTGGAAACCTTCACCACTGAACTGCACAAATTGAACATCGCCAAGATCCTCGAACACAAAATCTGACTGCCCTTGTTTTGTTTTTCGAACTACTTTGTGGAAGCCATATACAGAGCCGTATCGGAATGCTATGATTAGGTAGAATTGATTTGGATGGACGCGCGCGGTATAGCGTCCTGCGAGCGACTCAAAACACCGCTTCCGGAACCGTATCTGCACAAAGATTCCCTCCGACTCACTCAGCCTGAATTCAAAGGAACACGTAACATCATGGAACAAGGAACAGTAAAGTGGTTTAACGATGCAAAGGGATTTGGCTTTATCAGCCGCCAGAACGGCGAAGATGTCTTCGTGCACTTTTCGGCAATTCAGGCGAGTGGCTTCAAGAGTCTCCCCGAAGGACAGGCTGTGCAGTTCAGCGTCGTCAAGGGACCGAAGGGCTTGCAAGCAGAGAACGTAACCATTCTCTAAGCTTCGAGAATTGCAGAAGGGCAGCCTCAGGGCTGCCCTTCTTGCGTGTCCCGCTCAATGTCAATTCACTTTCGCACGCGCTGGAACTCAGTCGCGAACTGTACCACTGCTGATTCGTGCCGTGACCTGGCTTGAGTCTTGACGATTCTGGACAACGACCGTCTTAAGTTTGGGTTTGGCCTGCTTCTTGACTTCGCGTTTTCCTGCGTTTTTGTTTCCCATGTCCTCACTTTACCCCGAACGGCACGCTAGTGCTGCATAATGTACTGAAATGTGAGAACCTGCATCGTACACACTTGCGGTTCTTGAAAGGAGTTGCCTGTGAAGAAAGTTACTGCCTGCATTCTATTTGTGCTTCTCGGTGTGGTGCTGTCTCTCCCGGCCGTCGCCCATGCCGATCAACGCTCAGCGCAACGTCAGGCGCAGAAGAACTCAAGAAAAGCATTGAAGCAACTGAAAAAACAGCACAAGAGAGACATGAAAGCTTCGAAGAAAGCGACAAAGCAATGGAGAAAGAATCACAGCAGAAGCTTTTGATGCCGACTGAACTGTTCGTCGCTTTACTTCACAGAGCCTCCCGATTCACGGCAATTTAGCGGCCTGCTGGCTACAGATTTGCCGGGATCGCAACGGGAGCGACCTGAGGCAACACCGTTTCTGCAAGAGGGGCAATCGCGGCTGGAACTTCGCTCGCGCTGGAGGTTTCTGCTGGCGCGACCGTGGTTTCATGGCTGACTACATCAGCGAGACGGTGAAGCGCATCGTTTGTCGTATCCTGAATTCGATTGCCGGGATTGTGCAGCATGCGGACGGCTTTGAACGCCTGGTGGCAAAGCTCAAACCGATTCTGTCCAGCTTCCAGATTCTTGAAGATACTATCCTCGCGCATATGCAGCTCCTGAGTCATCACTGACCGGTTCCGTCACGTTTGAAGTGCTCGTACTGAAGCGGTGGATAGGGCCAACTCCCAACGTTAGGAGTGGCTCCTGCCGGACTTTGCGCGCGGTGTCTTTGGTCGCGCTTCGTTCACGTTAATGGCGCTGCCTTCTAGGGAAGATCCATTTAGCCCAGCGATTGCTTTTTCGCCCTCGGGGTCATTCGTCATCTCGACGAATGCGAAGCCACGCCCAAGTCCGCTGTCTTGATCCCGGACGATGTTAACCTTGTCCACAAGTCCGTAAGTCTCAAAAGCAGATCGCAACTGATCTTCTGTGGTACCTGAATTCAAATTTCCGACATAGACGTTTTTCATGTTTCGCCTCACGAGAATAGCTATTCAATTGTCGGTGTTTCTCAAACAAGTGAGGCAGGGTATTCTGTCGCCGATGCCTGTTGCAGGTCGGGAAAAGAGACATTCAAACGCTCCCTAAGGATACCATGTTCGCAACCAACGCGCCGTTCGCGCCCCTTCATCGGAGGTTCGAGGCAGACAACCTATGGCACTTTCCCTTACTCTCAGCACAAGATGCGCAGAGTACGCTTTCTTTTTGGGATGCATCCGCAAAATGCGTGTTAGCGTTTGGACGATGGAGGAGACTTGAAGCGGATTCCGCAGCATGAAGTGTTGGACGAAGACTCGGTGAGCCAAGAGGACGCCGTCGCATCCCTGTCGGATTTGCGGTGGGTGAACCGCTGGTTTGGCGGAGTCAGCACTACGGCTTTCCTGTTAAGAAGGGCGATGCAGAGGTCCGGCCTGCGTTCGGCTTCCGTGCTGGAAGTCGCAGCGGGCGACGGATACTCCATTGCACACGCGGCCAAGCGGTTGAAACAGGAAGACTTGGACGTTGAACCACTCTGCCTGGATCGACGCGAAGTGCAAGCTCCTGCACATTGTTGCGAACGCGCAGTGGTAGGAGACGCGCTGCAACTGGCATTTCCTCCCGCGAGCTTTGACTTTGTGAGCTGTGGACTGTTTGTGCATCACCTCTCGCCAGCGCAGGTCATTGCCTTTGTGAACGGCGCGTTGAAGGCGGCACGCTATGCGGTACTTATCAATGATCTACGCCGCAGCTCACTCCACCTGGCAATGGTGTATGCAGGCATGCCGATCTTTCGCAGCCCAATCTCGTACGTAGATGGGCTGGCCTCTGTGCGGCAAGCGTACACGCCAGTCGAGTTGCGTGAACTGGTGAGCCAGACGAACGCATCGTCCCTTGAGCTTCGCAACAGATACATGTTTCGCATGGGCGCGATTGCATGGAAGTGAGCGTAGTTCTTCTCCCTAAGCCCTTCTGAACACAAAACTACTTCCGGCCACCCTGATTCGGTCTCTCCATTCCGTGGCGCGGGATGACTAAAATTCATTTGACATATTGCAATTTGCAATCGTACTATTGCAATTCGTTATATGAAGCTCGGAGAAAAACTTCGCTACCTTCGCCTCATGGAAGGCACTCTGCGCGGTCTCGGACGCGAGATGACTCAGCAGGAGACCTCGCGCGCAATTCAGAAGGAAGCAGGCAAGGCGCTGAGCCAGAGCTATCTTTCGCAACTGGAGGGCGGCTCGCGTCCGCACCTGACGAACTCGACGCGCATGCTGCTTGCGAGGTTCTTCAAGGTGCATCCCGGCTATCTGGTGGACGATCCCGAGGGGTATCACACAGAACTAGTGAGCGCCGCGAGGGTGCTGGAAGACACGCTCGACCTGTGGCTGATTGGCGGGGCGGAGCGCTTCCGGCGCGATCCAAAGGTATGCCATGCGCTGCTACAAGTTGCCAAGCACGAAGACTCACGGCGCTGCATTGTTTTGCTGGGCGTGATTCTGGAAACTCCGAGCCTTGTGGAGAGGCTAATGGAGGTATTGAAGCCGGAAGCAGCGCTGGAGGCGAGCGAAGAACGCGAGCGTCTGCGGAAAGGGAGGAAGGCAAAGTGACGATTGCTGAACTTTATCTCACATGTTTTCTGGTTGGATTCACGCTGAGTGCCCTGTCAGCGCTGCTCGGCGGAGTTCACCTGCACGTGCATCTGCCATTCCATTTTCATTTGGGCCACGTGGGGCATGTTCCTCATGGCGGTGCGGGCGGGCCGGGTTCCGAAGGCCTTCCGGCGGTAAATCTCGGGACCGTCACTGCTTTCCTGGCATGGTTTGGTGGCCTTGGATACCTGCTCACGCGTCACTCGCATATTTATGCGCTGGCGGCACTGCTGATTGCAATTGTCGGTGGATTCGTCGGGGCGACCTTGGTTTTTCTGCTAGTGACGCGAGTGTTGCTTCACTTTGAAGGGCCGATGGATCCGGCGGACTACGAGATGACCGGAGTGTTGGGACGGGTAAGTTCGCGTTTACGCGAGGGCGGTACCGGTGAGGTGATTTTTTCGCGGCAGGGATCGAGGTGCTCGATTGCGGCACGCAGTGATGACGGCACCGAGATTGGTAAGGATGTGGAAGTGGTTGTGACTCGATACGAGCGCGGAGTTGCTTACGTTCGGCGCTGGGACGAGCTGGCGGCCTCGGCGGGTGTCGATGCCAATTCATTGGAGCGGTAATACTCAAATTGTTTGTGCCTGAGGAGGCAATATGGGATTTCAGATCCCGACTGATGTGATGGTATTTGCGGTGTTGTGCGTTCTGGTCATCGTGTTTGGCTTCGCGGCTTTTGCCAAACTGTATCGCAAGGCGGGTCCGCACGAGGCGCTTGTGGTGTACGGTTTTCGAGGAATGAGGATCATCAAGGGCAAGGGCACGGTCATCATTCCGATGATTGAAAACGCACGCGAACTCTCGTTGGAACTGATGTCGTTTGACGTGGCTCCAAAGCAGGATCTCTACACAAAGCAGGGCGTAGCCGTCACCGTGGAAGCGGTCGCCCAAATCAAGGTGAAGTCAGACACAGAGTCGATCATGACCGCCTCTGAGCAGTTCCTGACGAAGAATCCGAATGAGCGCGAGGGTTTGATTCGCCTGGTGATGGAAGGCCATCTTCGCGGCATCATTGGCCAGTTGACGGTGGAAGAGATCGTAAAGCAACCGGAGATGGTGAGCGACCGGATGCGCTCAACCTGCGCCGAAGACATGAACAAGATGGGGCTGGAGGTGATCTCGTTCACCATCAAGGAGGTGCGCGATCAGAACGAGTACATCACCAACATGGGGCGTCCGGATATTGCGCGCATCAAGCGCGATGCTGACGTGGCAACGGCGGAAGCCGAGCGCGATACGGCAATGCGCCGCGCGATTGCCACTCGCGAGGCTGCGGTGGCCAAAGCGCAGGCCGACCAGGAGCGAGTGTTGGCCGAGACCCTCTCACTGGCAAAGCAGTCTGAGGCGCAGCGCGATCTTGAGGTGAAGAAAGCCGAGTACGCCGAGATGGTGAAGAAGCAACAGGCCACGGCAGACAAAGCCTACGAAATCCAGACCAACATCATGCAACAGCAGTTGGTAGTGGAAGCCGTGAAGGTGCAGCAGGCCGAGCGCGAGCAGCAGGTTCGTGTGCAGGAAGCTGAAATCAATCGCCGCGAAAAAGAACTGATCGCGACCGTGTTGAAGCCCGCGGAAGTCGAACGTCAGCGCATTGAAACCCTGGCAGGTGCCGAGAAGCAGCGTCTCACTCTTGAAGCGGAAGGCAAGGCGGCGAGCACCCGCAATCAGGGTGAGGCCGAGGCAGAGATCATCTTCAAGAAGGGCGAGGCGGAAGCCAAGGCGATGAACGTGAAGGCCGAGGCATTCCAGGAGTACAACCAGGCGGCCGTTATCGACAAGTTGATCTCGGGCATGCCGGAGATTGTTCGCGCACTGGCGGCTCCGCTGGCGCAGGTGGACCGCATCACGATTGTCTCCACTGGCGATGGTCATGCAGCGGGAGTGAACAAGATCACCGGCGACATAGCGCAGATGGCTGCACAGGTGCCGGCGCTGTTCGAAGCGCTCAGCGGAATGAACATGCAGGAGCTGATGTCCAAGGTTCGGACAATCGGCGACAAGGCTCCAAAGCCCGGCAGTGGCGACAACTCCATGGCGCAGGGCGCGAGCAAGTAACTGACACGGCGGGCGCGGAGCATCGCGCCCGCTCTTTTGGTCTAAGAAAAGGAGTACGGTATGGCACTGCTGGAACGGGTAGCAACGTTGATTCGAGCGAATCTAAATGAACTGGTGGATCGTGCAGAGGACCCGGAGAAGATGATCAAGCAGGTCATCCTCGATATGCAGAACCAGTTCATGCAGGTGAAAACGCAGGTGGCGATTGCGCTGGCCGATCTGCATCTGTTGGAGAAGAAGCAGCAGGAAAACCATGCTCGCGAAGAAGAATGGATGCGCAAGGCACAGTTGGCGGTCAGTAAAGGAGACGATCCGCTGGCCCGCGCCGGACTGGATCGTGCGATGAGCTACAAGCAACTGGCCGCTAATTTTGTGGAGCAGCTTGAAGACCAGAAGTCGCAGGTGGAAGTGCTGAAAGATGCCCTGAACGCATTGGCGAGAAAGATTCAGGAAGCCGAGGGGCAAGCCGAGATGCTGATTGCCAAGCATCGCCGCACACGAGCCGTGGGACGAGCGGCAGAAGCGCATCAGAACGCATCCTCCAGGGACAAGGCCGGAGCCTTCCAGCGCATGAGCACGAAAGTGATGCGCGAAGAAGCAATGACACAGGCTGCGGTGGAACTGAGCGGAGAGGACATCGAGCGAAGGTTCGACAGACTCGAAAGAGAGCAGGAGATTGAACGGATGCTGCAGGAACTGAAGCAGCGCAAGGGCCTGATCGCCTGAATCCGAAGTGAAGCCTGCAACGATGAAGCGGTTCGCCCGCCCGGGAAGAGAACCGCTTCACCTCCTTAAGTAGCGGCAAAGAAATCTAGGGCGTCAAAAAGAAAAAAGCTAAGCACACCCGCCGATTTAATAGACCAACTCTGGTTGCTAGCATGGGGACGTATTCCATCAGTTCACGACATCCTTATGAAGCTAATCGCCGCATGCCTGCTCCTGTGCGCCACTGCCGTGGCTCAGTCCTTCGTTGAATCACCAGAGATCGAACCGCATGCGGTCTTCGTTGAACCGCCGATGGCCTTCGTTGAACGACGTGCTGAGATTGAAACCCGTGTGGACTATTGGACTCCGCGGCACAAGGTGGAGACTGCGCTGGTTACCGGTTTCCATCTGGCCGATGCGGTTCAAACCTGCTGGCATATGTCGCAACACAAAGGGTGGAATGAGGTCAGCCCGCTCACTCCCAACAACTGCGCCGGAGCTTCAGTGGCAATTCTGGGTGAGGGATTTGCATTGCAGTATGGAAGCCACAAACTCGCAGAGCGAGCACGCTGGTGGCGTCCCGTCGATCGCACCCTGCCTTACTTCTTAATAGGCCTGAGTGTCGATGCCATCCGGTGTTCCAACATAAAGGCTGGCTGCGCTTCGTTAGGTGGACTCTACTGAGGCAGAGGCAACCTGTTCCTAAGTACCGGATATGATTTCACGCTCAGTCGATTTTCTTGACTCTCAACGGTCATACAACTCGGCTAGTCCCCGCAATCGCCGTGTCATCTCCGGACGCAGTTGTTCCCGCTCGTAGCGCCATTTCCAGTTGCCGCCCATGCGTCCGGGCAGGTTCATCCGCGCATCGCCGCCAAGACCCAACACGTCCTGCATCGGAATCAGGACGGTGTCGGCCACCGATGCCATCAGCGCCCGAATCATTGCCCAGTGGATTTTAGCGCCGCGCAGGCCCAGATACGCGCTGGCGAACTCGGACTCAGTGCGCAGATCGGCTTCGCTCCGGGTCGAATTACCAATGCCGCTCGTCCACCAACCCACTGTCGTGTCATTGTCGTGACCTCCTGTGTAGGCCACCAGATTGTGTTCGTAGTTGTGAGGACGGAAACTCGGCCCCTGAGGATCCGTGCCGAAGGCAAATTGCAGAATTGCCATGCCCGGAAATCCGAATCGCTGCCGGATCGTCTCAACCTCTGGAGTAATGTTGCCCAGATTCTCGGCCACAATCGGCAACTCGCCAAACTCACGTTCCAGAGTCTCAAACAGCTCCATGCCTGGACCCTTAACCCAAACACCGTTCACGGCCGTCTTCTCTCCGGCACGAATCTCGAAGTACGCTTCAAATCCGCGGAAGTGGTCAATGCGTACCAGGTCGAAGAGGCGCATGACACCGCGCACCCGCGCAATCCACCAGCGGTATCCATCCTCACGCAGCCGCTCCCAGCGATACGTGGGATTGCCCCACAACTGTCCCGTCGCGCTGAAGTAGTCCGGAGGAACGCCTGACACCTTCAGCGGATTGCCCTGCTCATCCAGCCAGAACAAATGCGGTGCCGTCCAAACGTCGGCGCTGTCATGCGCAACGTAGATCGGCACATCGCCCATGATGCGGATGCCGCGCCGATTGCACTTCTCGCGCAGCGCGCCCCACTGCCGAAAGAACTCGAACTGCCAGAACTTATAAGCCGCAATCTCCGGGGAGAGCCGTTCTCCCCAGCTCTTCAGCGCTTCCGGATCGCGCCTCGCCAGCGCCGCATCCCACTCAGTCCAGGCCACACCGCCGTGTGCGTCCTTGGCCGCCATGAACAGCGCGTAGTCCCCAAGCCAAGCTGCTTCAGCAACGCAGAATTCCTCAAACTCGGCATTGTGCTCACCTTCCAGCGAAGCGAGGAACCGCTCCGCCGCCAGACGCAATTTGGAGTAACGAAACGCTATCACGGCGCCGTAGTCAATCGACGTGGCAGGGAACTTCGGGACGCCTTTCAGATCCTTGTAGCTCAGCCAGCCCTCTTTCACCAGGAGATCCAGACTGATCAGCAAGGGATTTCCAGCGAAGGCCGAGAAACACTGGTAGGGCGAGTCCGCGTATCCCGTAGGATTCAGCGGAAGCACCTGCCATATCTTCTGCCCGGCTGCGGCAAGAAACTCAATGAAGCCAGCAGCTTCCGGCCCCAGATCGCCCGAGCCATAAGGTCCCGGCAGCGAGGTGGGATGGAGAAGCACTCCGGAACTGCGTGGAAATCTCATCGTGGTTAAGAACACTATATGCAACCGGGATGACCACGCAAGGACTTCGCAATCAACACCAGCTCGCGGTGTTAACCTGTTATTCACCACGAGCCTTGCCATGGAATTTGACTGGACTACCGGAGCTCTCGCCGACGGACTGCGCTGCTATCGCAATCAGGAGTTCTTTCTTGCGCACGAGTACTGGGAGAGTGTCTGGATTCGTTGTTCGCAACCGGAGAAGACCTTCGTGCAGGCGCTGATTCAGCTCGCATGCGCATTTCACCACTTGCAACGCAATAACCTTCGAGGAGCCGCCTCCCAACTCACCGCATCGCTGCGCAAACTGCAAAACTATCCTGCGGACTTTGCTGGCCTGGAGGTAGCACCATTGCGAGAGGAGATGGGTGGCTGGTTGCTTGCCCTGGCCGCAGAGGAACCGTGCCCCTATCCGCCCTTCCCGCAAGTGCGCCGTCTGCTTCCGCCGGAATAGCAGGGACAATTCGTTCAACGCGCGGCAGTCTTTGGTCAGGAACATCAAGCTCATCTACACTACAAAATATGGTTCGTTTTCTAGCAATTCTGCTGCTGGCGGCAACTCTCTGGTTTGCCTGGGCAATGGCCATTCCGGTTGCTCCCCCTGCGCCGCAAGTGCTGCTCTTTCCTCCCGGCTCCTCATCGAAGGCGATCGCCTCAGAGTTGCAGCGCACAGGCGTCGTGCGTAGCGCATTTGCTTTTGAGTTGCTCCACTATGCGTCGCCCAGGAAGAAGCTCAAGGCAGGGGAGTATCGTTTTACCCGCTCTGCCAATGCATTTGAGGTCTTCGATCGTATCGCGCGCGGTGACGTGCTTCTGCACACCGTCGTCATCCCCGAAGGCTTCAACATGTTTGAGATTGCCACCGCAATCGAGGCTGCCGGACTCGGTAAGCATGAGGATTTCCTCGCCGTGGTCACGCACGAGACAGCTCTCGTCCGCGCCATCGATCCACAAGCCAAGTCGCTCGAGGGCTATCTTTTTCCGGATACCTACCAGTTCTCCCGCGTTCAGAACATGCGTGAAATGGCGGCTACCATGGTGCGGCGCTTCCAGAAGGAGGCGCAATCTCTCGGACTCACTCAGGACGCACATCGCCTCGTGACTCTCGCCTCCATCGTGGAGAAGGAAACCGCCGCTTCCGACGAGCGCGCCGAAGTCGCCAGCGTATACAGCAATCGGCTGGCAAAGAACATGGCGCTCGCCGCCGATCCCACCGTGGCCTATGGAG
>Ga0224527_1000781_pt1 | contig 18973 bp, 15 predicted proteins | sample CBST0metaG_FD_179882 | JGI IMG/M metagenome (GOLD analysis project Ga0224527, IMG submission 179882) | Peat soil microbial communities from Stordalen Mire, Sweden - C.B.S.T0 | ecosystem: Environmental > Terrestrial > Soil > Wetlands > Peat | place: Sweden: Norrbotten County, Stordalen Mire... | reverse complement strand
TCGCCTTGAGACTCGCGATGCGGACGAAGCCAGCGGCACGGTGGTGGAAATTGCAGGAGGCCGCATCCTGACCGTCGAAGAGGCAGGGCTGCCCGCAGGAACGTCCATTGCAATCCGCGACCTGTTCTTCAATACACCGGCGCGCAGGAAATTCTTAAAGGCGGAGTCGACTGAACTCTCGCACATTGCGTCACTGGTTACGCACTATGCGCTGGCTCACCCGGAAATGCATTGGGAACTGCATTCTGCAACCAACGCCATGCTGGTGGCACCGCCTGTGGCCTCGCATTCTGAACGCATCTACCAAATCTTTGGCAAAGAGACGCTGGATGAACTGATTCCAATGGCCGCGCAGATTCCGCTGGAGCGGGTAGGACTGCCGGAACCACCGCCCTGGCGACGCGAGCCGGAGTACGAGCCAGCCACTCCGGGCGAACTCCGGATACATGGCTTCATCAGCAAGCCTGAGATTCAGAAGCTGAACCGCAACTCCATCTTCATCTTTGTGAACGGGCGGCTGATCCGTGACAAGGTGGTGATGCACGGCATTCTCGAAGCTTATCGCAACATCATTCCGCCCACGGTTTACCCGGTGGTGCTGCTGTTTCTGGAGATGCCCTGCACGGAGGTGGATGTCAATGTGCATCCGTCGAAGACAGAGGTTCGCTTCCGTCAGCAGAGCTTCTTGCATGACTTCATCCGCGACGCGGTGCGCTCGGCATTGATGGCTGCGCGTCCGGCTCCGGCGTTCATGAGTGAGATCAACATGTCTCCTTCGGCGAGTGTGGCGTTGACGCCAGCGATACCCGGCGCTGCAGAGGCTTGGGATGCGCTGGCGGCAGAGCCTTCGGTGGCGCAACCTGGCGATGGCGATCTCTCCGGCTTTTCGCTGGTTGCGCAGCAACCCGCTCCGCGGAATGAGGCACTGCCCTTCGCTGGCTCTATCGTTGTAGACGGCAACGGGGCGATTGGCGCTGCTAAGATGGCTCCCGAGAATTTCGCTGGTGCAGCACAGGAGACAATCCCGGAGACCTCGTCATCCTGCGCTCTACCGCTGGATGGCATTGATGATGCCATGGATCTCTCAATGCTGGGCACGCTCAAGCCGCTGGGGCAGATTCGGGACTCGTTTATTCTCGCGGTCAATCCGCAGGGGCTTTGGATTATCGACCAGCATGTGGCTCATGAGCGGGTATTGTTCGAGAAGATCCTGGACGAGCGCAGCCGACACAAGGTAGAGGCCCAACGATTGCTGATGCCAATCATTGTGGAGTTGAGACCAGCGCAGCAGGCCATCTTCACTGAGATAGCTGAGGAGTTGGCGCGCAACGGCTTTGAGGCTGAGCTGTTCGGCGTGCGAACCATTGCGGTGCAAACGGCTCCGGCTGGAGTTCCAGCGGATGACGTGGCGCGCATGCTTCAGGAGTTGCTGGAGCAGTTTGAGCGCGAGGAACAGGTGCTCAACCTGGAGAAAATACGCTCACGCATTGCGGCCTCCATTGCCTGCCACGCAGCGATCAAGGTGAATATGCCGCTGGACAGGGCCAAAATGGAGTGGCTGCTGGCGGAGTTGGCAAAAACCCGTTATCCGATGAGTTGTCCGCATGGCAGACCCGTCGTGCTGCGGTATTCTGTAAAGGACATCCAGAAAGCTTTTAAGCGAATTTGAGCGATTCGCGCGCGCCCGTGTGGGCGTTGTGCGGTTGCATCCCCTTCAGTAGGTAGCAATGACCGAGCAGGAACTGCAAGAGCTACGCGACGCCAAGTGGCGCATCCACGGCCAGCCCATCCGAACGCAGGAAGACGCGCGCGAATTTATTGAGAGTGTAGGCTTTTGCCTGATGTACCCACTGCGTCCACCGGTGCTGGTGCCGACGTTTATCGGAGCCTGGACCGGGACCAATGAGAACCTTCCCACGTGGCAGCATGCGTTTGCCGACCCTCGGGCGACCGATGCCACGGAGGTCATGGTGCGCACGCTGCGCCAGAAGTTTGCCTTTGAGGCCCCACTCTTCGGAGACACAGACTTCCTGGTCTCCGCCTCTGTGTTTCCGTACTTCTACGGCCTTGTCGGAGATCGCAACCCGCGCGCGGCCATCAAGACCGGGAACCGCTCGGAGTATTCACCCCTTGCAGCACACGTCTTTTCTGTCATCCAGAAGGACGGGCCGATCACTAAGAACCGGATGCGCGAGATTCTGGGAGGAGAGCTTTCGGAGGCGGCAATTGACCGCGCACTGGCTGAACTCTCCCTCAAGTTGAGGATTACGCGCGTGGATTATCGTGCTGACCATGGCGCGTATTGGGACGTGCTGTTGCGCTGGTGTCCTGATGAGGTGCGCGAAGGCATGAATATGTCCATCGCCGAGGCACTTACCGCGCTGGTTTCCAAGTACATTGAGTGCGTGGTTGCCGCCGAACAACTCGAGGTGGAGGAGTTCTTCAGCACCTTCATTGGCCGCGGACGCGTTCGCGAGGCGATCAATGCTTTGCTTGCTGCGCGCGAATTTCAGTTCACACATATTGGCACGCGCTCCATGCTGCATATTCCACCGCCTAAGCCCACCATGGCTGCGCCGCGTAAGCTGGTGCGTCCGGGGCAGCCGATTGCGCGGCGTCCTCGGCGGGGCAGCGCGCCGCGTCCCATGACTCACGTTGCGGGCAAGCCTGCTCCTGCGGCGTCGAAACCGGTTATTGGAGACAATCCACCGGAGTCGGAGAAGGAATGAGCGCTGCCAATCGTAAGCTGGTGATCGCCATTGACGGACCCGCTGGGGCGGGCAAGAGCACCATTGCTTCCCGGCTGGCCAAAGCTTTGGGCTATGTCACTCTGGAGTCCGGCGCGATGTATCGCGCGCTGGCCTTGAAGGCGATCGAGGGCGGCATTGCCGCCGAAGACGGAGCGGCGCTGCTGGCGCTGGCCGAGCGGTCCACTATCGATCTGGAGCCCACGTCCGAGGGCAATCGTGTGTTGCTCGATGGGTGCGACGTGTCGGGCAGGATTCGAGAGCGCAATGTGACGGATGCAGCTTCCAGGGTTTCCACGCATCCGGCGGTTCGCGAGTGGATGGTGAACCGTCAGCGTGCGATGGGCGCGCAGGGCGGAGTCATCATGGAAGGTCGCGACATTGGGACAGTCGTGTTTCCCAATGCCGACGTGAAGATATTCCTCGATGCTGATCCGAGCGTTCGCGAGGGACGCAGAGTGACACAGGCCAACGCTCAGGACGATCCGGCGCGGGCGGAGAAGCTGAAGCAGGATCTTCGGGAGCGCGACCTTCGCGATACGACTCGCGCCGCCGCGCCGTTGAAGGCTGCTGAAGACGCGATTCATATTGATTCCAGCGCACTGACGATTGAACAAGTCATTGCTCGCGCGGAGCAGATCGTCTCGGAGAAACTGTTGGCTTCGAAAATCGGCTGATTGGATTTGATTTTGTGTGGTGCCTTGGTGTTCGAAAGGGGTACCCCTCCCCCCTATATTTCCTTCTAAAAATTTGAAAAGACACAGGTTGCGCGGGTTTCTGGCGCAGGTTGCACAGGTTTCAAGGTTGCGCAAGTTGCATAGGTTGAAAAGCGAAAACCGAAGAGCGTTGCGCTTTGAAGCTCGCCCCTAGTTTCAGGATAGCAAGTTCCGGAGGTCATCCCCTCACTTGGCTGCGAACTCTATCTTTCGCAGGATCATAGGGTTGGAAGGAATGTTGAAGAAAAACAGCTTGACAGGTGGTGGATCGGAGCGGTTTTCGAGTGAATTTTGCGTGAATGTGACTGTTTGGGAGTTGTTTTGGGGCTTCTGAAAACAGCGATTCTGGACCGTTTGCACAGATTCAGGGGCAGTAGGAGTGACTGGTCCGACAATCGTCTGAAAAGAGGGGATGACTGATTCGGCAACGGTTGAGGCATTCCGAGGGGCGGCTGCGTTTGGCTACCCGATAGTGAGTGCCTTGCCCTGTTGAACGAAGCCGCTGTGCGGCAGAAAAACCCGGAGAGTGTGACTTAGGAATAAAGTTTTGGTCATTACGCTGAGGAGGCGTTTATGACCAAGCTTCGACAACGAATGCTGGAAGAACTCCAGCGGCGAAACTACTCTCCATCTACAACTCGCCAGTACCTTCGCGATATTGCCGCATTTGCTAAACACTTTCATCGTTCTCCCGATCGCCTCGGGGCGGAACAGATTCGTGATTACCAGCTGTTTCTGATTCATGAGAAAAAGCTAGCCTGGTCTACCTACAACCAGATCGTGTGTGCGCTGCGATTCTTCTATATCAAGGTCCTGAAGCGAACCTTCCTGTTGGCCGACATTCCTTTCACACGTAAGCAGCAGAAGTTGCCCTCGATTCTTAGTCAGCAAGAGGTCGCACAGCTCCTTGTTGCTCCTAATCATCTGAAGACCCGCGCCCTGTTGATGCTGATTTACTCTGCTGGCTTGCGGCGATCGGAAGCGGCCCATTTGCTTGTCAGCGACATCGACTCGGAGCGGATGACGATCACCATTCGTCAAGGCAAGTGGCAAAAAGATCGGGTAGTGATGTTGTCTCCGGTTTTGTTGCAGACCCTGCAACAGTACTGGCGACATGAGCACCCGAAGGTATGGCTGTTTCCCGGAGCAACGCCGGGACAGCCGATCAGTGGCAATGACGTTTTCGGGGTGTTTAAAAATGCTCTTCGCCGCGCTGGAATCACCAAACCGGTATCGCCGCATTCCTTGAGGCACGCCTTCGCCACACATATGTTGGAAGCAGGTGTCGATCTGCGCACCATCCAGGCTCTGCTGGGGCACCGCAGCTTAAAAACCACGTCACGCTATCTACATGTGTCCCCGCAACAGCTGCACGCCACCGCCAGCCCGCTGGACAGTCTGGACCTTACGAAGAGGACTGCTAAAAAATGATTGGGCCATCCCTGGAGGTGGCCGACATCGTTCGCACTTATGGCACGGCTTTCATGGAGCGGCATCGCCGCTGGTTGAAGGTTCAGCACCTCAAGGTCCTGCGCGCCATTGCCGCCTGCCGGACCGCGGCACTTGGCGGACACATTGAGCAGTGCGATTGTTGCGGACAGCAAGTCATCGCCTACAACTCGTGCTTGAACCGGCACTGCCCCAAGTGCCAGGGTGCGGCACGGCAGAAGTGGTTAGCCAAGCGTTCTGCCGAACTGCTACCGGTACCTTACTATCACGTCGTCTTCACCATACCTAACGTCCTGGCGACCATCGCTTTGCAAAACAAGGTTCTGTTCTATGGCATTCTGTTTCGAACCGCATCCGAAACCCTTTTGCAAATCGCCGCCGATCCCCACCATCTGGGTGCTGAGATCGGCTTTCTTGCCGTGCTTCATACCTGGGGGCAGACGCTTCTCGGTCATCCCCATCTGCACTGTGTTGTTCCCGGAGGAGGGCTCTCGCCCGATCATCGTCGATGGATTGCACGCGGCCCCAGGTTCTTCCTTCCCGTCAAAGTGCTCAGCCCGGTCTTTCGAGGGAAGTTCCTCGCCGCCATCGAGCGAGCATTCCAGCAGCACAAGCTGACCCTCGCCGGACAACTCGCACCTCTCCAATCGCCTCCCGCCTTTGCCGCTCTGCTGCGCAGCGCGGCACAACGGAAGTGGGTCGTCTATTGCAAGCGCCCCTTTGCTGGTCCTGCTCAAGTTCTTACTTACCTCTCTCGTTACACGCACCGCATCGCCATTGCTAACTCCCGGCTGTTGAACATGTCCGACGGTCGAGTCACCTTCCGTTGGCGAGACTACGCTCATGGGCGCCAGATCCGCACCATGACGATCGATGCCGAGGAGTTTCTACGTCGTTTCCTGCTTCATGTTCTAACTCCACGATTCGTACGCATTCGCTACTTTGGCCTGCTCGCCAATCGTCACCGTACTGAGCTTCTGAATCTCTGCCGTTCTCACTTGAAGGCAACCGCCTCGCCCTTGCTTCCCAGCACTCCAGTGCATCTGTGTCACCACTGCCATCGCGGCACCATGCATCTCATCGAGCGCCTTTCCCCTTCACAACTTGCCAACAGGCTGTCCGGCGAACCGCCAGAGGAGAACTCTTCGTGATCGATCTCGCAGCCAACGCTAATCGCATCGTCGACCACCTCGCCATCGCGCGAGCGCACGCACACTTCTGCTCAATCGGCTCTTTTAACATTCTTGCTGTTCGTAACTCCGGCCCAACTCGCACTGCCGACCGCTCCTGCACGACCGTTTCTACTGCTTGGACCACGATGGCATCGCACCATCGCAACCAATTCAGCACACTTTTCCGCAAAACCACAGACACAATCCCCATTCAAAACACATAGCTCTCAGAGGCGGCTTCGCTCAACCGACTCTATCGCAATGTTCAGGCTGGACACGTTCCCGCATGACCAGGCACTCTCTCTGCCTGAACAATGCGATAGAGTCCTAGTAGGATATCGCCAACTATCGTGGAACTCCTGTTGTGATGCTGCGTAAATTGCTGACAGGGGAACGGTTGAGAGCATGAAGAGGCGAATCATCATCGGAATATGCACGCTTCTGACGCTGGCAATATTGGCGTGGGGATACTTGGAGTTTGGGTGGATGTTCTACCGCTACCACAGCGCCGCGTGCAAACAACGGGGTGAGGCGCTCTTCATGCGGGGCGAGAAACTGAAGCGCGACGCACGCGAGAGGCTCAGAGTAGGCACCCCGAAAGAAGATGTAATTCGGTTTTTCAAGGAGAACGACCTTCCGGTCGCGTTGTATGGAGACGAGTACGACGGGACGATGAAGATTGATGGGTGTGCCCCTGCTGGTTGCGGCTCCGATGCCGCTTTCATCAGCCTAGAGGTCAAAGCTGATAGCACCGGGGCGGTTGCTGGCGAACCCTTTGTACAGGCGGGTTATACGAATTGTCTGTAGGCGAGACGAACCGGCGAACTGGGCGTGGATTTTGGCGGATAATCGCCAAGTAACTCACAATCGCGAGACGAATAACGGCGGACGCGCCGCCTCAAGTTTCGGATAGGTGGACGTAGGAGCTAGGAACGCGCTTCGCGCGGCTTAATTCGACCCACCTTAGCTTGCCAAAAGAGGCAAGCGAAAATGGGGCACCCGCGTCGCGATTGCGTGCGACTTGTTGCGAGAATCGCCGTATCCTCAAAATCGTGTCAGGTAAGGAACGGGCGGGATGATGTGCGCTGGGTCACTGCAAAGTGGTGCGAAGAGGGCTGAAATGGTCTCGGGATAAATATGGCCGCGCTGGGTTTCATGCGCGGTGGGAGGCGTTCGATGAAACGCATTCTATTTGCTTTATTCGTTTTGCTGATGATGCTGAGCTTTGTGCCGATGTGCGGCGCGCAGGGGAAGGCGCAGGCCGTTGATCAAGCTGTGGCCATTACTGATGACATTACACCGCCGCGGTTAAAGGAAGTCGCCAGCCCGGACTACACGGAAGATGCCAAGAAACATAAGATCGAGGGCACGGTCACGGTTGCTATCGTGGTGGACAAAAAGGGCGATGTGGTCGATGCGAAGGTGGTCAAGGGCCTGGGACATGGGCTCGACGAAAATGCCGTGGTTGCGGTGAAAGAGTGGAAGTACAAACCGGCGGAGAAAGATGGCGCTCCGGTGGTGGTGAAGATGGAAGTGACGGTGGAGTTCTTCCTGCCTATGTAACGGCGAGGGCAAAGTGGATTCAGGAGGGATGCGGCTTATACTGCGTCCCTTTTTTCTTTTGGAAGCGAGCTGAGGTGTTTGCCGGGGAGCTATCTGGAGCATTGCATCAAGATATTTTTTCAAATTGGGAAAGTCTCTGTCCTGCAACTTTTTCCGAACGAAAAGCTGAACTCATTTGGAATGTCGCTGCATCACATTCCTATCGATTTGTAGAGGCAATGGACGAGCTATGGATTTTGCTTTGAACCACATGGCGGTAGTTTCAGTGGGTCTGGTTGGTAAGTCGACGGTGAGGGTTCGATATTTGTTATCCGCAAGTCATGAGTGAGGAAGCTCCTGCTATAATCCGTAGTTCTCGTGACAGAGGTCACAAACTGCTAGTTAATCAATCACAACCTTTGGCGAGGTCAAAAGAGGGCTCCCAGAGCAGCAGTGCTCGGTGAGCGGGATTTGGCCTCCCGGAACCAGTCCGGATATTGAAAGTCCGGCAGGGATGTAACGGATAGTTTCCATACATGGCGCAGATCTTTCATCGCAGTGCCAACTCGATTGCAAGGGCATCCATCCTGGGCGGACTGATCCTGGTGGTGGGTCTATTGTGGGCGGCGTTGCAGTTGCAGCGTTCGCCCTATTTCACGTATGCGGGCGTGGCAAAGCCGCAGCCAGTTCCTTTTCCTCATCAGCACCATGTGGCTGGGCTTGGCATTGATTGCCGGTACTGCCATACGACGGTGGAGGTTTCGGGTTTTGCGGGGATTCCGCCGACGAAGACGTGCATGAACTGCCATTCGCAGATATGGACGGCAGCTCCGATGCTGGAGCCGGTGCGGCAGAGCTACCTGACGGGCAAGAGCCTGACCTGGACGCGGGCCAACGATCTTCCCGACTTTGCATACTTCGATCACAGCATTCACGTGAACAAGGGAGTGGGCTGCAATAGCTGCCACGGGCGCGTGGACCAGATGCCGCTGATGTACAACCAGGCCTCGCTGCAAATGGAGTGGTGCATTAGCTGCCATCGCTCGCCGGAGAAGAATTTGAGGCCGCATTACGTGAAGCAGGACCCGAAGGTTCCTGCGACGTTGGGCGATCAGATTTACAACATGGCGTATGAGCAGCCTTCGGAAGAACATCCGGTCACGATTCGTGAGGGAGAGACGGAGAAGACGTTCACCAGCCAGACGGGACCCGATGGGTTGGGGACTTACTTGGTGAAGGCTAACAAGGTGCGGTCACCGCGCGATATAACCAGTTGCAGTACCTGCCACCGCTAATACGACTGACGGGAAAATCTGACGAGTGGAATCGAAGCGAATGGATAACGTGCAGAAGAGTGGAATCGGGGATGTGTGTCCCGGCAAGAAAGACAAAGTGCTGGAGCTGTCGCAGGTCCGCGAGAAGCTGAGCGATGCGCGTGGACCGAAGTACTGGCGCACACTGGACGAGTTGGCGCAGACTCCCGAGTTTGAGGAGATGCTGCATCGCGAGTTTCCGAAGCACGCCTCGGAGTGGGCGGATAAGAGTTCTCGCCGCGACTTCATGAAGATCATGGGCGCGTCTTTGGCACTGGCCGGGTTGAGTGCCTGCACGAAGCAACCGCTGGAACCGATTGTTCCCTATGTAAAGCAGCCGAACAATCTGGTGTTGGGCAAGCCGCTGTTCTATGCGACGGCAATGCCGTTGGGAGTTTACGGAACCGGGTTGCTGGTGGAGAGTCACGAGGGACGGCCCACGAAGATCGAAGGGAACCCGCAACATCCCTCGTCGCTGGGTGGGACGGATGTGTTCACCCAGGCAAGTGTGCTGGGGATGTACGATCCGGATCGTTCGCAGGTGAACACCTATTTGGGTGAGACGCGCACGTGGCCGGATGCGCTGAACAGCTTGCGCGCGGTGATCAAGGCACAGAAGGCGAATGGCGGCGCGGGGTTGCGTGTACTGAGCGGGGCGACTTCATCGCCATCGTCTGTGGCGCAGATGCAGGCGTTCCTGAAGGCTTATCCAAAGGCCAAGTGGTATCAGTGGGAGGCGGTGAATCGGGACAACGTTTATGCCGGCGCGCAGCTTGCGTTCGGTCAGCCGGTGGAGACGATTTACGACTTCTCGAAGGCGAAGGTTGTGCTCTCGCTGGATGGCGATTTTCTGTCCTCGGGCTTCCCGGGATTTCACAAGTACACACGCGAGTTTTCGAAGAAGCGGCGTCCTGAGCTGAAAGAGGAGATGCTGCGCTTTTATGCAGTGGAGAGCGCTCCGACGAATACCTCGGCCAAGGCTGATCATCGGCTGCATGTGAAGGCGAGTGAAGTTGAGCCGTTTGCGCGGGCGCTGGCGACATCGTTGGGAGTGGCTGGCGCTGGCGGCGAACTGAAGGGCGAGCAGAAGAAGTTTGCGGCGGCGCTGGTGAAGGACTTGCAAGCTCACAAGGGCGAAGTGCTGGTGGTGGTAGGCGACGCGCAGAGTCCGGCTACGCATGCACTGGCTCACTCGATAAATGCGGCTCTGGGCGCGGTGGGCAAGACCGTGAGCTACATCGATCCGGTGGACCCGTTTGCGGCGTCGCCGAAGGTGGAGCAGCTTCGGCAGCTTACGGGCGAGATGTACAGCGGCAAGGTGGAAGTGCTGGTGCTGCTGAATGTGAATCCCGTGTACGACGCTCCGGCGGATTTCGGCTTCTTCGGCGCACTGGATAAAGTGCCGGTGCGTGTGCATCTGGGGCTCTATCAGGATGAGACGGCGAAGTACTGTCACTGGCATCTGAATGGGACTCACTACCTGGAGCAGTGGGGAGATACTCGGACGTTCGATGGAACAGTGAGCTTCATACAGCCACTGATTGCTCCGCTTTACGGTGGGCATAGCGAGAGCGAGCTGATCGAGTTTCTGACCAATGAAGATGAGGCTTCGAGCTATGCGTTGACGCAGCGCTACTGGCAGACACAGCATACGGCGGATTTCCAGAAGTGGTGGGAGCGTTCGTTGCACGATGGGTTTGTGGCTGGGTCGGCAGGCACTCCGAAGACGGTTGCAGGGAAGGGTGCGATTCCAGCGGCTCCGGCGGCGACGAGCGGTTTGGAGATTATCTTCCGTCGCGACGCTACGACTTACGATGGTCGCTTCTCGAACAATGGATGGTTGCAGGAAACTCCGAAGCCGATGACGCAGGTTTGCTGGGACAACCCTGTGCTGATGAGCGTGGCTACGGCGAAGAAGTTGAATCTGAAAAGCGAAGACGAAGTTGAGCTTGAGCTGAACGGGCGCAAGGTGAAGGGCGCAATCTGGCTGACGCCAGGGCATCCCGATGATGCTGTGACGGTGACGCTGGGCTATGGCCGCACGCTGGCGGGCAGAGTTGGTTCGGGCGTGGGATTCAGTGCTTATGCCCTGCGTGCATCGAGCGCGCCTTGGTTTGCTGGTGGATTGAAGTTGACGCCTACGGGCGCGCATTACGGGCTAGCTTCTCCGCAAGGGCATCAGAACATGGAGGGCAGGGCGATTGTGCGGGCGGCTACGCTTGAGGACTTCATCAAGAATCCTGGGTTCGCACACGAGATGGTGGAGGCTCCGGCGGCGGGGCTGACGATGTATACGCCGTATGAGTACAAGGATCACAAGTGGGGCATGGCGATTGACCTGAACTCCTGCGTGGGTTGCAAGACCTGCACGGTGGCTTGCCAGGCTGAGAACAACATTGCCGTGGTGGGCAAAGATCAGGTGAAGCGTGGCCGCCATATGAACTGGCTGCGCATCGATAACTATCATGAGGGCTCGCCGGAGAATCCGAATACTTACTTCCAGCCGGTGCCGTGCATGCAGTGTGAGAACGCGCCTTGCGAGGTGGTGTGCCCAACGGGAGCAACTGTGCACTCGACGGAAGGCCTGAATGATATGGTGTACAACCGCTGCGTTGGCACGCGCTACTGCTCCAACAACTGCCCATACAAGGTGCGCCGCTTCAACTTCCTGCTGTTCTCGGATTTCGACACGCCGCAGTTGAAGTTCCAGCGCAATCCCGAAGTTTCCGTGCGTAGCCGTGGTGTGATGGAGAAGTGCACGTACTGCGTGCAGCGCATTACTCACGCCAGGATCAATGCAGAGGAGCAGAACCGGAAGGTGAAAGATGGCGAAGTGACGACGGCATGTCAGCAGGCGTGTCCGGCTGAAGCGATCATTTTTGGCGACCTGAACGACCCGGGCAGCCGCGTTGCGAAGCTGAAGGCTTCGGAGCGGAACTACGGATTGCTCGAAGAGCTCAACACGCGCCCGCGGACCACTTACATGGCTGCGGTGCGGAACCCGAATCCTGAGTTGGAGTCGTAAAGGACCATGGATCAAGCTCCTGACACAAAAGCTACCGCGACGTTAGAAAGGCTGCTGCCAGGGCAGTCGCCAACACTGACGCCGGGCCATACGCTGGAGACGATTACTGACAAGATTGTGTCGATCGTGTTGCGGCGTCCAATCACGCTGGGCTGGGTGGGAGGCTTTGCCTTCTTCTTCGGACTGATGAACCTGTTGCTGTTTGCAATGGCGTACTTGTTCTATCGTGGCGTCGGCATCTGGGGAATCAACATTCCGGTGGGCTGGGGCTTCGCCATTGTGAACTTTGTCTGGTGGGTAGGCATTGGCCACGCGGGCACGCTGATTTCGGCAATTCTGCTGCTGCTGAAGCAGGGATGGCGAAATTCGATCAACCGCTTTGCCGAGGCGATGACACTGTTCGCGGTGGCTTGCGCGGGCGTGTTTCCGCTGATCCACACAGGACGCCCCTGGCTGGCTTACTGGCTATTTCCGTATCCCAATACGATGGGCGTGTGGCCGCAGTTTCGCAGTCCGCTGCTATGGGACGTGTTCGCGGTTTCAACCTATGCGACGATCTCTGCGCTGTTCTGGTACGTGGGGTTGATTCCCGATCTTGCGACGTTTCGCGATACGGCGACGAATCCTGTGGCGAAGACGGTTTACGGACTGCTGGCGATGGGCTGGCGCGGTTCGGCGCGGCACTGGAAACGCTATGAGAGTGCCTATCTGCTGCTGGCAGGACTGGCGACGCCGCTGGTGCTCTCCGTACACACGGTGGTGTCCTTCGACTTCGCAATTTCGATTATTCCGGGCTGGCACACTACTGTGTTTCCTCCGTACTTTGTGGCGGGCGCGATTTATTCGGGCTTCGCGATGGTCTTGGTACTGGCGATTCCGATTCGCAAATTTTACGGCGTGCAGGACATGATGACCTTGCGCCATCTGGATAACGCGGCGAAGGTGATGCTGGGCACCGGATTGATTGTGGCTTACGGTTACGCGATGGAGGCGTTCTACGCCTACTACTCCGGCAACGCGTATGAGCTGTTCATGTTCAAGAATCGCGCGCTGGGTCCGATGGCTTGGTCGTACTGGTGCTTGATCCTGTTCAATATTTTGATTCCGCAGGTGCTGTGGATTCGCAAGATTAGGCTGAATCCGGCGCTGCTGTTCTGCGCGTCTCTGGTGATTCTGCTTGGCATGTGGCTGGAGCGTTTTGTGATTGTGGTGACCAGTTTGCATCGCGACTTCCTGCCGTCATCGTGGGGAATGTACGTGGCCACAAGGTGGGATTACGCGATATTTGCCGGAACGCTCGGATTGTTCTTCTCCGCTATGTTCCTGTTCATACGATTGATGCCGATGATCACAATCTTTGAAATGCGCATGTTGCTGCCGCAGTCGAAATTGAGCGAGGAGGTAGCCGCGCATGACTGAGCCGCGCATAAACGAGCCAACGCTGCACGGAGTAATCGCTGAATACGTGACGCCGGACGGACTGGTGGAAGCTTGCAAGAAGGCTCGCGCCGCAGGGTATCGGAGGATTGATGCTTACACACCGTATCCGCTGGAAGAGGCTGCCGAGGCGATTGGTTTTGAAAAGACGCGAGTGCCGCTGCTGACGCTGTGTGGCGGTATTCTGGGTGGGCTGAGTGGATATGGATTGCAGTACTGGGTCAACCTCTCGGCGTATCCCGTGAACATTGGCGGACGACCACTGCATTCGTGGCCCTCGTTCATCATCATCACGTTTGAGATGACGATTCTGTTCGCGGGCATTACGGCGGTGGTGGGGATGCTGACGCTGAATGGATTGCCGCAGCCATATCATCCGATTTTCAATCATCCGCGATTTACGGCGGCGAGCCGCGACCGGTTCTTCCTTTGCATTGAAGCGGCGGACGACAAGTTCGATGTGGGTGAGACCACAAGGTTTTTGCAGGCGACGGATGCAGTGGACGTAGCGGAGGTCGCCGACTAGCTCATGGCAAACGACACAATAATTCGAAAGAACGCTGCGCGAGCGGCTCTGCTGCTTGTAGTGCTGGGCTGCCTCTCACTACTTACGGCTTGCAGAGAAGATATGCAGAACCAGCCGAAGTTTATTCCTCTGCGCGAGAACCAGTTCTATGCCGATGGGCGCTCGGCTCGTCCCACGATAGAGGGCACGATTGCGCGCGGTCAGTTGCAGGACGATCCACTGCTTTATACGGGCAAGGTGGATGGCAAGGAAGTGGATCAGCTTCCGTTTGCGATGACGGCGCGGGACATGGCACGGGGACGTGAGCGATACAACATTTTCTGCGCGCCCTGCCACTCGCAGTTGGGAGATGGCAACGGAATGATTGCGCAGCGCGGCTTCAAGAATCCGCCTACTTATTTCGAGCCGCGGCTGATGACGGCTCCGGTGGGACACTTTTTCAACGTGATGACGAATGGGTGGGGCGCGATGGGCGACTACTCGGCACAGGTTCCTGTGGCGGATCGCTGGCGCATCGCGGCCTACATACGCGCGTTGCAACTTACGCGCACCGCGAAGAATGGCGATGTTGCTCCGGGCCAGCAGGTAGCAACACATGAGCCTTCGGACGCAGTGGCGGAAGCCAAACCCGCGAGCCAAAGTGCAGAACACTCGGAGGCGAAGTAGATGAGCACGACGACCTATCCCGCTTCCTATCGCTTTGAACCGCCGGCGGCGACCATGTCGCTCTCGACGCGCTGGCTGATGATTGGCGCAGTAGCGGCGATTGCGGCTGGGGCTGGAGCATTTGTTTCCACGCAGCAGTTCTTTCGCGGCTATTTGATTGGCTACATGCTGGTGCTTGGGTTCTCATTGGGCTCGCTGGCGTTGCTGATGCTGGGGCACTTGACGGGTGGCAACTGGTGGATGATTGGACGCAGAGTGATGGAGGCGGCGATTGGAAATATCCCGTTGCTGACGCTGCTGTTTGTGCCGATCTGGCTGGGACGGCACAGCCTGTATATCTGGCTGGACCCAGCTTACGTTGCGACGCATCACTCGGTGTCGGCCAAGAGCGCGTACCTGAATGAGAGCTTCTGGACCGTGCGCGCGGTGATCTACTTTGCGATCTGGAATCTGTGGGCGTTTGCGCTGCGCGGCGGATCGCTGAAGCAGGATGGCGACAATTCTCCGAAGGTGTGGCAGCGGCTGAAAGTGTGGTCGGCACCGGGAATACTGGTGTTTGGCATCACGATCACGCTGGCTTCCACGGATTGGGTGATGTCGCTCGATCCGGCATGGTACTCGACGATCTTCGGAATGTTTTTCATGATCAGCGAGATGCTCTCGGTGATGGCGCTGATGATCGTGATTCTGTGTTCTCTGCGCGAGTTCGCGCCTTACGACAAGATTCTTGGTCCGGACAAGCTGCACGATTACGGCAAGCTGATGCTGGCTTTTACGATGGTGTGGGCGTACTTCAGCTTCTCTCAGTGGCTGATCATCTGGGCGGGCAATCTTCCGGAAGAGATCACTTGGTACCTGGACCGCATTCATGGAGGATGGCAGACGGTTGCGCTGGCGCTGGTGTTTCTGCAATTCGCGCTGCCGTTTATGCTGCTGCTGTCACGCGAGTTGAAACGCGACGCGCGGAAGTTGGTTCCGGTGGCGCTGCTGGTGCTGGTGATGCGGTATGTGGATATGTACTGGCTGGTCGCGCCGAATCCGTTTCCGGGTTCCACGGCAGACGCGCACCATCTGACTTATCACTGGACATATTTTGCGGCACCGCTTGCGCTGGTAAGCATCTGGCTGGGCGTGTTCTTCTGGCAACTCAGCAAGCGGCCTCTGCTGGTGGTTACGGAGCCGATGCTGCCGCGTCTTTGGGAGCAAAGCCATGGCCACTAATCATCAACACGGAAACGGCGACGCGGGGAATCCGAGTGTCACCTACGATAGCAGCGATCTGGGCGCGCGGGGCATTCTGATCTTCTTCGTGGTGCTGGGAGTGTTTGCCATTTGCATGAACCTTGTCGTGGTGGGATTGTGGGCGGGCCTCAGCAAGGCGACCGCAAAACACGACGCGGAGATTAGTCCGCTGGCGCCGAAGACGGTTACACCGCGTGCTGAGCTCATGATGAATACGGCAAATATCAACACGCAGAAGTTTCCTGAACCGCGCTTGCAAGTCAACGACACGACAGACATGCAGCGATTTCTGCTGAAGGAAACAACCGCGCTCACAGCCGATCCCTGGCAGGACGCGCAGGGTAATGTTCACTTGCCGATTGATCAGGCAATGAAGCTGGCGGTTACGCGAATTCCGGTTCGTGCGGGCGGCGCGGCGGCTCTGCCGAATTATCCGGGAGTGGGCGGCGAAGGTTCGCAGCCTGCCGACGCGGAAGCGGCTGGTACGCTGCCACCGCAACCGTTGGCGAAGAGTGAAGCAGAAAATCCTGTGACGGAAGTTCCAGCAGTAGCACCAAAAGTTCCGGCAGCGGAACCGAAGGAACAGTAACCGCGACAGCTTCGCGGGGATAGATACGATGTTGTGGCATAAGACAATTCGAGGAATGGCTGTAACTCTGGCGATGGCGGCGGCATTGTGCGTTACGGCCCGCGCGCAATACTTCACTCCGCCGGAGACGAAGACGGTTGCGCCTCCGGGACTGGAGGGCGTTGGGATTGATCAACGCTTGAACGAGCAGGTTCCACTTGATCTGACATTCAAGGACGAGCAGGGCAAGACGGTGAAACTGGGCGACTACTTCCAGTCAGGACGCCCGGTGATTCTGAACCTGGTGTACTTCCAGTGTCCGATGCTTTGTACGGAGGTGCTGAATGGATTGACGTCCGCACTGAAGGTAATCAGGTTTACGCCCGGCAAGGAATTCGAAGTTGTCACCGTGAGCATTGATCCGAGGGAGACTCCTCAGCTTGCGGCGAACAAGAAGCAGATGTACATCAAGAAGCTGGGGAATCCAGAGGCCGCGAAGGGTTGGCACTTTCTTACTGGTGAGCAGTCGCAGATTTCTAGACTGGCCGACGCCGTGGGGTTCCACTATCGCTACGATGCGAAGCTCGACCAATTTGCGCACGCCGCGGGCACCATGCTGATTACGCCACAGGGAAAGATTTCACAGTACTACTACGGGGTTGAGTACTCGGCCAAGGATATGCGCCTAGGCATTGTTGAGGCTTCGCAAAATAAGATTGGTTCGCTGGCCGACCAGGTTCTGCTGTACTGCTACCACTACGATCCGAGCACCGGTAAGTATGGAGCAACGATCACCAACATCATTCGGCTGGCTGGCCTGGCTACGGTCATTGTGCTGGGCAGCGCCATCGTAATTATGTTTCGGCAAGAGAAGCACGATCCAAGAATTGGAACAGGACGGGCCTAAATCGATATGTGGAGAAATCTGCCACTTTTTCCGGCGCGCGCAAGCACAATGGCCGGACACGTTGACGCACTGTACTTCGCCCTGGTGGCGATGGCGGCCTTTTTTACCTTCCTGGTCTCCGCGCTGATCCTGTTCTTTGCCATTCGCTATCGCAAGGAGCGCAGTCCGCAAGCTACGCAAATCCACGGCTCGACGGCGCTGGAATTGCTTTGGACAGGCATCCCGCTGGGCATTGTGATGATCATCTTCGTATGGTCGTCTGTGATCTTCTTTATGCAGACGCGTCCGCCGAAGGGCGCGATGGAAATTTACACGGTTGGCAAGCAGTGGATGTGGAAGTTCCAGCACACGGAGGGGCAGCGCGAAATCAATGAACTGCATGTACCCGCTGGGCGCGACGTGCGCATGATTATGACGTCGCAGGACACGATTCACAGCTTCTACGTTCCGGCGTTCCGCATCAAGGCGGATGTGTTGCCGGGACGTTATACGTCGACGTGGTTTCATGCCACCGAGCCGGGGCGCTATCACCTGTTCTGCGCCGAGTATTGCGGAACGCAGCACTCTGGGATGGTGGGTGAAGTCGTGGTGATGGAGCCATCCGATTATGACCGCTGGGCTTCGGGTGGAGTCGATGGATCGCTGGCTTCGTCGGGAGAGAAGAGCTTTCAGCAGTACGGCTGCTCGATGTGCCATCGCGGAGACGCCGCAGGACGCGGCCCGAATCTTGTAGGAGTATTCGGGCGGCCTGTGCTGCTCGATGACGGACGTACGGTGACCGCCGATGAGAGTTATGTGCGCGAGTCCATTCTGAATCCGGGAGCAAAGATTGCGAGCGGCTTCAAGAACATCATGCCTACCTTTGAGGGCCAGTTGAGCGAAGAGGAAGTGATTGGACTGGTGGCGTATGTGAAGGCTCTGGGAAACGGCACGGCGAATCTGCCTATCCCCGTCAGCGAACCGAATTCAGGAACCTATCCATTAGCTCCGAAGGCCGAAGGTTCGGCTGCGAAGAGCGACAAGGCAACTACTCCGGCCAAGACGGAACCGGCGAAGCCAGCGGCAAAGCAGTAGGGGATCAAACATGGAGACAGCTATCCACACCAACGAACCGACGACGAATTACCTGAATGCGGATCACAGCGTCAAGTCTTGGTTGCTGACGACGGACCACAAGCGCATCGCGATTTTGTACCTGGCGTCGATCACTGTGTTCTTCTTTCTCGGCGGATTCTTCGCCATGCTGATCCGCCTGGAGTTGCTGACTCCAGCGGGCGACCTGGTGCTCTCCGACACTTACAACAAGCTGTTTACCATGCACGGCGTGGTGATGATTTTCCTGTTCCTGATTCCGTCGATACCAGCGGTGTTTGGCAACTTCCTTGTGCCGCTGATGGTCGGGGCGAAAGATTTGGCCTTTCCGAAGCTGAATCTTGCGAGCTGGTATCTGTACATGATTGCCGGGTGCTTCATTTTGTACTCGATTGTCACCGGCGGACTGGATACGGGCTGGACGTTCTACACACCGTACTCGACAACGTACTCGAATTCGAATGTGGTGTCGGCGGCGCTGGGCGTGTTCATTGCAGGCTTCTCATCGATCTTCACGGGACTAAACATCATGGTCACTGTGCATCGCATGAGAGCTCCGGGACTGACGTGG
>Ga0224527_1000779_pt1 | contig 19019 bp, 17 predicted proteins | sample CBST0metaG_FD_179882 | JGI IMG/M metagenome (GOLD analysis project Ga0224527, IMG submission 179882) | Peat soil microbial communities from Stordalen Mire, Sweden - C.B.S.T0 | ecosystem: Environmental > Terrestrial > Soil > Wetlands > Peat | place: Sweden: Norrbotten County, Stordalen Mire... | reverse complement strand
AGGTCAATATGGCAGTCCAATCTACAAAAAGACGACTCCGAATTCAAAAATTGAATTTGAGTCGTCTTTTTGTAAGACAGTTATTTAACTCTGCTAGATAATCGTAGGTTTTTCAGTGGCCTCAAGAAATTCAATCTGTCCTTTCTAAAGTTGAGTTTATAAACAATATTCTGGGGATTGCAGCTCAATATTCCAGTGAAAATGCGATGACCTTTGACTTTGTAAGATCTTTGCACCATAACCAATCTCATCAAATCCGACGCCCCTACATGAAAAAAGACGCCTAAACAACATCTAGACAAACCTACCAACACACTTATAACATTAAGGTAGACTACTTTTTTTCAGCTTGCAAAGTACTGCAATCATTGCATCTATTTCTTCATACGTGTTATAAAAGGCAAGTGAAGGTCGTATAGTAGCTTCCAAGCCAAATCTTCTTAAAATAGGCTGGGCGCAATGATGTCCTGAACGAACAGCAATTCCTTCTCTGCTCAGCGTGTTTCCAATTTCTTCCGTGGTGAAACCATCAATGACAAAAGATATAACGCCGGCTTTTTCTTTTGCCGTGCCAATAAGTCGTAGACCTGGTACACGTCCCAGGGCCTTCATACCGTATTCTAGCAGACTATGCTCATATTTATTGATATTTTCAATACCAACAGAATTTACATAATCGATAGCAGCACTAAGACCAACAGCATCTGCAATATTTCCTGTTCCAGCCTCAAACCTGCTAGGAGGAGCTTGATACACCGTTTTTTCAAAGGTAACATCTGTTATCATATTTCCGCCCCCCTGATAAGGATGCATGGCATTCAACAGTTCAGTTTTTCCATATAAAACACCTATACCTGTGGGAGCGAAAACCTTGTGTCCAGAAAAGACATAAAAATCGCAGTCTAGAGCCTGAACATCCACCTTCATATGAGAAACTGCCTGAGCGCCATCAATTAACACTTTTGCTCCATGTCGATGAGCAATCTTTACGATTTCCCCTACTGGAGTAACCGTACCTAGTGCATTGGAAACATGAGTAACAGCAACTATTTTAGTTTTAGGATTAAACAATTGTTCGTATTCATGCAAGAGAATCTGACCCGTTCCATCAACAGGAATCACACGGAGCTTGGCTCCTATTTCAGAACAAATCATCTGCCACGGAACAATATTAGCGTGATGTTCCAGCAAACTCACTATGACTTCATCATCTTTCTGCACATTATATTTCCCCCAGCTTTGGGCAACCAAATTAATCCCTTCTGTTGCACCACGGACAAACACAATTTCTTTAGAGGACGAAGCGTTAAGAAATGTTTTCACTTTATCTCTTGCACTTTCATACGCATCCGTCGCACGCGCAGCTAAGGTATGTGCCGCTCTATGTATATTAGAATTTTCATGTTCATAAAAATGGGTCAAGCGCTCAATTACACTTTTCGGTTTATGTGTTGTCGCTGCATTATCAAACCATATTAGATTTTTTCCGTTTACCTTCTCCCCTAATATGGGAAAATCTTCACGAATAGTCTTCACATTAAATTGATTGCAATACACATCGAGTTCAGGAATACTCACTGCTTCAAAACTCACATCTTTATAACCACTACCAAATTTTTTCGATTGGCTCTTACTTTGATTGCTCACCGTATTCTCAATTTCCGTAAATATGGATCTTGCTTCTTCCAAAAAAGAAAAAGGTCGAGAGCTCAATGTAGTTGGAATTTCGTTTGTGAAATACGCCTCTGAAAATTCATTCCGTAATTGTACTGGCTGCTCCACTGACTGTGGTAAAGACGTAGTTTCCAATTTGCTAAACTCAGGAAAATATGCACTTGCCATTGTCGCTAGTACAGAAGTATCGAGTGGCTGATGACTACTAGACTGAAAAGAGCCTACTTGGAATTTTGTAACATCAAATCCAGGATTTATACTATTACTATTATTTGTACTCATAATAATTTCCTACATCGACGTTCTCAAGCACTGCAATGGCATCATCCACTAGAATAGCGACAGAGCAATATAAAGACAGAATATATGATCCTATCCCACTTTTATCGATACCCATGAATCTTACCGATAATCCTCTAGACTGTTCTCCTGGAAGACCTGTCTGATAAAGACCAATAACACCCTGTTTCTTTTCTCCAGTGCGGACAAGAAGGATATTAGTTTTACCAGCGCTACTCTTCGGTTTCTTTTGACCATCAACAAATAGTTTATCGGTAGGAATAATGGGGATACCTCTCCATGTTAAAAACTGTGCATCGAATAAAGTTACAGTTGCCGGTGGCACTCCACGTTTTGTGCATTCACGACCAAAAGCTGCTATTGCTTTTGGATGGGCGAGGAAAAAGGAAGGTTCTTTCCAGACTTTTGAAATCAGTTCATCCATATCATCTGGAGTGGGATAACCACTGCGACTTTGAATTCTCTGGGAATCAGCAATATTTTTTAAAAGTCCATAATCATCATTGTTGATGAGTTCGCTTTCTTGTCTTTCCTTTATACACTCAATACTCAGGCGAAGTTGTTCTGCGATTTGGTCATGAGGGCTACTATACAAGTCAGATACACGAGTGTGATAATTAATTACCGAAGATATGGAGTTTAATATGTATTCGCGAGGTTCTGACTCATATTCCACAAAGCCTTCCGGTATGTTCTCATTGCCATTCTGACTACAAAGAATATCCAGAGGAGTTTGACCTTCTTTAACTCTGTTTAATCTGAACACTCCAGTCTCCAACGGCTTCCAATCAAATAATTTTGTTAACCATCTTGGAGTAATGGATTGGAATTGTGGTGTTGTTTTTGTTATATCAGCGAGTTGATATGCAGAAGCAGCACCTAGTCCATAATTTTTGTTGTTTTGTTCTGTCATAAAAAAAGCCCCTTTATTTTATAAACATATTCCCCCCATATTTTGCTATAGAAATCTAATAATTATACTCAATTGGACTTAAGATATAAGATTTTACTTTTTTTGATAGAACGACGATACTTGATTTGCAAATGGATTTTTTCATAAATATTACATGTTTAGGCTCGCTACTATAAAATTCCCGTAATTTCCTAGTTTAAAACGTCCTCCGGTTGCTAATGAAAAGTGAGCTTTAGCGATTCCTAAATCTATTAAATCAAGCCGATAGGAATTTCCAACAAAAGCTCGAATCTCACCTTATTTGTATTCGAATTTTACTGGTTGCCGATTTACGGCTGACGGAGCTTTTTGGGTTCTGGTGCAAAGACTGAATCCCTGATATAATCATGGCACAAACTTTAAAAAGAGGTGCAAGAGAATGTCACAAAATTTCTTTAAAGGGAAACATTTCGAGTCTGAAATGATAATATTGTGCGTTCGCTGGTACCTTAAATATCCACTGAGCTACAGAATGCTGGTTGAGATGATGCAAGAGCGAGGATTGAAGCTAAGCCATACAACAATTATGAGATGGGTTCACCAATATTCTCCCATAATTGATGAAAGAATAAGAAAACACCTTAAACCAACTAATGATTCATGGAGAATGGATGAGACTTATATTAAAATAAATGGTGAAAATGCATATTTATATAGAGCCGTAGATTCACAAGGGAAGACGATCGACTTTTTGGTGTCGGAACGTCGTGATAAAGACGCTGCTAAGAAGTTCTTTAAAAAAGCGTTAAAAGCTACACATAATCAGCAACCAAGAGTAATCACTACTGACAAGTATGTTGCAACAGAAGTAGCTACTCATGAAATGATATCTGATGAAACCCTTTCAAACGACACAACACTCCGGAAAATAAAGTACTTAAATAATATCATTGAGCAAGATCACCGGTTTATTAAACGAAAAGTCAAGCCAATGCTTGGATTTGATAGTTTTAAAACGGCTGAGAAAACAATTTGCGGAATTGAATTATTCCATATGATCAGAAAGAGACAGGTTGAAGAAATTCAATCTGTCCTTTCTGGAGTTGAGTTTATAAACAATCTTCTGGGGATTGCAGCTTAATATTCCAGTGAAAATGCGATGACTTTTGACTTTGTAAGATCTTTGCACCGTAACCAGATGTTCTTGTATACTCATCTTTGGTACACCTATTTTATGGAATTTATCCACAGTTTGGTGGGTGATTAACTGATTTTGAGCAAATAAAAAAGCACCACCCATCTAAAAAGATAATAAGTGGTGCTTTTTGAGTATTGACACCTGCAGCGTACAGCATCATTCGTTATGACACCCTTTGCTCAGCATCCGTCTAGTTGGAAACGGGTGGACTCAAACCACCGACCTAAAGCTCTAGCCAACTACGTTCCATTACGGTTTAACCGTCAACTGAAAAGATAAAGTTTGCAGTCAGATACCGCAGGTGGTTTCCTTTTCACCCTGCATGGTGTGTAGCTCTTACCCTCGCTACGTGGGCCAAAGACAAGGCAGGTTGTCTCCCATGGATTGCCCTGTGCGCATCCTTTCCTTGAAGTAAGTTTATTATATAATAATAACTATTATTAATCAATATTAATTGTTTATTTACAGTATAGTTGCAACACTACGCCCACATAAGAAAAATCGTCCACCAATTAGGTAGACGGCTCTTTTTTGATTACGTATATTAACTTACAGATCATATAATACGATTAACATAGCTACTATCATTAGCGTCACACATGCCTTCAGCACTTAATATCACCTCATGGTTATCATTCCCATTTTAGTAGGTGACTAATCCATCGGTAAAAAAATAGAACCTAACGTGGTAACTGACGCCACATGGGAGAATAAATCTCCGAGTAACGTCCCTCCGTTAGGTTCTAGTATTAATATATGAAGTTTATTACAGTATGTCAAGAATGAATAAGAAAAACCGCTTGCGCGGTCTCTGGAATTTCATCTTATTTTAGGACAGATGTTCTAATCGCATAGGTTTAGAGGTTTGCCACAGTTATAACAGTATTGATGAGACCTTTTACATCCCCAATTACCGCAGCATAGGCATGTTTTGTACAATAAACGAATAATCAAATACATTATTACCCCTACTACTAAATAGGTTATCTGATGCGGCATGAATGCAAACATGTTACCCGTCCTACCATAATTTGCACAAAGAAACAACCCCGCAAATATTGCAAAAATCATTATGAATAATACATCTATAGAAAAGAATTTGTTTTTATATTTTGTTTTCAAGCTAGAGTTGTTTTCGACTCCACATTTTGGACAATACTTGTAGTAGTTTAGTCCGTATCTAGTCGTTGAATAAACGTCAGCGCGGCAATTATAACAAATTTCTCGCATTATCGTTTTATCTTGATGTTTCTTTGAGTGTTCTTCGGTTGGTTTAAACAATAATATCACTTCCTTCTATTTTTAGATTTTTATTCGACAACCCCTCTTAAATAATCCTTCTATACTTTCTGATACATAAAAAAAATAGCCACCCCCACGGCAGCTACCACATAACTTGAATTAACTTACTTATGCCATATAAAGCCATCAATACGGCTACTACCAGCAAACATATTAATACCTTAACACCAGAATCACCTGCCTTTTGGTATATTATTACCAATTTGGCAGGTAATCAAATTTTTATTTTCATATTATGGGTTATCACTGACAAAATATATGCTAAGGTTTAAGAGCAGAAAAGTGAAATAAGAGACCATTGCTACACATACCCACATTTTGAGGTTTACTCTTAAATAATTATTGCCTTTTATAATAACTTTTATTAAACTGTATCGCATCATCAGATGCTAGATATGTTAACGAGCGACCTTTCCATCCTGAATCGTTGATTTCTAATTCTCCATACTTGGTTAAATGGGCACTTAATATTCCTTGAGTTCCAATGCTAACAATAAAATGATTCTCTTCATGGCTTATTTTTATATGGTTTTGTCCTGCCATCCATACACCTACATATTGATGCCCTGCAAAAAAGTAGTGCTCTTTTATAGTGTAATAACTAATAAAAATTGTTAGGATCACTATTATAGAAAGCAGTATTTTTTTTGCCCGCCCATTTTGGGCCATGTCTTTAAAATTTTTTTTATATTTCTTAAATCTAACAGGATTTAGTAATTCAATCATACATTCTGTTGCTTCTATATAGCTACTAGATTCCATTGAGCGCCAGTTTAAATTCAAATTATAGGGGATATCATTAACTTTTCTCTCTCCATCAGGTAAAGAGCACCGAAGAAACATTCTCAATTCTTCACATATACCCCTATATCTTCGAACTACATAATCTTGATGATCATCAAGAAACACATACCCCAAAACTACATTCTTACTATAATCTTCAAATTTTACATCAAATTGAGTTAAAAAATCTTCATATGTTTTTGGATGCGAGTTGAACAAAAAACAACTGCATTATGACAATCCACTAAGCTACTATATAATTTTGAAATAAACTCATATTTCTTATTTAAAAAATATGAGTTGTACTGATAGCAAAGTGGTATACAAACACCCAATAAAGCAAATATACCTGTATAGATTCCATCTGGCATACTTACATCATCTCCCCACCTTAGAAATTCAACCTCGGCTTATTTTGCTTCTCATTATCTTCATTTGTACCTACACTATGAAGATGCTGAGCCTTTCTTGTTTCATACATATCAAGCAAAACCCGTTCATACACACCATTTCTTGAATATTTAGTTCTACTAGGTGTATAACTCCCTAAAATACACATTTCATGCACTAAGACTATTTTCCAATTCGTGTTTATAAGCAATTATCCATAGCAATCTCTTTTTATCAAGTCACAAGAGGCATCATTGATTTTTGACATATTTATCACTTCAGTTTTTAAATTAGAATATGTTATTTGACAAGTTCTACTATAAAAGCTAAACACCTCTATTTATTCCGCCAACAAGTTACAAAAACCTCCATCTCCAACATAAACAAAAACACCGCCCTACCAATTAAGGTAAGACGGCAGTATACATTGACTTTATGTAACAATTAACATGTATTTCACATAATATGTGTTAAGCCATTGAATTTTTTCTCCTTTATTCTATATATAAAAGTCACCCTGGAATAAGGGGTGGCTTATTTTTCAGCTTTTGGATTAAAAATACCACTACCAAGCAATTACGCTCGATAGTGGATTGAAGTTTAGACAGGGAGACTCGCAAACATAAGTGTTGGACAAATATATTTTATGACAGTAAGCTAAAAACAGCCAGCTATAGGCTGTTGATTTATTATCTAAAGCTTTGTCCGCAATTATAACAGAATTTATGTTTTCTTTTACAGGCATAAGCAAGACAGTTGGCGCATTTCTTATATCTGAATCTCATATAAAGTGTGGGAATTAGAGCAACGCCAAATAAAATCACAATTGGCGCAAGAAAATGTTGTAAGAAATTATATGGTCTGACAGTTAATTGTGCAATAAATTCCAGTAACAACAATATACAAGGGGTAAACAAGGCGGGATAAATAAAAAAAACTCCCACAATTTAGATGGTTTCTTTGTTTGCATATTTGCATTATCATCCCTACCGCATTCAGGACAGTATTTATAGTAAATAGTAGGATATTTACTGAAACGTTCTTCCAATTTTGTGTGACAAACGCCACATAAATTATAATCAAATTTCATAGTTTTACCTCAATTTTCATTTTATAAATAAATTGTATATGCAACTTTCGACAAATGGAATAAAACTCCTGCTAGCATTAAAATAAATGATAGCGAAAGCATAGCTACTTAATATATTTACGCTATTTCAAGGATATTTTAAAACGGCAATTACTTGCTGATTTGTTAACAAATAAAAAAAATCCCCTACCAAGTCGCAATGACCTAATAGGGGATTTTTCTGTGGATAAATTTATTAATAGCTATGGGTAATTGTGGATAATTGTATTTATTTTATATTTATGCCCCAAGGACGTTTTTGCAACCAATGTATCAATTTTAATATATTGGTCATATTAATAGTGCGGTACGGTGAAGTTTATCGCCCACCATATTGCAACACGATATGACTACAATCAAGTTAAATTATATTCGCGAATATGGTTTGGCTGCCTGGCAGGATTTGCAACCCTGCTGGGCTATTCGTGTTGATATATAAATAAAAAAGCCATCCTACCAATGCGGTACGACGGCTTACATAAATACTTACAAATTAAATAATTCAATAATTGAGTTACTGGCAGTGTACAGTACTAGTATTCCTGTAAAAATTACAATCGGATATCTGTATCATTCTTTTGTAGGATTATCCATAAGTCACCTCTTCATATAATGGTGTTTACCGATACTGTAATTCTTCAAATTTAATATTGATCTAAACCAAACTTTTTTACAAAACTATATCCTTGCTCTATATTGGGAGGATTATTAGGGTTATTTCCTAAAAAACCTCCTATATCTATGTAGTCATGGCCTCCAGTTATTATAAGTCTCACGTACTGTGCTAACCTTGGAAAGAATTCACTAGAAGGGTTTTCGGGGGTAAATCTCGCTTTTAAGTTTACCCCTGCACCTCCAGCCTCGCATTCAATTTGTGGTACTTCCAGAATAGCACTCGCTACTCCAAAGACGAAACTCGCAGCAAGAGTAAAATCCTTTACGAAACCATCTCCATCAGGAGCTGTGTATCCATTGTAGTTCCTTTGCAAATCATCTGGGGCACTTGCCGGGAAATTACGTTTTAAAATACTGCATACCGCCATTTGATAACGTTCCATCGCATACGTAGCGGATTCTGATGAGACCCAATTACGGGAATCCATGAGCTCAGCAATAATCGGAGCTCCTAGAATACGGTATCGCATAACAAATTTTTCAAGGCTAAAATCTGCTGCCACAATGTATCGATTTCCATCTACTCCATAACAAGAGGCGCCGTTATAGGTTAAATATTTGGCTAATACATCTGTATTATTATTCGTTTTGACGGTAAAACTCTCTGCCATAAAAATCCCCCATATTATTTAATTTTAATACCAAATTTTTCCTGGATAAAACCTGCTCATCATATAAAAGTGACCTTCAATGTGGTAAACCATACATTCGTCAGTATAGCTACCGTGAGAAATTTTGAGTCCATCCTTTTTTGCTATTTCATCAGTTACATCATAAACAATCCAATAGTCCATATTAGGCATACCACTCGATATACTCCATTCTTTATAGGTGACTTCCGTGGCTTTCCCATTGCTGATATCAACAATTTCTGGAATATACAGGTGTTTTTGAATTAAAAATTCGGCTTGAAAGCGAGAGTGTGACATTACTGTACCGGTTGAAGGTGATACACTAAAAAAATATCCTGATATCATAAGTGGCAACATAATAAAGACAAAATTTTTTATATTTTTTTTAATCAATTGACGTACAGCTGTAATCACGCAGGCCGGAATTAACATTAATGGAGCAAAGAGTACTATATAACTGATAAATAAATAGCTCTTAAACGTCAATATCCAGCCAAGAAACATATCAGCATACAACATACATGCAGGTAGTATGGCAAGAAAACTAATTGGCTTTTTTGAATGATACCTCCAATCGTTTTTCATATCTATGAATTTTGGCCTTTATTTTCACTAGGCGTTACTTCACTTAATTTATCTGCTCTTTGTCGTAAAACTAACGTAAAATCTCCAACGCCATTAGAGTCATTATATCTCTCAGCATAATCGACAACAAAGGCATGCGGGAAGTGTATTGTCCTAAAAACATGTCCAGCCGTAATTACTTCTACCTTAACATCGCGGTATGAATCAGCGTTTTGCGCCTCAACCAATGACCATTTAAATAATTTCAAAGTATCGTTATTAATGTCCCCACTAACCTCTGGTACATTGGATGTAAGCTTCCCTGTCACCCACATAGTAGCAGAAACATTAGTAGTTTTAGCCATAGAGGTAAGTGACGTATTTATATCAACATGTGCCGAGGTAATAACATCTATACCCAAATCAATGGTGTCCTGCCCTTTAACTGATAATGTAAATCCCATTATAAAACATCCCCTTAAATTTTTTTCGATTTCAGAAAAACTGTATCTAAAATGCTATTCCGTACTACTCAATTGGAATACATTTTAATTCCACACTTCAGATCAGTTCAATCCGATAGACGATCCTCTCATTTACTGACTGCACATATTAACTCATTAACGCCATAAACCACCACGCTAACCGATAACAGCAATACATGCACACCAAATCAAGGGGAGCATATTAGTTTTACTCATTTGGTTATGTTTTATTTTTCAGCTTTTTTGCACAGAAACTCCAATATCTTCATAACATATATAGTCTTGGTTTTTCAAATTAGATATATATGTGGAGGTGTTTATACTGGCAATTAAAATGTTTTATGCGTTAATGTCGATATTGACGGGGACTAGTGTCGCTATATTTTACTATTTTGGCAAAATGTAAGCATAAAATAGCAGGTCGATGGAATATTTTATCGACCTGCTATTAAAAAAATAAAAAAACTGTCCTACTCAATTAAGAGCAAGGCGAATAAATTTATTGTGGTAACCTATTAAACCTATATACTAATAAACCTATCGTAGCTACACCTATAGTTACCAACCCATACAAAACAAACAACATATACACCACCCTTATATAAATCAAAGTAATATTTTTTCACAACTTATCTATTATATGTATCAACTTGTGCAAATTGTGTAAATTTATGGTTATTAAATAAATTTAATTCTCTAGTTATAAAATAAAAAAGCCACTACCAAGCAATTACGCTCGATAGTGGCTTTAATTAATTATTGTTTATATGTTTCTATACACTTAGCCCCGCATTGGGGGCACTCATGTACTCGTTGCTTGGTAACGTTCATATTTCCTTTACAGTATCTACACTTCACAATTAACACCTCCTAAATTTAAAATATGCTGTGATCCTCCGAATGTGCTCGAAATCTACAGCCTCAGTCTCATACCTAACATCTATATAATTTCCATCTACAACAATATTAACCTTGATTATTTTGAATTTTTCTTCATGCTGTATCTATGGTTAACTCAGCCTCGCTAATCGCGCCAGTAACCGCAACTTCAACATTATTAATCATCTTATATTGCATTTTCAGCGCTGTCCTTTTATCCCTGCTACATTAGCAGAAATTAGCCACAGATCGTGGACAAAAATCTCAACAATCTGTGGATTGATGTGGTCAAGTCCAAATGGACACTTTAAAGTACAAAAGTTAAGCAACTCGTTCAAATTGACATGGAGCAAGATAGCCTAAGTAGGAATGAAGCCTCTGCCGATTATAAAACACCTCAATATATTCAATTGCTGACTGTTTGCAGATTTCACGATTGAGGTAAGTATTTCCATAAACCCATTCTACTTTAAAGGAATGAAAGAATGTTTCAGCACATGCATTATCGTAACAATCACCTTTTTTACTCATGCTGCAGCGCATCCGGTTCTTCTTTAATATTTTTTGATATTCCTTACTGCAATATTGACTGCCGCGATCTGAATGAACAATTAAACCCTCAGGTGGCTTTCTCTGCTTTATAGCCATCTGTAACGCATCTATAACAAGTTCCTTTTTCATACGATTGGAGAGCGCCCAACCGACAACGCGGCGGGAATATAAATCAATAACTACAGCTAGATACATCCAGCCTTCAAGCGTCCAAATGTAGGTAAAATGGCTGACCCAAACTCGATTCGGTGTGGTAACAACAAAGTTTTGCTTTAGAAGATTCGGCGAAACAGGGAGATTATGTTTGAAATTAGTTGTAGCCTTATATTTTTTCGCTGCTTTACATGTTAATCCATACTCATTCATTTTTGTTTTAATTTTACTTCTTCCAACTTGTAAGCCAATACTTTTAAGAGCAGCTTTTATGCGGCGGACGCCGTAGGTCTTGTGCGCTTTTTCGAATATTTCAATAATTTTAAGACCGAGTAAATCAGGCAATTCATAAGAAGGCCTTTTTAACCAATTATAATAACCACTTTTAGATACGTCTAACAGTTGGCAGGCGCGTGTTATTCCTACTTTATTACCATGTTGCTTTATCGTTGCGTACTTTTCCCGTGGCTTCCGGCAAAGTACGCCGTCACATTTTTTAAGAAATCAACCTCCGCTTCAAGCTGTTTTACTTTTTCACGGAGTTTGCGATTTTCTTCATTATCAGGCTTTTGATGACCGCTGCCAGGCAGTGCATTTTGGGGGTCATTTCTATATTTTTTCAGCCAATCATAAACAGTAGCATCATTTACCCCAAGTTCCTTTGCTGCTTCTTTAACGGTTATTTTATTTTCGATTATTTGTTTGATATACGCAAGCTTTACGTCACGTTGAATTAATTTTCCCATTTTTCGACACCCCTATCTTTTTTCATTATACCATTCTCGTACTTTGGGGTGTCCATTTTTAACATATCACATCATTGCCGGCGTCTCCAAGAAATTAGGACATAGTGACAAATCCTTTACCATGAAAACCTAGAATCAACAGAAAAACAGAGCGCTACTGTCATGCAAAATATTCTCACCAATTTAAAAGAATCGCAAGCAAAAAAAGGACAAGCAAATTAGCTTGTCCTTTTCCAGTAGGCTTGATTAAATTGGTACCCCCGTGGAGACAGTGATACTTTTGCAAATACCAAGACATCTTCTACCACAAACGTGATTCAAATCTTCCTTTTAAATAAATTTCCAGATATCATGGCGCGAATCACTTTTAAAACTTTAATCAATCTAATAAACGCCGCCCTTAAAATATAGGATAATCCTCAAATGAATTCGCAGGCATTGTATCCCCTTATAATTGTCTTACATACAATTATAACATTGTACACATAACACTCTAATGTTACAATATTACAACATTACAATCTACTTTCAATAATTAATGTTTTTGCAATTAGTTGTAATTTTTTCTATGAAATGAGGTTAACAGTATGAATGTTAAAAAAATGGTATTAGAGCCAGACTACAGTTTTCCAGAACCCGATTTTTTGCAGGGAGTCATCAGTAGCGGACCTATTTTGTTGGGAGTTATCCCCTTTGGCATTGCTTGTGGGATAATGGGTTTGACTGCTGGGCTGACATCCTTGGAAACGATTATGATGTCGTTCCTGGTATTTGCCGGATCAAGCCAATTTATAGCCATTACAATGTTAGGAGCCGGCATTACCAGCTGGAGCGTAATTGTACTTACAACCCTCCTGGTAAATTTACGTCATATGTTAATGGGGGCATCTCTGGCGCAATACATGGTGCAACAACCCCTTTCCCGACAAATGTTACTTTCATTCCTGCTTACGGATGAAGCATATGCCATGACGATAAGTCGCGTTTATCAGGGCGGATACAGTGAGGCTTACCATTTAGGTGTCAGTATCATTCTGTATGTCACTTGGGGATTCGCTACAATAGCAGGAGTTTTTGTGGGTAGTTACATTCCTGATCCCTTGGCTTGGGGTCTAGATTTTGCAATGCCAGCCGCATTCTTAGTACTATTGTTTCCCCGAATAACAGATCGAATTAGCGTAGTTGTATGCATTGTTGCCGGCCTTATCGCGGTAGTGGGTGCTGTATATCTTCCAGGGAAGTGGTATATGATCGCGGCTTGCTTTGGCGCAGTCTTAGTTGGTGGATTTATGGAAGGAGCTAAAGCAAATGCGAAATGAAATTTTTTTAATAATTGTGGGTATGGCTCTAGTCACTTTTGCTACGCGGTTTAGTTGTGTGGCGTTATTTCAGCAAACGGGAATGCCCCCCTGGTTAGAACGATGGCTAAAATATATACCAACCGCCATTCTTACAGCTTTGATTGTACCTGCACTGGTATTACCTAAAGGGCAAATCGATATCTCTTTTCACAATCATTACCTACTAGCAGGTATTGTTGCAACTTTTATTGCCTATAAGAGTCGTAATATTATTGCCACGTTGATGCTTGGTATGGGAACGATGCTAGCCCTGCATTTATTAGGTTAATACAAAACCCTTAGGCAGATGGGCGATTTAGTATCCGCCTCTTGGAAAGCCACTCCAGTCCTTCGGACTAAACCATTCCACCTAATGATGCTTTCTCTAAGAACCGCTTACGCTAGTTAACCTCCACTACTCAAATATGAAATAGCAATGATAAGCTCCGCACAGTCTATCCAAGACTGATTGCGGAACTTCCTGCTCATAACTGCCTTTTTATACAAGCCCATCGATCTAACAGCATTCTACTATTGTGATTGTATGGCTTCAACGATACAATTGTATGTAACACAATTATCAGGAGGTTAAATATGTCTGTAAATTCATTTGAAAATTATCCAATGACATGGAAACCAGATAAAACAAAACTTGGTTCCCCATTATATCTCACTATAGCGAGCCTCTTGGAATATGACATTCTCAACGGTTACCTTACCCCCAACACCAAACTTCCGCCCCAAAGAGAATTGGCAGATTTTCTTGATATTAACCTTAGTACCGTAACAAGAGCCTTTAAAATCTGTGAATCGAAAGGATTAATTTGCGCGGTTACGGGAAGCGGAACCTTCGTTACCCCCAACGCTGGGAATTCCATTTTTATAGCTGCCAATATGCCAAATAAAAACTACCTTGATATGGCAATATTCAATCCCCTGGATTACTCAAATGTACTAGTTGCAGAAGCAGTTAAAACTATTGCTGGAAAAAATTATTTAGAAAAATTATTAGATTATGGGAATCCACTAGGTTTACCTTATCACAGAATTGCTGCAAAAAAATGGTTACAATGTTTTGGCATGGATGTACCCATTGATCATATTGCGATAACTTCTGGTGGTCAAAACTCACTTACCATTCTTTTAATTTCCCTTTTTCAGCCAGGTGATAAACTTGCAGTGGATGCGTATACTTATCCTAACTTTATTGAACTAGCAACTATGCTCAATATTCGGCTCATATCAATTGCCAGCGATGCTTTTGGAATGCTTCCAGACCAATTGGACGCTACTTGTAGAACAAATAATGTACAAGGAATTTACCTAAATCCTTCCTGCAATAATCCAACTGCAATCACTATGGGAATAGGACGAATAAAAGATATTGCCGCTGTAATCAAAAAGCATAAGCTCATTTTATTAGAAGATGATATTTATTCCTTCCTTGCACCACATAGTCATTTACCAATTTCCCATTTCATTCCAGATCATTGTGTTTATATTCTTAGCGTCTCAAAATCTCTAAACTCAGGCTTACGAGTTGGATTCATTGCCTACGCAAAGCAGTTTTCCGAAAAAATCACCCGTGGCATCTTCAATATCAACGTAAAAACTTGTGCACTGAACGCAGAAATTGTAACTGAACTAATCAATACTGGTATTGCTGACAGAATCATTACAGAAAAAAGGGAGATTGCAAAAGAACGTAACCTCATTTATCGTCAATACTTTGAAATTCAAAATCCTCACGAAAATCCACTGAGTTTTTTTCGTTGGCATCCTTTGCAACAAAAACATCTATCAAAGCAGTTTGAAAACGACGCCGTAACATCTGGGATTCGGGTATATCATTCCAATCGCTTCTTATCGGGAAAAGAGGAAGCTACACAGTTTATTCGAATTTCTTTATCCTCGGCAACCACTTCTGAGGAGTTGGCGAAAGGACTTTACCTGCTCAAGAATTTCTTACTTCTAAAAGAAACGCCTGCTAAACATAGGAAAGAAAATAAGTAATCAAAGATTCTGAGGATATTTTGTACTAGGCGAAGAACCATAACCCTCACTTAGTAGCTTATGTAAGGGTTGCGCTGATGAAGACTAATGCAAAATAAACCATAAAAAGTGAGCTATGACTTTTTTAATCACAGCTCACTTTTTATTTAATTTTCACTATATAATGGGCAAACTTTTCTGCAAATATTACATGCATAAATCCAGCCTCCACCTTCGGTGGCTGAAAAACATTTTTCCCTGCATTTCTTTTGAGAAATACTGATTCCATCAAGCGCAGCTTGTGGACAAGATTCAATACAGATGCGACAACTATCAGTACATAGATTTTGAGCTATTTCCCCTTGTTTCAAATCTATATTTGAAATAACAGCTCCAAGCCAAAACCTGTTTCCGAAATTCTTATTTATGAGTAAAGTATTCTTTCCCAAGCAGCCCAATCCCGCTAGTACAGCAGCATGTTTTAAGGATAGTATACCTTTACCATGTCTTTTTTCAAAATTCCAATATTCGTATGGCTCTGAGGACGGAACTGGAACTGCCGTGAAACCTTCCTCTTCAATTTTTAGAGAAAGGCTTGTAGATATATCGTCTATTCTTTGTGATAATTTCACTCCAAGTAGTGTATAAGGTACATTCGTTCTAGCTTCAAACACTCCCTTTGAAAAGGGTTTTCCGAACACAATTACTGATTTTGCATCAGATAGAATATCTGTAGGATGAAAACCAGACGGTGCATTTACAAACCTTTCAATATTAGCTATACCATAAATATTTATCCCTAACTCCATAAGTAATTCTTTAATCTTATCTTCCATGATATCCATCCTCTACTAATTAATATCATTCAAGTCATTAATTATTTAAAACTACAGTTCTCTTTTAAATAATTAACCCGGCAATGATTGGAGTGTTTATTATTAATTACTAGTATGATATCATATCGTTATTTAACAATAAAATTGATAATTTCGAAATAAACATTCGATAAAATCGATATTAGGAGTATGAAATAGATGGATAATAAACAATTAAAAACGTTCTTAACTATTGCAAGATTGCAAAGTTTTACTCTTACAGCACAAAGCCTCAATTATGCACAATCTACCATAACGTTACAAATTCAATTATTAGAAAAAGAATTGGGAGTAAGATTATTTGAGCGATTAGGTCATCGTATTACATTAACACCAGAGGGTAAAAGACTGCTACCATTTGCAGAGCAAATATTAAAGCTTTCAAATGATGCTAAAAGTGCTATAGAAAATTCAGAAGTACCGAATGGTACTTTATCCATTGGTGTAGTTGAGTCATTATGTATAATGCGACTCCCAAAAATTCTAAAAGAATATCGCCTACGATTCCCAAATGTTGAAATCATGTTAAAATTTGGGAATTGCACTGATTTTCTTCGTTTCCTTAAGGAAAATACAATTGATATAGCTTTTTTTCTTGAGAAGAAAATAAATGAAGAGGATTTTGTTACAGAAATCGAGTTTCCAGAACCAATGGTACTTCTATCTTCACCAGAACATCCTATTGCTCAAAAAGAAAGCGTTTTTCCTGAAGATCTAGCTGATGAGCCACTTATTTTAACAGAAATAGGCTGTAGCTATAGAGCTCTTTTTGAGAATATACTAAGTCAATATGGAATAAAACCTAGTTCTGTTATTGAAACTGGAAATGTACAATTAATTAAGCAGCTTGCAATAAGTGGACTGGGTATAACGTTATTGCCACTAGTTGCAGTAGAAGAAGAGTGTATTGAGCAACGATTGGTAAAGTTGAACTGGAAAGGACCAACTTTTGAAATGCTAACACAAGTAATCTATCATAAAAACAAATGGCTTTCAGCACCACTAAAAGCATTCATAGAATTACTACATGAGTTGAAATTGTAAGTCCTCTGCAAAGATTTATGTTCATCCAACGATGGAAATAAAAACAAAGGCTATGGAAAAGATGGCTGATATTATGAATCCTATAAAGTAAAAGTAAGGGCGGAACCAAAAATGTTCCGCCCTTACGCACTAAAAAAAATACTATATCTACTCGTAGTCCATTCTTTGCTGTCGACCTTTGGTGGCTGCTCAAGCCATATTCAGGTGAAAAAATGTCAAAAGTCAACACATTTGGAGTTGATATATTTACAAAAATTACCATTCATTTATTTTAGGCTGTATAGCTCAGCTGGGAGAGCGCTAGAATGGCATGAATCCAAGCTTCCTACGGTAGCAGCGAAGTAAATAAGCATACAAATAAGCATACTTGCTTCAAACATAGCAATTTGAACATAAAAAAACAGGTAGTACAGAGCTCATGGAGCCTTGTATTACCTGTATTGATGTCTGGTGGAGATAATCGGGATCGAACCGATGACCTCTTGCATGCCATACCAATGATAGTGCATTATCGATTATATTCATTCTCTATAAATCCACCAGAAAACCCAGTAAAATCAATACTTCTATTGATTTATTATAATTATGTAACTATACAGAATTAAGCTATTTTGTCCCCTATAAAATACGCTTTGGGGGACATTTCGGGGGACAATCCTTCTTTAAGAAATACTTCCATAATTGATACCCCCATCCGTCAACATTATTCAAAATAGTTAGCCTTGCAACCTTCTTAATTACTATAACACTAGCTACAAGTCCGTAGTTAAACTTCTCCCCTTAGTTCATCGTAAATATAATGAATATTTTATTTGTCAAATGCATCTCGGGCGACTATCAACGCCAATAAAAAAATGCATTCAAGAATTTCAACTTAAATAATGTCTACTGAACGAACACCATGATTTCATTACGTCTCTCCATGTCTTTTATAAAAATGCACTAACCACCTTATTTCTGCCACTTCTCTTTGCCTGATAGAGAGCTTTATCCGCAGCTGTTACTAAAACATCGGGACACAAGTCCGTGGAGGGATTGATCTTAGCTACTCCAAGGCTTACTGTTACATAATTACCAGGAGATGAGTAAGCATGTGATATTTCCAGTTCCAACACTCCAGCACGAAACTCTTCGGCAACTATCACGGCGTCATCAAGCTTGGTATCAATCAACACGCAGACAAATTCCTCTCCCCCATAGCGCGCTACAAGATCGGTCTTTCGGTTTACCAATGAAGCAAGCTTTTGAGCAATCTGTATCAAACATTCATCAGCGACTTGATGACCATAGTTATCATTAAATAGTTTAAAATGATCGACATCAATCATTATCAGTGACAACGGCAACGATCTCTTGACAGCTAAATTCCACATGGACTCCAAATATTCGTTAAAGCGGCGCCGGTTGGCAATAC
>Ga0224527_1000776_pt1 | contig 19065 bp, 13 predicted proteins | sample CBST0metaG_FD_179882 | JGI IMG/M metagenome (GOLD analysis project Ga0224527, IMG submission 179882) | Peat soil microbial communities from Stordalen Mire, Sweden - C.B.S.T0 | ecosystem: Environmental > Terrestrial > Soil > Wetlands > Peat | place: Sweden: Norrbotten County, Stordalen Mire... | reverse complement strand
CTCCCCGGCGGCGGGCGCGTAGGTCATCTTGCCGCTGATCGATCCGGCCGCCTTCAAATCGGAACCCAGCCCCCTGCGCACGGTGCGCAGCGCGTCCAGAGCGGCGGTGGCGGGGATTTGATCCACCTCGACGGAGAAGCGCGATGGAGCACCGTTGCCGGGCCGCTCGCCGGTCAGGCGGATACGGCCGCTGCCCAGAGGAGAGTCGCAGGTCAGATTGTCGATGGCACGGGTGGAAAAGTGCGAGACCAAGCTGCAGTTGGCGTCGAAATCCAAGGGAGCGGCGGGGGTAAACTCGGCGCGGTGAACACCGGTAGCGCGCAGCCGTGTCTTCACTTGCGCCGCCTCCGCAGTGCCGTCGAGGTGGAGTTCGCCGGTCAAATCGCCACGCCATCCGGCGTCGGAGCCCAGCACCAGGCGGGTGAGCTGACCAAGTTGCGCCTGACGCCATTCGAGGTCCAGATGCAGCGGCATCTGGCGCAGTTCCGGGGCCTGGCGCATGCTGGCCTCCAACCGCACAATGCCGGTGTCGGTCTCCAGGCTGAGGTCGGTGCGGGCAGGCTGGCCGCGCAGCCGCACGCGCCAGTCGCCGGGGGTCTCCTGCCAGAAGGATAGATCGGCGTCAATCAGCGAGAAAGGCAGCTTTTCAGCGCCGTTCTTGATGTTGATGCGGGAGTTGGTGGCTTCCAGGTAGGGCAGCGGGACCGCTTTTACCGCGCCGGCGTTTTGGGGCCGGACGGCCGCGGTGCGCAGCAGCGGATCGATGTTCCAGCGGCCGGCAGATGTGCGGACCAGGTTCAGGCTGGCGTCGTCCACACTGATGGTGCCGATCTCCAGGCGTCCGCGCCATAACGAGAGCAGCCGGATGTAGGCCGTGACCGAAGTGGCGTGGAGCAGGGGTTCGGCGCCAAAGGCGGGGTCTTCGGCGACAGAAAGGTCGCTGAGCACAAAGCCTGGCCGTGGCAGCACGCGAAGCTCGACCGAGGACATGCGCACTGGCCGGCCCAGCGAAGTGGAGATCAGTTGCGTGATACGGCTCTTGTAGCGAGCCACGCTCACCAACGGGGGAACAATCAGGATTGCGAGCAGAACCGCAACCGCGCCCACGGCCAGCCAAAGCCGTTTGCGCTTGCGTTGCCGGCCTTCAATTTCTTGGGTCATCGTCTTTTCAGTGGTCAGTAATCAGTGGTCAGGGTCTCGGTGGGGACAACGGCTTACGAGGTTCTGCCGGCTGTCTAGCGCACCGGATGCAGTGTCCGCGTCCAGCGCGTTTCGGTGAAGAAGTGCAGAGCCACGTGTCCCATCCACGCCAGATTCTCCCCCAGGCCCGTTTGTTCGTACTCGCGGTCCGGAGTCACGAAGGACCAGTAGTTGAAGAGCGGCCGGCCAACGATGTTCTCCCGGGGCACAAAGCCCCAGTAGCGCGAGTCGAGGCTGTTGTGCCGGTTGTCGCCCATCATGAAGAACTTCCCTGGAGGAACCACTAGGTCGCCGTTTTCAATGTAATTGGGAAAGTCCACGGCCCAGGTCTCGGTGGCGCCCGGCTCCATGGCCGGAGGCTCGGAGGGAAACTCGTCCAGGAAGGCCGTATGATTCTCCGGAGTTGTGGCTTGGGCGTGGGGCTGCGCCTGTGCCACGCCATTCAAAATCACAATGCCGTTGCGCAGGTGGATGTGGTCGCCGGGGACGCCGATGAGCCGCTTGACCAGGAACATGTCGGGATTTTCCGGTTTGAGAAAGACCACAATGTCGCCACGCTGCGGCTCGCGATAGTGCATCAGCGGCATCCATTTCGCGGAGGGCGCAAGGCTGATCCGGTCCACCACCAGGTGGTCGCCGACCAGCAGCGTTTTCTCCATGGAACCGGAGGGAATGACGAAGTTCTGCGCCAGGAAGGTAAGGATGAACAAACCCACCACCAGCACCGAACAAATGCTGGCCAGAGCCTCAAAGGGAGTCTCTTCTACCGGGGTTTCACCGGGATCCGGTGTGACTTGTGCTTCATTGGACGGCGTCTTGGGTGCGGGCGTGTTTTTCTTCGTCATCCTGTCGCTCTTTTTTGGGAACGGCCCACCGGTTCCGGAGAGGTTTCTCCGTTCCGATCGAGTCTTAGTGAACCACGTGGAAGATGCGCTTCCAACGCGCAAACCCTATAAGCCTGGCCGAAAGTTCCCTGTCGTGTCCGAGTCTATCATCCATGGCCTGTTCGACATCGGTTGTGGAAGGCCGGGTGATCGAGAAGTAGATGACCAGAGGGCGGGCCACAATCTGCTGCCGGGAAACAAAGCCCCAGAAGCGCGAGTCTTTGCTGTGGTTGCGGTTGTCGCCCAGCACGAAATACTGCCCCTCCGGCACCACCAGTTCGCCATTGCGGACCAGGCTCTGCATCTGTTTCCACCAGGCTGGGTCCACCTCCGGATCGGTGTAGACGCGGGCGGGAAAGTCATCGCGGAAGGGGTTGAATGCGGCCGGCTCGAAGGCTGCATAGGGCTCGTCCAGGGGAACGCCGTTGACCGAGACCCGCCCATCGTCGATGCGCAGACGGTCTCCCGGAATGCCCACGACGCGCTTGACCAACAGTGGGGGTTGGGGATGGTGGAAGACCACAATGTCTCCACGCTGCACATCGCGATAGGGAAGCAGCCAGCTGCTCAGGATGCCGGGCCGCGCGTAGAGTTGCTTGTTGACCAGCAGAAAGTCCCCGACCAGCAGGGTGTGTTCCATGCTCTCGGAAGGAATCAGGTAGGGCTGCAGCACAAAGGTGAGCAGAAACAGCGCCGCCACCACCGTTCTCAGCAGCGAGGCCAGAGCCTCGGGCACGGTGGGCAGATGGAGCCGCAACTGCGACAAAGGCCGCATGGGCGGGACGGGCTCCTGGACGGGTGTGCTCATGGCTCTGCCTGCTACTCCTCTTCCGCGGACTTCTCAGCCGTTGGGACATTCGGGTGTTTTTCGGCCGCCGTCAACCGCTCCAGCGCGCGCCGCGCCGCATCCTGCTCGGCAATCTTCTTGGTGCTTCCCATGCCGCGCGCCAGGGGCGTACCGGGCTCATTTTCGGCGCTCTTCAGCCGGACCTCGACCTGAAAGCGCTTGCGGTGGTCGGGGCCGCTTTCACCCTTGACCCTGTAGACCGGCGTTCCCAGGCGTTCCGCCTGCAGGTGCTCCTGCAGCGCCGACTTGTAGTTGCCTAGCGCCTCTCCGGATTGCAGGTCCCTGGCCAACTGCTCGGCAGCTTCGCCCATCACCCAGCGGCGGGCAAAGGCTCTTACCGGCTCCATTCCGCCGTCGAGGAACACCGCTGCCAGCACTGCTTCCATGGTATTGGAAAGCACGGTGCTTTTGCGACGGAGGCCGCTTTTATCCTCACCGCGGCTGAGGCGCAGGTGACTGCCCAAACCGACCGCCGCACCCACCTCCGCCATGTGCTGGCGGCTGACCAGTTGCGCCCGGACGCGAGTCAGCTCCCCCTCATGCCATTCCGGGTGGAGCAGAAATAGCGCTTCAGCCACAACCAGCCCCAGCACCGCGTCACCGAGAAACTCCAGCCGCTCGTTGTCACCCGCTCCCGAGGCTTGCTCTCCGCTTTCAAGCGCCAATTCGTTGGCCAGGGAGCGGTGGGTGAGAGCGCGAACCAGCAGCTCGGGGCGCGCAAAACCATGTCCCAGCGCGACTTCCAATTCATCCAGAGCTCGTTCCACACTCGCCTCGATTCAGTTCCCGCGCCGGCAATTCTATTCCTCTGCCCCATCCTGGGGACCCGAGACGACTTCACTTCCCATTATTGCTCCGGTCGCGAACGATTGAAATGGGTCCATCGCGTTCCTCCGCATCAAGTCGGGAGGGCCGGATCCATCTACCATTTAGACGGCAATTGCGACCCATCCGGGCGAAGAGGGCAGATTACTGGGGCTTTTCGCGCCCATTCTGCCCGGAAGCGCCCGTTCCCGGCTTATCCGCCTGCGGCTTTGCCGCTCCGGGTGTATCGTCGTCGTCCTCGGCGTCGCAACTATGGCCTTTGACCGCGTAGGCCGTCTTGACCCCGCGCTCGGCGGCCAGGCGCGTATCCTGCTGCCCATCGCGATTTTTCAGAGCCGCGCTGTACTCGGCCAAAGCCTGGTCGCGCTTGCAATCCAGGTCCATCATGCGGCCCAGGTAGATGTGGGACCAGGCCAGCAGGCGCGGGTCCTTGCTGGCGACCAGGGTCTTCTGGAAACCGTCGATCGCTTGGTCGGGATGGCCGGTGAGAATGGCCGCCCGGGCGAGGATGAAGTTGGCGCGGGCCGCGTCGGCCGCCGATTCCAGCGAATCGGCATGCACGGTGAGCATCTGGCGGGCCATGGCGCTGGCTGTGACCACATCGCCTCCCGAGAGGCGCGCCTCGGCCAGGTCGAGCCCCGACAGCTTCCGCGGCGTGCTGCGCCCCAGCACGTCCCCATCGGCTTCCTTGTCAAAGTCGATCTGGCGGGCGCGGTGCTCCTGCTGTTCGATGTCCATGCTGTAGACCATCTCGCCAATAGTGTCGCGCAGGCTGGCGGGGTCCTTCTCAAACTGCAGCAGTTGCTCGTAAAAGTACTGCGTCAGCACGAATCCCTGGGTCATGTCGTGGCGCACGGTGGCGATACGGACGGCATCGACCTTCTGCTGGTAGATCTGGCGCTCATGCTCATAACGAGGCAGCTCCGATCGGTCAGTCCCCGCCGGGATCTTGTACTCGGGAATGCCGGTGTCCATGGTGCGCGCCTCGATGGCCTTGATCAGGCACTCGATGGTCAAAGGCACCGTATCCGAACGGTAGCGGAATTCCAGAGGAGCCTCGCGCAACTCCTTCAGAATCGGCTGCATCCGGTCCACCGCGTTGGCGCGGGCAAAAAGCAGCGGCTCAATGATGTAGTGGAGGTAGGTGTGCCGCACGTCGTTCATGCGGATCTTGCCATCGGCCGGCGAAACCACCACTACGTAATCGGGACCGTATATGCGGGCGTTGACGGCGCGCGGCGAAAGCTGCGGCTCGATGACCACCACAAACCGCCTGCCGTCATAGGTTGAGGCCGGCATCTTGAGGTACAGGTTGGTGGAAACAATCATCTTCGACAGCGGATCGTGCAACTTGTCGGTTTCGGCATCGTAGACGTGGTGCACCGCCAGCCAGATGCCGTGCAGGTCCACCGCGGCCGCAAAGTCGCGCAGCAGGGGCACGATCTCGATCACCTGGGTCGAGTCGGGCGGCATCTCGGTAAGTTCCGCCGAGGTTTCAAGCTCCGGTGGCGGGGTCAGATAAAGAGCCAGCGAAATATATTGCGCAATGTCGCGCTCGGAGCCCGTCATGCGATGTTGTGCGATGTAGAGGCAGACGTGGTCGCGCTTGTTGCGGGCGTCCTCGCTCTGGGCCAGCGCCTGGTTCATCTCGTCGCGGACGCGCTTGCGCACCGGCTCGCTTTCATCCAGGCCTTCGTCGTAGCCGCAGGCATTCAGCGCCGCCGCCATCAGGAAGACCGGCTCCGAGCTGACCAGCGAGATGGTGGGTCCGGCCGGATCGACCAGCGAGGGCGCCTTCTCTTGCACGATGTTCCCCGAGGACGACGAGCTCTGGCCCTTGGCCGGGCTGCCGGGGTTGGATTGGGCGCGGGCCGCAACCGGCGGAAGACCCGCCATAAGACACAACAGCGCTGCCGAAAGACCGGCGGAAAACGAAAATGCTTTGAACGTCATGAGGAACCCTGCCTGCAAGTCTAGTTAGACGCGCGAACAGGGTCAAACGGGAGGTGCGAAAGCCAAGGACAATCCCGTTCGCGTTTTCGACGGATGGACTGGGACAGGAGGCGCGCCACGCTCGCATGGACAAACAAGAAGCCCCATCCGGATACTGCCGGACGGGGCTTGAATCAGCCTGGCTCCAATTTTCTGAGCCCTGCTCCCTTTTCCTGTTTCCTTCCTTACCCGCGCACCGAGACGCCGGAGAAGGAGAGTACCGCCAGGCCGGAAACCGGCTGTCCAAAGCGGCGGGCGGGCTCGAAGCGGCTCCACAGAAGCAGGTTTTCCACCTGCGCGCGGGTGGCGTCGTCGGTGGGTCCGGAGACGATGCGATAGTCGTACACCTGGCCAGAGCCGTTGATATAGGCTTCCACCACCACCGGTCCCACGACTGCGCCGATCTGGTTCTGGCCCACCACGCTGGAGAGATACATGAAGCGAGGCGCGGTGGCCATTCCCAGCGGTTCATCCGTATTGGCGCGTGCCGATTCCGGCTGGGTAAACATGGTTACCAGCACGATGACCGAGCCCATCAGCAGCACCGCGCTGCAAAATCCTGCCGCGGCCTGCAACAGAAATGGAGCCAGGGAGTTCTTCCAGGCCAAATTCCAGGCTTGGAAGGGGTTCTGATTACGCCGCGCACGTTCATGGCTGATGGCCACGCGAATGCGCAGCACCAAGTCCTCCGGCTCAACGACCGGCCCCAGTTCTGTCAGTGCCGATTGGGTCTGCTCCAGGGCCTTCCATTCATCGACACATTCCTGGCAGCCTTCCAAGTGGGCGGCAATGCGCTGCATATCGCGCCCGCTCAGACGGCCATCCAGGTAATCGGTAAATCCTGTCTGCGTTGTTTTGCAACCGTTCATCGCGCCTCCTCTCCCAGGGGCATTTCGAATCCCGTGCGCGCCTCGGAACTGGCGCTCTCGACCGGTGCCGCCAGGATCGCCTTCAGAAAAGCGCGTCCCCGCACCAACCGCGATTTGACTGTTCCCAGGTTCACGCCCTGCATCTCCGCTACTTCCTCGTAAACAAAACCCTCAATGTCGCGCAGGATTAGGGTGCTGCGAAACGGTTCCGGCACCTTGCTCAGGGCTGTTTCCACGCGCGCCCGGTTCTCCTCGTGCACCGCCATCTCAAAGGGCGATTCGCAGGGGTCCACCAGTGTCTCTTTTAGCCGCACTGGCTGCCCTGACTCGCTCTCCCCAAATTCCTGCTCGATGGGGATCTCCTGCTGCTTGTGCCGCATCCACCAGCGCCGCTGGTTCGAAGCTTCATTCAGAGCTATGCGATAAATCCACGTGCGCAGCGACGACTCCCCGTGAAAGTTGCCTACGCCCCGGAAGACCTTTACGAAGACCTCCTGGGTCAAGTCTGCCGCGTCGGCGCGGTCCTGTACCGTGCGCGCCAGCAAAGAGTAGATCGGTTGATGATAGTGCGTGATTAGCCACGCAAATGCTTCCTCGGAACCGGCACGAAGTTCCGCAATTAGGGCTGCGTCTTCAGATTGAAGCGTCAGCGCGCTGGCAACATTGCCCATGGTGAGATCCACCTGCAAGTCAGAGTCCTCCCACCTTACCGCAATTCAGGCACACTTGGCATCCTCCAAGTCTGCAGCGGGCTGGAACACCCGTCTTGCCGATTGCGACCACTCACCCCAACGGCCTGAAGCCGCCGGGATTTCGATGCTGCCCTGGAGTGCGCGGGATACGAAACAACGGCTCAAAAGAGACCAGATTTTCCGCGCTCCTATTGTCTTAGACACCGGCTCCCCCCGAAAGTGTTCCCGGTCACGGTTGTAATCTGCCTCCATTCCCGATCTGGTGTTCACTCCCTCTACCGTAAAAACGATCCGCAGTCCCTTTTTCGACCCGACTCAGGCCTCCTCGACCTCGCCAGGGGAACTCGGTCCACGCCAACCCTCAGGCGGACAGCCGCGGCCATCGAGAACAACTCCGGGATCCTCCCCAACACCTGATTTAGCGGCAGGGAGCCGAATCCGTGTGGACGCTTCCAATCTGCCCTCACTCCGCCCGGATTTTCCACGAAATATGCCCGTCTTTCGCGCAGAAAACGCAGCGCTTGCCGGGCATGGGCCGGGCGAGCCTTCAATCTGGCCGGACCAGTTTGACGAATCGCCTCCGAATGGAGACAATAGAGAAGTTGCATCCCACCTGGATATGTGGGCCTGTGGCGCAGCTGGGAGCGCGCTTCCATGGCATGGAAGAGGTCATCGGTTCGATCCCGATCAGGTCCACCAATTAAATCAATCATTTAGAAGCACCTCCCTTCCTCGACTTTGTCGCATTTTTGTCGCAAATTCCAAAACCACTCCGCGAACCGGCTTCGCAGACTGATCCTGCTTTTGCATTGCTGGCCTTTCCTTGCCGGGAACGATCCTCGTAGTGCTTTGCGCGCGGCTTGAATGGTCGGACTTGGCTGTCGCCGGCGGTTTCGATCCCCACGTGCCGGTGCCGCTCAACTCGTCGTAAATCAAGTTCACCGTCGATCGGACTCCGTCTTCAAGGGACTGCATATAGACATCCGTGGTGGTGGCCAGTCGAGAGTGGCGCATCATGCCCTGGATGTCCTTGACGTGGCCCATGTCCTTGGCCAGCGTCGCCATCGTGCGGCGAATGACCTGGAACGTCAGTTTCGGCAGTTCCATCTCTCTCGCCAGCTTGTGCAGCACCCGGTTGCGGTAGTTGCTCGCATCGATGAACCCGCCGTTGCGTCCTGAAAAAATGAATGCCTCGGGCGAATCCGCGGTCGGTCCATGCCAGTGCTTCTTTTGCCGTTGTTCTTCCTGGCACTGCTTGCGCCATGCCTGGAGCTCTTCCGCCAGTTGTTTGGCAATCGGGATCTTCGTGAGACTTCCCTTGGTCTTGCCCCAGGGACGAATCTTGCCCTTGTAGGCCGTCTCCTTGATCTCGATCTGGCAGTGCTCCGGATCGAAGCAACTCCACCGCAGCCCGAACAATTCACCTGGCCGCAGGGCGTTGGACATATCGAGCTTGAGCACAATCCAGTCCCGAAGAGGAAGCCTGGACAAGGCGGCCCGGAGCTGGTCCCATGTGAGCGTTGTTTTGTCGGTCTCCCGCAACTCTGAGGGAACTTTTATCGAACGCGCGGGGTCCTTGGGAAGAAAGTCCTGTTCGACCGCCTCCGCGAAGATTGCCCGTATATACGCTCTGGCTTGCAACACTCTGTCTCTGGACCGTGTTTTGGCCATCTGATTGAGGTGGGTCTGGAGATCAAGTTTGTCGATGTTTTCGAGCCGTACATCCTCGAAAGCATCAACGAGATCGGCCTGGATGAGATACTTCTTCGTCTTGGCCGTCTCCTCTTTCCAGTCCGCCTCTTTCAGCGGCAGGTAGCGGTTGTGAACAAACCAGCCGAAAGTGACGCTGCCGTTCTTGACAACCCCATCTTCCGTGATCTGTCCCGTCAGTCTCCTAATTTCGAGTTCCAGCTTTTCTCGCGCCTCGTACTTGGTCATCTCGGTTTTCAGTCCGAGCGCGACCGGAGTCGAGACGGTTTTACGTTCCCTTGTTTTTGGATCAATGACCGTCCGGCGGAAGTATCCGTACCACTTCTTTCCGCGGACTGACACCCATCCCTTCTGGTGCGATTTACCCATCGGTTCCTCGGATTTCTGTGTGGGAGGAAAAACGGGCCATCTCCATTTTACCGGCGTTTCCACCGTAAATGGGAGGCCCGTTCGCGTTCCTTCAGAAACTCATCGATTCCGCTCGCCCGGTAGCGCAGCGCGCCGTCACTCATGCGAATAACGGGCAAATAGGGCCATCTCCGTGAGGAATGATCCCAGACCCAATCCTTGCTTACTTTCAGCTTGAGGGCGACATCTTCGGCGGTCAGCAGCAGATCGACCGCCTCCTGCATTGTTGGCATTGAACCCATAAAGGCGTACCTCCATCGGCCCTGTCATGACTCCGAAATCCGCGGTACTGCCGAACGGAGGCACTCTCGATCTCAATCCGTTCCCGTTCGTGCAGGACTTTCGTTTCAGGACTTTCCGTGACTGCGTGTGAAGTTCCGAAAGTTCCACTTGCTATAGGAAGATTGGTTGACGACAAGGCAGCCGTCCAATGATTTTTTGAAAGGGCGTTATGCGATTTCTGCATAACACCAAAGTCACGTCCTATTTTGTGCAACCTGTTGACTCTCGGAGCGTCTTATGGTCATCATGATTCGTGCAGCATAGACTCGTATCTACGTTGCGAGAAGTTGGCTTACTGTCCTGCCTGGGTTCTCCCCCCAACAGCTAGGAGGATAGCCATGGTGCTTCCAGAAACACGGTCCATGCAAGCGGCAATTGTATTGGCGGAAGAGTTGAGCTTCTCCAGAGCCGCCGAACGAATGCACGTCGAGCAATCGACGCTGAGCAGGCTGATTGCCAAGTTGGAGAGCGATATTGGCCTGCGGCTCTTTGTGCGCAATCATCAAAATGTCGAGATCACCGAGGCTGGCCGCCGTTTTGTGGAGGAGGCACGTCACTCGGTTTTGCACGCCGAGCGCGCTGTTCTGAACGCAACGGCCGCTTCGCACGGAGCTGAGGAGATTCTCAATGTCGGCAAGTCAGCTTTCACCGATCCGTTCCTGGTGACGACACTTCAGTCCGTGCGGCTTCCCCTCTATCCCGGTCTGAAGGTGAAGCTGTGGAGCAGCTACTCGCAGGAACTGGCTCACAAGGTTGCGGCTGGAGAACTGGAGATGGCTCTGGTCACGTCCGTTCCCGATGCTCCCACTCTCAGCTCCCTGACGGTCGCTGAGACTCCGCTCTATATCGCTTTGTCCAAAGAGGATCCTCTTGCAGACCGCGCAGAACTGCGCTTGGAGGATTTACGCTCCTGCGAGTGGATCCTCCTCGGTTCGAACGTGAATCCATACGTCTTCGAGATGATCCAACGGGCCGCTTCCAAGAAGGGCATCACTCCTGCTGATCTCCATTACGTCATGACCGCCGAAGAAGCCTCGGAACTGGTTCTGGCACAGAAGGGCGTGGCGTTCCTGCCCCGCAATGCAGCGTGGCGCATTGCTTCTGAGGGGATCGCTATGCGGCCGCTTGTGGAGGAGCAACTCAAACTCGTTACCAGGCTGGCTACACGGTCCGATAACAAGAACCGGCTCGTGAGTGAGTATGTTCGCGCGACGTGGCGTAAGCTGAGCAGCATTGCACCGCCGCAGCAGGGAAGTTTGCCGCTAGCTGGGTGAGCCAGCGTCCGATGGGCTATCTTTATCTCCGGCGTGGCCTTCGACCTCACGTATCTCAACATTGAGGGGGCCTTCGTGGCCGCACTTTGGACACGCGTAGATACCGGATGTAATCGCTCTGGCTCCAAACTCTTCTCTGCGGAAAGCGCCGCCACATTGGACGCATACGTGAAAGTGCTCAAATCGGGGCTGCGGTGCGTTGGAATCATTTGGCATGGGAGAGGTCCCTTTCTTGTTCGATCATGGTTCGTGAAGATTCAGGTTTCTGATGAAGCAGTTCTTCGGAGGCGATGACGCTAACCGCTTATACATTGCGAAAGCTGGTGAGGTTGAGGGCATTCAGTTGAAGTTGGCCTGCGCATGCACACATTGATACGGGCCGATTACCGTGGAAATCTTCTCTGCGCTTCCGCCGAGCTTTCCGAACACCGAATTTAATCTCATCGCCGCGAGGTTCGATTGCGCCACCGTTTCGCCCGCGCTCGCATCGATCTCCGGAAGCATGTAGCTGAGCAGGCGTACTCTTTCCTCCGAGATTTACCTGCTCTCGTTGCTGTTGTCTTTTGCCGCAGGCGTGAATTTGCGCAAGATAAATTCTTGCGCAAACCCGCTAGCCATGCGCTCTACGGTACGGTACCGCTCATGCTCCCGGTCTCCTGCTGCGAGACGACCGAGGACGACGGTTGAGAGTTCTGGTTTTGTTGACCGGTAGTTTGTTTCACCGAAGATTTTGCCGGAGCAGACTGCGGTTTGGGAGCCTCCTGGAGCAACGCTGAGGCTTGGATCGCGCTCGATTGCTGAGCCGGTAGCAGAGCTGACAGCAGAGACAGGGGAAACACAGTAGCTAAAGTTACAGCGAGGCAGTTCGAAATCAATTGCATCCATTCCCCATTGGCTGAACGGTTGGCCCAGCTTGTGAAGCGCGATACTTCCTCACGGTGAATATGCCAAGTCCAACGAAGAGCAACATGACCATTGATTCCGTAATGAGGAACGTTAGCTTGGGTTGTGGTGGAATCAGCATTTCAAAGACATGCGCGATCCCGACCAGGATGTCCAGACAAAAAACGAGCATGATACTCAATAACTGCGGACATGGCGCCCCAATGTGTGGAAAGAAAGTGGTGAAAGGGAAACAAGTGACCGGTGATGCTTGCGACAAGGGCACATTTGAGAAAGACGGTGGCCCGCTTCTTAAACAACTTCCCTCTCAAAATGCCAAATAGTACCCAGGCTCCGGCACCGAGCGCGATCACAGCATCGCTCTCCCTTAGTTGATGGGCCCGAAGACGATTTACTTCCGTTCGGAAGTCCTTCTCGCCAAAAAGCTGTTTAAGCTTGGCAGACGAAGCTGTCTGAAAAACCACCCAGGGGTTATGCGTGATCTCCCACAGTTCCGGATCGATCCTCCCCCACAGCTTGTCAGAAGCGTGGCTCCAGGACCACCGCATATCGAGTGCCAGTTCGGCAAGGTCTTCCGCGCCGGGAATGCCCTCCAATGCGGCTCTGAGCTTTGTTGGCTGTGCCATATTTCTTCCTCTCTTTTCATCTTGTTGACCAGCGCGCCGAACTTACGCAAAATGCCTGGCCACACTGTTTGGCTCTTCTCAGCGCAGTTCCGAGACCACGGCCCGCGATTGCCGGGGAACAATTCGATACGTTCCGTAGTCAATTGTCAGCACTGCTGTGCCCCCAATGCGAACCTTTGATTCGCTCCGGTTCTGTTGCAGCTCGACTGCTACCAGCCTATTTTGTCTTTAATGTTTTGAACTTTTTCCCACAACTCCAAACCGGACACCCATGTCCTCCACTTCTCAACCTCTAACGATGCGTAATTGTTGAAAGCTTCAAATTCGCGCGGCCACATATTGGACATGACGAAGCGTCGTGACTCCGCTGTCTTGGGCATCGTTTCCTCCCCGTGTGCCGTCTGTTCCCGTGCCGCCGCGACCATGAAGTGAAGCCGATTCAGTATGTTGACTTCGCTTGACCCCGCATCCATGTCGAGGGAAAGCAGATTTAAACGAGGAAACATCTCCTTTAACTTGTTCTCTACACCCCTTCCGGTAATATGGTTGGCTATGCAGCCAAATGGCTGCAGGCAGACGATGTTATTGACCTCTTCCTTGAGCATGGCGATCATTTCGGCAGTCAAGAGCCATCCTTCGCCGAACTGGTTGGCTAGGCTTACCACCTCGCTCGTGATTTCGGACAGTTTCCTCAGGTTGTAGGATTTTCGGTAAAACCTGAATTCCTGCATGACTCGATCAATTTGTCCAAGGTGGTAATCGGAGAAAATCTCCAACAGTCTGAATTTGATACGATCATGAAAAGAACGTTTGAAAAGAGCCTTCTGATCAAAGGTCTCATTGATGAAACATTGCGAGAAATAGCTCTGTAAGGCCGGGAGAACCACCTCCACCCCTTGGGTGGACAACCAGTCGATGATGTTCCCGCTGGCAAAAAAATTATATTTGACGAAAATCTCGCCTACGATGCCGATTCTAGGAATAGGTTCCTGGCGGATCTCGATTCTGTTGAAGTCCGCTACGGCCTTTCTGAGAAGATTGAGAAGGTAAGGGTAGTCGGCGTTTTCGACACCCATCTCCATTTCGGAGAGATATTTGCCGTGAAGGTTTTTAGCTGCGCCGGGTGTTTTTTCCCTTGCCACGGTAGCCAGATACATCCGGGCAAGGGGATCCGCGAATACGACGCCCAGGGCAAACCGCTTGATCAGCTCCTTTGCGTCAGTTATGAATCCAGTCTGGGAATCGATCCCCTGAGCGAGTAAAGGGATTACAGGGACATTATCCAGACCCGCTGCGGCTAGTCCCTTCCTGATAAGGCACACGTATGAGGATGCCCGGCATTGGCCGCCGGTTTGGGTCAGAATAATCGCGGTGTTTTCAGGATCGTAGCGACCTGAGTCGAAAGCCTTGATAATGTCGCCGGCAATCAGGATGGCGGGGTAGCACATATCGTTGTTGATCGTTTTAAGTCCTAATTCAACCGAGGATTTGTCTTGAGGCGGAAGCACCTCCACCTTATGGCCAAGGGGGCTGAAAGCCGACGGGATCAGCGACGAATAGAATGGTGAGAAATAAGGGACGATCAGCGTTTTCTTGCTGCCTTTGCCCATGATTGAGCGGTTGATTTTCTTCTGGACTTTCCTTGTGACCTGTTTGTTGCCTTTATTCTCTTTTTCCGCCTCCAGCATCGAGCGCAATCGGATTCGGACTGCCCCCAGGTTGGCGATTTCATCCATCTTGATTAGGGTATGGATCTTGCCGCTGCTCCGAAGGATATCCCTGACTTCATCGGCAGAGATGGCGTCTGGTCCGCAGCCAAAGGAGGTCAACTGAACCATCTGGGCGTTGGGCTTCCCGTTTACCCACATGGCCGTGGCATACAGTCTATTGGTATAGCTCCACTGAGTCAGGACGTTGACATCGCTGAGGGTTGGCAGGTGCGTGTTTAAGAACGCTGCATTTTCGCTGATAACATCCACGCCCAAGTCCGCCAGAAGGTTGGGAACGCCATGATTGATGAGCGGATCCACGTGGTAAGGGCGACCGGCAAGAACAACTAGTGTCCGTCCGTGCTTCTCGGCCCCGGCTATCAGAGATCGCGCCTGTGCCTTCAGTTTTCCCCGGTAATCCTTTTGCGCAGCCATCCCCTTTCCCACGCCTCTGGCCACCGTCTTGTAATCTATTCCGAACTGCATAAAAAACAGATAAAGCTGATCCCTTAAGAACTTCAAGTTCTTGAAGCTGATGGCAGGGTTATCGAGCGGGATTCCGAATTTTCGCGCAGGATCTATGGCGTTTCTTACCAGGTCTGGATAGCCGGTCACCACCGGGCAGTTATAGGTATTGAGTGAATCCTCATATTCCTCTTGCTCATAAACCACGGTGGGGTAGAAGATCCTGTCCACCTTCTTCCCAACAAGATCAAGAATATGGCCATGAGCCAGCTTGGCTGGAAAACATATGTTTTCCGACATGACGGTCGAAGCGCCCTTTTCATGGAGTTTCAGGCTGGAAGGAGAAGAGAGAACCACCCTGAATCCGCATGTGGTCAAGAAAGCCGACCAGAAGGGAAAGTTCTCGTACATGTTCAGGCAGCGGGGAATGCCATAGGTGAGGATGGGCTTACCATCGGGCTCCATGTTTTGCTCGAACAGAAGCTTGATCTGTTCGTCGATCAGGTTTTTCCCCTTATGTTTTCGATCGGGATCATTGCTGAAGTATTGTTCGCATCGGTTCCCCGTATAAAAACGGTTGCCGTTCCCGAACATGAGCTCCAGAACGGCGCACCTGTTCTCGCATCCGTTGCAGCGAATTTCCTTCTGGGTGAAAGCGGCCGCTGTCTCCAGGCAGTCACGGGCGATCCGTGCGGTGGATTCCCCCTGTCCGGTGCGATGATTGGAAAGGGCTGTCAGAGCCGCGCCGTATGCGCCCATTAATTCCGGGATGTCCGGCCGGATAACCTCTTTGCCCAGTAAAAGCTCCGCCGCCCGCAACACGGCAGAATTGCGGAACGTTCCCCCCTGGACGACGATTTTGTCACCCAGAAGGTCGGTGTTATTCAATTTGAGCACCTTGAACAGGGCGTTCGTGACGATCGAATAGGCCAGTCCTGCTGAAATGTCGGAGATGCTCGCGCCCTCACGGAGCGCCTGTTTGACCCTTGAGTTCATGAACACGGTGCATCGAGTTCCCAGATCGAAGGGCGAGTTCTTCTTGCACGCGATTTCGGCGAATTCCTGGACACCATATCCCAGGGAATGGGCGAATGTTTCAATAAAGGAACCGCATCCCGATGAGCAAGCCTCGTTGACCTGGATCTCCGCCACGGCGCGATCATGAACGTAGATCGCCTTCATGTCCTGCCCGCCGATATCCAGGATAAAGGAGACGTCCGGTTCAAAGCGCCGCGCTGCCCGGTAATGCGCCATCGTCTCAACCACGCCGTCATGCAAGCCGAAGGCGGCTCGTATGAGGCTTTCCCCATAGCCTGTCGCGGCCGAGCGAACGATACGGGGATGGAAACCGACTTCTGCGAATTTCCCCATCATCTTGGACAATCCGTTGGTTGCTGCCAGGATTGGATCTCCGTTATTGGCGCCGTAATGTCCGAGGATCAACCTTCCTTTCTCATCGACAAGGACGATCTTGACGGTGGTTGACCCGGAATCTATGCCCAGGAAAAGATCCCTATCCCTGACATCAACCAGATCCACCCTCGGGACTCGGGCCTGTCCATGCCTCTCTAGCCATATTCGAAACTCGGCTTTGCTTTCGAACAGGGATTGAAGCCGTTGGGAGCGCCTGTTTGTTTCCCCAGTGACCTCCATTTCAGGCATGGATAAAAGTCTGCTGATCCTGGCCCGGAATGGTTCCCCATTCCTTATCATGGCCGCGCCCATGGCCGGGATCAGTTCCGGCTGGTCCGGAACGATCAAGTCATTCGGGTGCTCGATGCCGAGCAGATTCGCGAAGGTTTTTCGGAGGTTCGGATTAAAAGTCAATGGACCGCCCCCCATGAGGAATTTCCTTTCCATATCCCGCCCGCAGGACAAGGCGGTGATTACCTGAAGGGCAACCGAATGAAATACGGAAGCGGTAACATTTTCCTTGGATACGTGACGACTCAGCAGGGCTTGGACGTCGGTTTTGGCGAATACACCGCATCGGGATGCAATGGGATAGGTTTGTGTCGATTTTCCGGCCAGAGCGTCCAGCTCCGATACATCAACATTCAGAAGAACCGCCATCTGGTCGATGAATGCGCCAGTACCTCCGGCACAACTGCCGTTCATGCGGATATCGGGGCGACCATTGTCATCGAAGAATATGACTTTTGAATCTTCACCGCCGATTTCAATAAAGGTTCTGACCTCGGGAAAGACGGTTCTGATGAAGTGAGCCGAAGCCACCACTTCCTGCACAAAGGGCACCATGAAGGCTTCGGCCGCGCCCATGCCTGCAGATCCGGTTACCGCCAAATCAAGTTCCACGTCGCCCAGATTACGGAGCGCTTCCCGGAAAATGTTCCGTGTCGTTTCCACGGTTTTGCCCTGATGACGATAGTAGCGGGAAAAAACCAAGCCGCCGTTCGCGTCGAGAATGACCGCTTTGGCCGTTGTTGAGCCGATGTCGATTCCGGCAAAATAGAAAATGTTCGCCTTTTTCGTCATATCGGTTTATCTCCTGATTCCGAACCAACGCAAACAGCACCATCTTTTGCGGTCTTGCTGTGCGTCTTCACGGTCAGATAATCTTTGCTGGAACAAAATGTATCCACCAGGCAAACGACAAGCGACTCCGCATAGCGAGGCGGTACAATCGTAAGCGGCCACATGTGCCTTTTGATGATGTCCTCTTCCATTTTTGAGAGGTGGGTGATTTGGCGCGCATTTCTAAGAGCGATATTGGGATGCCTGAATCCATGCAATCGGGGACCTTCACGCAGCCAGTCGTAGAAGAAGAGATCGTGCAACAGCGCTCCTCGGACGATCGAATCACAATCCAGGGACAACCGCTTACCCCAGAGAAAGCTGATGTATGCAACCTCCTCGACATGCCCCAGTCTTGTTTTGCCCCTATGGTGTTCATACATAGACAGCTTCACGAGATCAGGGTGTTCAAGAAGCGGCATTGCAGCATTCCTGAATTCCGCGTCCGTCAGGATCTTGTCTTCCGGCGTCATGCTGAGAAATCTTTTGATGGAGACCGTCAAAAAATCCAACAGCATTATTGATAGCGTAACTACAGCAAAGATCCCTTTAGCAACGGGTGAAAGCTGATTGAGAAGGGTTTGATATGGCGGCAGTACAAGATATTCGAAAGCAAACGCTAGTAATATCCAATATATTGAAAATCCAAGACAGACATGACCTTTGTAGTTAAACCGCTGATCCGAATAGTCCCACAGATCAACATGAAAATAGTATTGGGCAATGAATCCCGAGATCAGTTCGAGTCCGGTTGTGGCCGCAAAATAGACAAGAATTTTAATGATCAAATTGGATGCTGATGCCTGTAGCAGGGAAACAGATCCAATGAGTATCAGGGAGGCAGCGCCGTAAAGAATGAGATACGGTCCCTTCAAGAGACCGGGATTGACAAACCGTTTGGCACGCAGCGAACGGTAGGCAACCTCCAGTGTCCATCCAAGAATGGAGAAGAACGGGAACGAAAAAACCAGGTTTAAAACGCCGAACCGGCTCATTCTTCGCCCCTAATCGCCTGCGCTGCGGCAATGTGCCCGTTGCCAATCGAAGAATAGAAGATGACGATTCTTTTGGAATTCTTCTGCACGATGTGAATAGCTCCTGCTCCCGCGGCTAGAGGCAACATCCGTATGCCACCGATGACGGCTCCGATGAACCCAGGCGATCCGCACCTTCTCGAACTCGACGAAACCTCGCGGTAATCACACTGAATGAGATGCGCACATCCGAGTGCAACTACAGTTCCCCGATGGCGTATTTGAGTCGAAGACCGGCAAGGGCCGCGTCGTAGACGGCATTCGCGTGGTTGGTCGCACTGTTGACGCGCAGCGTTTCAGCTTCCAACACCTCAGTATGAGGAGTGAGGCCGTTCACATAGCGGTCGCGCACAACGCGCATATTTTCCTCAGCCTGGGTGATGGCGGATTGTGTGACGCTGATTCGTTTTCGCGTTTCCTGAACATCCAGCCAGGCTTGACGCACTTGTAATCCGATAACCAAAGCAAGTTCGTCCCGCTGCTCGGACAATGCCGCAGCTTGGGATTCAATAGCGCTCCCGCGATGACGTGCCGCACCGCCATCGAAGACATTCCACTTAATTCCGACAGCGACGGACCATTGATCCTCATGCACCAGGTAGCGATCCTGCAGGTAGTTGTAGCTGCCGGAAAGACCTACCTGGGGCGCGGTTTCTCTTCGCACGGCGACGGCTTGATCGCGCAGGGCGGCGGCTTGACGGTCCATAGCCTTTAACTCACTACGCTGATCCAGCGCCCGCTTGGTCAGGACAGGCAGTGCATCGTCTACCGATTCGAGCGAAAGCTCGTCCAGCATGACGGACTGATCCA
>Ga0224527_1000775_pt1 | contig 19071 bp, 13 predicted proteins | sample CBST0metaG_FD_179882 | JGI IMG/M metagenome (GOLD analysis project Ga0224527, IMG submission 179882) | Peat soil microbial communities from Stordalen Mire, Sweden - C.B.S.T0 | ecosystem: Environmental > Terrestrial > Soil > Wetlands > Peat | place: Sweden: Norrbotten County, Stordalen Mire... | reverse complement strand
GGATTATAACGTGACCATTGATGTAAAAGATCCCAAAATCAACAATTTGCGTTTTTACGGTGATTTCAGTAATGCACAATCCATTCAGGAAATTCTCAACATCATGACGGCCAATAATGAATTTCACTATACGATGAATCAAAATCATATAAGTGTGTACCAGTAAACAATGGACAATGGACAGTTGACATTGAAGGATTGAATAACTGAGTAATTGAATAACTGCAGATTTCATTGGCACATTATCCAATTTCTTTAGTCTTAATTCCTTCAACCTTTAACCTAACCGTTTATTTAGAAAACAAGCCAGATAACAAACCACTAAAAAACATTAATCTTAATTATAATGCCTATGAACAGCACTTAAACCTTCCACAAAAAAAGAACCGAAACATGTTGCAGCATCTTCCGGTTCCATCTCAGACAAAACGTTTCGCGTTCGTGTTTATCTAATTGATTCCGCAAAGATACAACTACTTTCCGAATTTTAGATAGGCATTGAGTTAGAACTTTTCTGTTCGAATTCTTCTTACAGAAACTCTTTTATTGACCGTTCATAATGAACGTGTTGTAGATCATTTATCTTATTAACTTTTCATCATTGTAATGACTTAACTATGAACAAGATTAAGTATCTAATATTTTTGTTGGTTCTTTTTATGGCAACAGCCGCTTTCAGCCAACAGAGAAAGGTGACGCTTTCACTTAAAAATGTAACAGTGAAGACGGCCTTAGAAGCATTGAAAGCACAAAGCGGTCTCTCGTATTGGATCAATGCCAACGATGTAGATATGCAAAAGGTGATTTCAGTCAATCTGAAATCAAAAACAGTCGAAGGTGCGTTAAAAGCTATCTTACAAGGACAAGACGTTCGTTATCAACTATCCGGTGATCATATCGTTATTTCAAAAGCAACCCGGGTTGTTGAGCCAAAACAGGAAAAAGCCGCTCCGTCAGGGGAAATGCGGCAACTAACAGGTAAAGTAACCGACGAAAAAGGACAAGCTCTACCGGGAGTGACAGTGGTTATTCAAGGAACTACCAAAGGAACAATTTCTGATGCAAATGGAAATTATTCATTACAAAATGTATCGCCTAATGAAACCTTGGAATTTTCTTTTGTGGGGATGGTATCGCAAGAAATAAAAGTAGCCAATCAGCAATATATCAATGTTAATATGAATGAAGAGGTCATTGGATTGAATGAGATTGTTGCCGTGGGTTATCAGACTGAAAAGAAAGCAGATCTGACAGGTGCGGTATCCGTTGTGAATGTTGCACCTTTGGCTGAAGCCAGTGCATCAAATCCTATGCAAGATTTACAAGGAAAAATTGCAGGGGTCAATATCACAAACGATGGCTCTCCTAGTGGAGGAACTGTCATTCGCATCCGAGGTATCGGAACTTTGAACGACAATGATCCTTTATATGTTATCGACGGCGTTCCTACGATGAATGGTCTGCAAGTGCTTAACCCCAATGACATCGAATCCATTCAGGTCTTAAAAGATGCCGCTTCTGCATCCATTTACGGTTCGAGAGCTGCCAATGGCGTCATTATTGTGACAACAAAAAAAGCTACGCAAGGTCAGTTAAAAGTTTCCGCCAATGTAAAAACCACCTATGAATGGTACGGAGATATTGAACCTGTTTTAAATGCTCAACAATACGGTTTGGCGATGTATACTGCAGATGTAAATGATGGTATAGATCCAAATACCAACTCATATTCATACCATTTTAACTGGAATGGCAATTATGCTACCCCTGTACTTAACAGTCAATCCATCGTTAACTATCCAGCAAATGTGGTTCCGGCAAATACCAACTGGTTTAAGGCAATATCACAATTATCAACGAATACGGATTACAATGTTTCCGTAGCTAATGGATCAGACAAAGGGCATTCCATGTTCTTTTTAGATTATATGGATAACAATGGTATCATCAAAACTACTAATCTCAAACGATTTACAGGACGTTTGAATACAGATTACAACTTATTGAATAATAAATTGGTAATCGGTGAGAATTTATCCATGAACACCACCACAGAGGTTGATGATGCTGAAGGCAGTGAAGGCTATGCTTTCCTAGCTTTACCTATTGTACCAATACATACGACTGATGGTGGATGGGGCGGCCCGTGGGGTGGAATGAACGATCGTCAGAACCCGGTTAGACTTTTGACCGACAATGTACAAAACAGGCCTGAAAATCTTTACGTATTCGGTAATATGTATGCTGATTTAGAGATTATCAAAGATCTTCATCTAAAAACCTCATTCGGTATTGACTACAACTCGTATGACTATCGAGACATGCAATTAGCTTATGTATCCGGATTTTTGAACAATCCTAACAATAGCGTGCAGAATAACCATTCTACTTCAGATAAATGGACTTGGAGTAACACGTTAAGTTACAAATTCAATAAAGGAAAACATAGCTTAGATGCACTGTTAGGAACAGAAGCTTACGAAGAAACCGATCAGAATTTCTGGGCTAACGCTCTTGGGTTCGCATCCTCTGATCCTAATTACATGTATCTCGATGCTGCAACCGGTGTAAAAAATCTGGGAGGAAATGCTGCAACGAACACCCTCTTATCTTATTTCGGTAAAGTGGATTATGTGTTTGACAACAAATACCTTGCATCTGCAACAGTACGTTATGATGGATCATCCAAATTCGGAACAAATAATCAGTTTGGTACTTTCCCTGCATTCTCGTTAGGATGGAGAATCAATGATGAAAAATTCATGAAAGATTTTACAAAACTTTCTGATTTGAAATTAAGAGCAAGCTGGGGGGAAACGGGGAATCAAAACATTGCAAATGGAGCAACTGTAACTGAATATGCAACAAATTACACCGGAGGCGATCCTACCTGGGGTACAGCGTATGGAACAGCTTACGATCTTGAGGGAGCTAAATCAGGAAACCTTCCTTCTGGGTTTGTAAAAACGCAAATAGGGAATCCCAACCTTAAATGGGAGACCACTACGCAAACAAACATAGGTTTGGATTTTGGATTCTTCAATCAAGCCCTTTCGGGATCATTTGATTACTATGTCAAAGACACAAAAAATATTTTGGTTGAACCTCCATACATCGGAGCACTTGGAGAAGGCGGTTATGAATGGTTAAACGGTGCCGGCATGCAAAATAAAGGGATGGAATTTTCCATCAGCTATACCGGTAAAATTGGTCATATAAAATATGATGTAAGCGGCAATATAAGCGGTTATCGCAATAAAGTTACCTATTTACCTGAATCCGTTATAAACAACTATGGCGGAAATGGAACCACAGAAACCATTTTAGGGCATCCGATCGGATCGTTATTTGGATATGTAGCACAAGGCTTGTTCACATCGACAACTCAATGGGCTAATGCACCAACTCAACCCAACCTGAATGCATCAAATTGTTTGGGTAGAATACGTTATAAAGATATTAACGGTGATGGTAAAATTGACACGAATGACCAGGCATGGATTTTCAATCCAACCCCTTCATTCAGCTATGGGATTAACATCAAGTTAGGTTACAAAGATTTCGACATGACGTTATACTTCCAAGGCTTAGGGAAAACTCAAATTGAAAATAATTTGAAAGTGGGTACTGATTTCTGGTCCATAGATGATACAGGTTCCAATAAAGGATCACGTTTGTTAGGTGCTTGGTCTCCTACGAATCCTAATTCTACGATTCCGGCATTGGCTGCAACCGACTTTAATGATGAAGCCAGATTTTCTACCTATTACATTGAAGATGGAGCCTATTTGAAATTACGTAATGTAGAAATAGGGTATAACCTTCCTAAAACATTGGCAGAAAAATTCCATGTAAGCAATTTACGTCTTTATGTTGCAGGTCAAAATCTTTTGCACATTTATGCCAAAAGCTTTACCGGACAAGATCCTGAAGATACAAGTTATGGATATCCTATTCCTGAACAAGTTACAGGAGGTCTGAGTGTATCATTCTAGTAAATTAAATAAACAAAACTCAATACAATGAAAAAGATATTATTTCTAATTACTACATCCATATTGCTATTTTCATGCAATAACTTCTTAGATGTACCACCTAAAGCAGTTTTAACTACAGCAGAAGTCACTAGTGGCTCTAGTGTGGAAGGAGCTGTAATAGCAGCTTATTCAAGTCTTGGTAACGATTCCTACATGACTCCGTTGAGTCTTTGGTTTTATGATGGGCTTAGATCAGGCGATACTTACAAAGGTGGTGGAGGCCAGAACGATGATGAGGATTTAGCTTTTATGGAAATTAGCGAGTCACGGGTTGACATGGGTGAATTTGACAACATATGGTACCTTTTATATTGCGGTGTTGCCCGTGCAAATTCGGCTCTTAATTTATTAAACACGTTAACTGATGCCCAATATGCTTCATACGGTACAGGGGCTACAAGAGAACAGCGGATGGCTGAATGCAAGTTTATCCGGGCTCATTTTTATTTTAAACTAAAAATTCTATTCAACCGTATTCCTTACTTTGATGAAACGGTTCCTGCAGCGGATTATGCCACAACATCGAATACAGCTTTGACAAGTGAGGAACTCTGGAATAAAATTGCATCTGACTTCGAGTATGCTTATGAAAATCTGCCTGCCACTCAAACTGAGATTGGACGTATAAACAAATATGCCGCTGAAGCTTATCTGGCTAAAACAAAATTGTACCAAGCTTACGGGATGGGAGACCTTGTTGGATCAAAGTATTTAGTCACAGCACCGGGGACAATTCCAACAGCCAGGAAATCAGCTCTTGACAGCGTAATCACTGAATGTAATGACATTGTTGCACATGGTGGGTATAGTCTTGCACCTGATTTTGCCGACAATTTCCTTTCTAATAATTTCCCGGGAGGACCTTATGAGGATGGACCAGAGGCTGTTTTTGATATTCTGTATTCGGTGAACGATGGTACCATGTATGGAAGACTTGATATGGGCGATTGTTTAGCTGCACCATTCGGTGTAGGATGTTGCGATTTTCATAAACCAAGTATGAACCTGTTTACTGCATTCAAAACCAATTCAAAAGGATTACCGGATGCTAATAACGGATTCTTCAATTGGCCGACAAACTCGAGTGCAATCTTTGCTGAAGATACGGTACCCAATTTGGCAGTTAATACCGTGGATCCACGTATCGATCACACGATTGCCATTCCGGGACACATGTTCAAATACGATCCTACTACGATTTATGATTCATCATGGAACCGTACACCAACTTTGTATGGATTTTTTGCTTCGTTGAAAGAAAATGTGACAGACGGAAAAAATAATTTCGATTATGTGCATGTTGGACCATTCTACGCGAATGATAAGGATCGGGCCGAAATACGTTATGATGATGTTTTACTTTGGTTAGCTGAAGCTGATATTCAGGAAAATGATGTAACAGATGGAATGGCACTCATTAATAAAATTCGTGATAGAGCTGCCAATAGTACAGGCCTGCTGAAATATGCTGATGGACAATATGAATCACATTATAAAATAGGTGATTATCCAACTATCGGCGTTACACAGGCCTATGCATTTGCAGCGCTTCAGTGGGAAAGACGTCTTGAGCTTGCTCTAGAAGGCAATCGTTGCTTTGACTTAGTAAGATGGGGAATCATAGGCAACTATCTTAACTCATATTATGCATCTGAATCTAAAGGTATTCCATCATATCTTTCAGCTGGTAAATTTGTACAAGGCCGTGATGAATTCCTTCCTATCCCATTAGCTCAGATAGAATTCAGCCACGGAGTTTACACTCAAAATCCCGGTTATTAATATTCTAAGGCAAAGAGGATAAAAAATTACTATTGAAAACAATAGTATGATTATCGTAGTTTTCTTTATATATACTGTCAGGTACATCTCTATTTTGAACATAACATGAGCATGTCTCTGACAGTATATATTTAATCCTAAATGAGGGTATCACGCTGATGTATTGATATCCAAAAAAAATAAACAGAAAAACAAACTCAAGAAGAAAGTGTAGATTTGCATATTATCTATGAACTTTAACCCTCAAATAATATGTTGAATAAATTCCGGCTCTTCTCATTCATTACACTGATTCTATTACTTGCCTCAAGTATCAAAGCGAATGCTCAGACAAACAAATTGCCTCCTTTTCGTATCATGCAAACTAACGGACATGTATTTAAGGCAGAAGACCTTCCTATGGGAAAGCCTATCCTCATTATCTATTTTTCTCCCGATTGCGACGACTGTCTGGCATTTATAGATAGATTTTTTAAGCAAATAAATGAGTTTCACAAAGCTTCTATTGTCATGATAACCTATCTGTCAATAGATGAAGTGGCAAAGTTTAGCACAGCTTATAAGGTTAACAGATATCCGAATATTATAGTTGGAACTGAAGCACCTACTATATTTGTGCGAAATTATTACAAAATAATGGAGATACCATTTGCTGCCTTATATGATAAAAATGGGAATAAAATATGTTCTTATGAGCGAAATATCCACATAAAGGAGCTGGAGACTAAACTTAAAAAACTAAATAAAGAGTACAACTGACTTAGCATCAAAACTTCAGTAGGACTAGTTTCTAAAAGATGACAGAACAACTTAATGCATCGTTGCAAACAAAATATTATAAATAAAATAATAATAATTTAGTTGACTATATTTTCAAATGCATGAGTGAAATGTAATTTTTTAAAATGAGGATCACTAATTTTTTAAGGGAAAAGAGGGGCATATTTCTTCCTACTTCTTTCTGAATAAGCAAAAATATTTGTTGTTGCTCTACGTTCAAAAGTCACAATATGATAAAGCATTTAACTAAAGAACAAAAGAAAATTGCCAGGTGTATTAGTAAAAGTAAATTAACCATTAGCAGAAAACTGAAACATGACAAGATTGATGCAAGGGAGTTATCGACTCGCATTAGTGAACGCAAATATAAAGAACGACATAAAACAAAGTCTAAGAACATATGGTTAACTCAGTATATAAAAAGATGTGTAGACAATAACATATCAAATGATTATAATTCAGAACAAATAACGAATAAAGCTAAGTTAGAGGGCAAATAAAAATAATGTCAATCTTGAAAATATTTACCAATACATTTACTACGCCAAAAGAGGAAAGGGAAGCTCTATTTGCATCTGAGACATCAGTGTCGGATATACAAAAAGAGAGGTTTGCAGTACAACTCAAGAGGAATTATTAAGAATAGGGTGGACATTGACAAAAGGACTGAAATTGTTAATCAAAAGACTCGATTAGGTGACTTGGAGTTTGACACAGTGATTTGTAAAATAACAAAGAAGACGTTCTGACTATTAACAACAACTTAGCAAATTCAGTTTTCGTAAGCAAGTTTTGCAATGGCAGACATATTCGCTTCCACGCAATCTCGAGCTACTATCCAATAACTGTTAGTTGCCCATGCAAAAAACATGGCGCTTTATAAAAACCAATTCAATAAATTATATATATTTATTTTTATATTTCAAATAACATGATTACTAAAAAGCAAAACCCATCTTCACCTTCTTCAAGAAAGTTCTGGTATCATTTTCCAATATGGTTGATAGTTGCCTTTATGTTTAACTATTATTCGGGTTTATCGCAGGAATTAAAAATGAAAATCACAGAACCATATTTAAACATACCTATTAGCTATAATGCGAAAATGGAAGTGATGAAAATTAATGTTGATGGTAAGACAAAAAGAGAATTCCCTGTCCAATTAGCTAACGACACTATTAATTATTGGATTTATATTGACGTCACGGAATTCAAAGGTCAAACTATTACTCTAAATTTTCCTGTTGCTTCAAAATCGTTTAACCACATTTATCAGGATGTAAAAATTAATGGTGCAGACAGTTTATACAAAGAAACCAATCGCCCTCAATTTCACTTTACTGTAAAACGGGGTTGGAGCAATGATGTTAACGGGCCGATTTTTTACAACAAACAATATCACATGTTTTGGCAGGCATACCCTTTTGGGCTAATATGGAATACTGCTTATATGTATTGGGGGCATGCTGTAAGTAACGACCTTATTCATTGGAAAGAATTGCCGCCTGCTTTGATGTTGGACAGCCTGGGTTCACCATGGTCAGGTTCGTCACTCATTGATAAAAATAATGTAGGTGGTTGGGGTAAAAACGCTTTAGTTCTCTTTTATACTGCATTTGATGGTGTTACTGGAAAACAAGTGCAATGTATTGCATACAGCACCGATAATGCCAAAACATTCAAACGATATAAAGGAAACCCTGTTATCGATAGCAACAAGGAATTGGGAACAAATAATACAAGAGACCCAAAAGTTTTTTGGTATGAACCTACAAAACATTGGGTAATGGTTCTTTTTGAAAAAGATGGAATGTCATTTTACACCTCTACAAACATGAAGAAATGGAAAAGACAAAGTCATTTTAAAGGGCTTTGGGAATGTCCCGATTTTTTTGAGTTACCGGTTGACGGAAATATCAATAATAAAAAATGGGTTTTGCATGGAGGTTCTGCCGAATATTTTATTGGAAATTTTGATGGTAAGAAATTTACACCTGAAACACCTAAGCTGAGATATGCTGAAGGATTGGATACCTGGGGCGACATTTTATATGCAGGACAAACTTTTGAAAATATGCCAGATAACAGACGCATACAAATTGCATGGGGCAGAGGGATTGACTATATAGGCATGCCATTTACACAAATAATGTTGTTTCCAATTGAATTCAGTCTTAAAACTACTGATAATGGTCTCAGGCTTGTGGCTAATCCAATAAAAGAAATAGCGCAATTACATAAACGTAAATATACATGGACTTCATTGACAATTCCAGAAGCGAACAAAGAACTTGGACAGATAACGCCACAACCACTTCATGTGAAAATAAACTTTACTCTTGACAAGGGTAAATCATTTAAAGTTTATTTTCAGGGGAGCGAACTTGTAACCCTTTCATCGGATGAGCTTCCACAAGCTGAAAACAAGATGGAAATTTTGATTGATAAATCTATTGCCGAAATTTTTATCAATAATGGTGCACGTTACATTGTAAAAAAAATAGGCTGTGTAAAGGAAAACGACGGGCTTTATTTTGAATCAAATGAAAACAGCCCTTTTATTAATCAATTACAAGTATTTGAAATGAAATCAATTTGGAATAAACATAAATAAATAAATTCAGAATCATATGCGAATTTTTAGATTTTGATGTTCATAAAACCAATATAAGTAGTAAAACCAATATAATGCCTTATTTTATTTCATTGAAAGTTTATACCTTTCCACATACTTCATCAAAGGAAAGGGCGCAGTGGGAGTGTAATGCTGAAATCATCTAACCCATTTCACGACAATATTTTTAGGGTATTACTTAAATCAAGCTTTTTATCAAATGAGCAAATTGCTTCGTTAGCAAACAGCAGAATAAACACAGTATTTGGACTGAATAAATTTTGCAAAATAGATGTTATGATGAAAGTTAATATTGTTGACGTTTACATTAATAGGCAATGATGTATTGTAATTCGTTTACCGGATTAAGAAAGGTGATTATATTTGGGTTTACGTCAAACATAATAAAGCTATTTTTGAAAACATTAAAACACATTCAATTATAAATAATAATCAATATATGTTACTAGGCTTTGATATAGGAGGCACTAAGTGTGCCGTCATTATAGGTATAAAAAATAATGACCAAATCAACATCATAGATAAGCATACCGTACCAACAGATCAGCCTGCTTATGGAATGATTGAAACTTTATTTTCAACAGCGGATAAATTACTTCAAAAAAAATCCATTTCAATTAATAATATTGAAGGAATTGGAATAAGTTGCGGAGGTCCTTTAAGCAGTAAACGAGGAATTATATTATCCCCACCAAACTTACCAGGGTGGGACAATATTCCTATTGTTGATATATGCAATAAGCGGTTTGGAAAACTTACAATATTACAAAACGATGCTAATGCAGGAGCAGTTGCAGAATGGAAATATGGAGCAGGCAAAGGGTTTCAAAATATTATTTTTTTAACTTTTGGCACAGGAATGGGAGCTGGACTTATTCTGGATGGAAAACTATATTCAGGTGTATCAGACTTAGCAGGAGAGGTTGGACACATGAGGTTGGCGGAAATGGGACCTGCCGGATTTGGCAAAGCAGGTTCTTTCGAAGGATTCTGCAGTGGAGGTGGAATAGCTCAACTGGCTCAATTAAAAGTAAGACAGAAAATACAGTTGGGAGAAAAAGTTTCTTTTTGTAACTCTTTAGAAAATTTACCAACACTAACTGCTAAGTTAGTTGCTGAAGCTGCTTATCAAGGAGATTTAGTTGCAATTGATGTCTATAAAACCTGTGCTCAATATTTAGGAAAAGGATTATCCATTTTAATCGATGTGATTAATCCCGAACTTATTATTTTGGGAAGTATCTACAGTAGAGCAAAAGAACTTATTGACCCATTTATGTATGAAATAATAGAACAAGAGGCTATACCTGAATCACGAAAAGCTTGTCGAATTGTACCTCCGGGTTTGTCAGAAAATATTGGGGACATGGCTGCTTTATGTCTAGCGGAAATTTCTTCTGAAAATCAAGTTAGTTGATCAGAGTAAAGTATAACACAAGTTATAAACAACCCATTTAAAATCAAAGTGATTAACCACTTAAATGATAACAAAATGAAAATTCAAAGACGAATAAAAGTTATTAGTATTTTTCAAAAAGGCTGGAATTTTGCACAAGATGGACCTGGAAATAGACTTTTGTATCACTTGCAGGGATGCAATCTCCGTTGTCCATGGTGTTCAAATCCTGAGGGGATTTCACAAAAAGGAACATTGATGATTTATCCAAACAGATTATTAGATTCAATCTGTCCACATGGTGCTATAACGAACAAATTTGTAGACAGAACTATTTGTGATAATTGTATATCAATGGATTGCATTACTAAAAATCGTAATGAAGGAATTAAACTAAGCTCAAAAAAATATACAATCGAAGAACTATTTGAAGAAATAATAGAATCCAAAATATTATTTCACAGCGGAGGAGGGGTAACATTTACTGGGGGGGAGCCTACCATTCAGTTCTCCCCGTTAAAGGATTTAATAACAAAACTAAAATCTGCGGATATTAATATTGCAGTTGAAACAAATGGAACAAATCCAAGATTACCTGAACTTTTTGAATATCTTGACACTCTGATAATTGACCTAAAACATACTAACGATAAGATACACAAAAAAATTATTGGATTTGGAAACCAAGTAATTCTTGCAAACATAAAAAAAGCATCTGTCTCAAAAACAAATGTTTGGATCAGGATTCCTTTGATTCCTGGGTTTAATGATTCTCAAAAGGATATTGATGATTTTATTCGATTTATTCGAAATTTAAAAAGAGAAAACCTTTGGGTAGAACTACTCTGCTATCACGAATATGGGAAAATAAAATGGGAACAATCCGGATTAGAATACAAAATGAGAAACGTGGAAACGGACTGCAAAAAAATAAATGAAATCGAGGATATGTTTAAATTAAACAACATAATAACAATAAAAACAGGAGGGAACATAATATGAAATGGGAACATATTTATAACAAGTCTAAACTCGATAAAAAGGCAGAATCTCTTTTTAATGAGCAAAGACAATTAGAAAGGCTTGATGGTTGGTTTCTTATAAAGGAAATTCAGATGAATTCTGAGAGTGAATTTGAAAAATTTCATCCTGAAATCAAGTTTGCCAAAATTTTAGATAGAATTACAGAAAGACTTCCGTTGTATCTAAGTGATAATAATGTCTTTGCGGGTACACAAAATGATGCATTTGCAAAATCTTATGCCTTGATCAACCCAAATTTTAATGTTGAGTCATTTGAAGGATATTGCGATCCTCTTGATGTTTATAATGATATTTTACCCAACGAAGAATTTACTAGAGAAAGAATAATAAAAGTCAGAGATTTTTATGCGCATACATCATTTGTCAAAGAACTAAAGAAAGTCTATGATATAACAGGTGATGAAACGAAAGAGGTAGCATATTATGTCGAGCAGGTTACTGGGCACACTGTTGCCGATTTTAGGCCAGTTTTAAAAGATGGTATTAAAGAATGTATACAGAAAATTCATAAGAAACTTGAAATAGAAAAAGATCCTGACAAGATCGCTTTCTACGAAGCGATGAAAATTGCTCTTAACTCCGCAGTAAAATTAGCAAATCGTTATGCAGACCTTGCACACCAACTTTCATCAAAGGCTTCGGAAAATAGGAAAAAGGAACTTAACTTAATCGAAAAAACTCTTCGGAAAGTTCCAGAATATAGGGCATCAAATCTCTTTGAAGCAATTCAATCCTTTATAATTTTGTGGCAGGTTATGTGTATCGAACAATCTCCTAATCCATTTGCTTTCTCTGTTGGAAATGTAGATAGAATCTTTGAAGAATACAGAGCAGCCGATAATTCAGATCGTGTTCTAACAGCTGCTTTATTCAAACATTTTTTAATTTTTTTCAATGTTGGGGACAGAAGCTGGGCTATTTCACAAAATTTAATGATTGGAGGAAAATCATCTGAAGGGGAAGATTTAAGTAATCTAACAACATATGCCATTCTTGACGCATTTTTTGAAACAAATTATCCTCAACCTAATCTTTCAGTAAAACTTCATAACAATACTCCTCCAAAATTATATGAAGAAATGGGTAAATTTTTCTTTACCCCAGGGTGTGTCACCCCATCATTATTTAATGACGAATCATTGTTCTACGTATTAGAAAAATCAGGGATTGAAAAAGAAGATCTTGAAGATTACTCGATTGCTGGTTGTCAGGAACCCATGATTATGGGGAAGGACAATGCTAATACGACAAATAGTTGGTTAAATCTGGGTAAAATATTGGAATTGACTTTAAATAATGGCATTTCAACAATTACTGGCAAAAAAATTGGCCTTGGATACAAGGATCTTGGCCTTATAGAAAATGATCCTTTAACCATTCTCAATGATATTGAGTCTTCTTTTTATATCCAACTTGATTATTTTCTGGAAAAAATGACAGAAGCAGCAAATGGTTGTTCAAAAGCTCTTTCGAATCTAAAAACACCATTTCTTTCTGCCAATATGGGAGGTATTGAGTCTGGAATTGATATGCGAGATATGAAAAAACAGGGAACCAAATATAATGGTAGTTGCTGTCTGATTCATGGACTTTCAGTTGTTTCTGATTCTTTTATTGCAATCAGAGATTTATTAATTGAAAGACCTGAAGATTCAGGAATTTTGCTGGAATCGCTTCGAAATGATTTTGCTGGGAAAGAGGATTTAAGACAGTTCCTGTTATCAGGACAAAAATACGGGAATAATTCGAAGGAAGCGGATGAGCAAGCGAAACAAGTTGCCATCAAAGTTTCTGATAAAGTAGCATCCAAAAAAAATTATCTTGGTAATTCGTTCAGACCTGACTGGAGTAGTCCTTCCACCCACCTTCTTTACGGGTATTGGGTTGGAGCAACTCCCGATGGCAGACATGCCCGCGAAATGCTTAGCTACGGACTTGATCCTTTATATGGAGATGCTCATTGTGGCCTTGGCTTCAGAATTCTTTCCATACAAAAACTACCTTTCGAAAAAATGAATGGAGGTTATGCTTCTCATTTTGGGATTGATCCAAAATATTTTCCTGAAAAAACTTTTGAAGAGAAGGGGATTTCGTTTAAAACAAAAGTGATTTTTCCTCTTTTTTTCAGCAAAAAAGATGTTATTAATCCATTCTATCTCTATGTAAATGTCAATTCTCCAGATATGTTGAAAAACGTACTTGCCAATCCTAAGAAATATGCTCCTAGCGGAATTTATATCATGAGAATTCATGGAACATTCGTCAATTTTTTGGATTTATCACCAGCAATACAAAACGACATAATTTTGCGACTTGATCTTGAATCCACCCGAATTTAAATAATGAAAAGCACTTATCACACAAAGTTTAAAAAATTGCTCGATGAATAGACATTATACCGATTAAGCAACATTGAAAAGAAATGACATTTGACAATCAGTAAATTATACTCTAATCGGTATAAAGTCTAATGTAATGATGAGTTTTTCATGGATATTGATATATTAACCAATATTTAATCAGAAACACAATTTTCGAAACGGCAGATCAATAAATATTTAAAATGAACGTTTATCAAAAAGATAAAGATTATAAAATTACAGGCACATTAATACGTGCAGCTATAGTAGCTTCATTAGGAGGTTTATTATTTGGTTTTGACACAGCAGTTATTTCAGGAACAACTTCATCAGTAAAATCTCTTTTTCAATTATCAGAATGGTCGATGGGCTTTGTTGTGTCATCAGCCTTAATAGGGACAATTCTAGGAACTATAATTATATCAAAACCTGGAGATATTTTGGGAAGAAGAGACAGTTTAAAAATATTAGGAGCACTGTTCATTATCTCAGCTTTAGGTTGTGGCATTGCCTGGAATTTTTGGTCTTTATGTATATTTCGTTTTATTGAAGGAATTGCAATTGGAGGATCATCTGTTTTAGGACCTATGTATATAGCTGAAATAGCACCGGCAAAAATAAGAGGGCGTCTTGTTATTTTATTCCAGTTTAATGTCTGTTTGGGCATTTTGGTTGCCTATTTTTCTAATGCATTGATCGAGTTATTTAATTTTGATGTGCTCCATACACAATGGCGAATTATGTTTGCTGTTGGATGTATTCCTGCACTTTTTTTTACATTTATGTTGTTTACTATTCCACGAAGCCCTCGATGGTTAGTCTCAGTTCAAAAGATAAAAGAAGCAGAAAATGTGTTCGCTCAGATTGGTGAATTAAGAATTTCTGAGGAAATGACTGAGATTATAGATTCATTAAAAAGTGATTCAAAAGAAATAAGTGAAAGACTTTTTCAGAGGAAATATCTCTATCCCATTTTTCTCGGCGTTGGGGTTGCGGCTTTTAATCAACTGTCTTTTGTGAATGGGTTTCTATATTATTTAAACGATACGCTTAAAGAAATCGGGGCCAGTTTTGGCGGTAAATTTCAACCTGTAATTATTGGTGTGGCTAATGTATTAGCAGTTTCAATAGCATTACTTATCATAGATAAGATTGGTAGAAAAAAACTTTTACTTATTGGTTCCTGGGGTTCTGCTATTCCATTGGCTTTGTGCGCATATATTGCTTGGACAAGAAATTTAACAGAATTGTTTCCATGGAGTATTGCCTCATTTATTCTCTTTTTTTCCTTCTCACAAGGAGCTGTTATTTGGGTTTATATTAGCGAAGTCTTTCCAACTAAAGTTAGAAGTAAGGGACAATCTTTAGGCAGTTTTACTCATTGGGGTTTGGCTGCTGTCGTAGCGCAAGCGTATCCAGTTATCGTTTCTATTCCTAAAATTGGTTTAGCAATACCGTTTATTTTTGGAGGCATAATGATGATTGTCCAATTTTTTGTAGTTTGGTTCTTTTTCGTAGAAACAAAAGGAGTTCCGCTCGAACAGTTGGAGATTCAATTAGGAGTAAAAAAAATACCCAAACAATAATATCTTAGTAACTATTGCATTTAAAATAAGGATGGCTCAAGGGCCTAAATAATACGAATAATATAGTGCTGTAATCTTGATATTATAGAATAATAGATTTATATTTGTCATGCTATGGGATATATAATACTGAAGACAGAAAAATTGGAAACTTAGAGTTACTTCTTAAAACAAGTACTGATAATACCATTAGAAATCATAGACACTGCCTTCTTCTATCGCATCAGAAACGAACAATAAATGATTTGTCAAAGATTTTTGAGATTGACCAACAGATCAGAGCTGTTAACGACGAATACTTCAGACTTACCAACATGAAGTCATCTAAAGAATATCCTGAGAATATCAGAATGGGTACATACGAAGACTTAAGTGACAACAATGTATACCGTTTTACTACCAATAATTTTGAACTCCTCCATAACAATCTCAGATCTTCTCAGAGAGAAATGGAATGTTGAGTTGTTCTTCAAATGGATCAAACAACATTTTAGAATAAAGTCATTTTACGGGACTAGCCGTAATGCTGTATATTGACAGATCTGGATTGCCTTAAGCACTTATCAGCTTATTGCTATCACTAAGAAAAGAATGCATATTGAGCAATCGGATTATACTTTTTCTCAAACTTTAGACTTTCCATTTCTTGAGAAAATATCTATAAATGAGATATCTAACAAAATTAAAACTGGGGAATATGTTGATGATTATACTAAATTATTAAATCTCAATGATTTCTAATAGGGCACTAGTGAAATTACTTATAAACTGAATTCACTATATAAAAAATATCTACAAATAATAATCACAAAAACCAACCGATTTATCTTATGAGAAAATTAATGCTTGGCCTCTTAGGTCTTTTTTTTGCGTTTGCAGTTTCTTCACAACAACCAGTCGAAACAAACAGATTGCGAGCACCGGCATATCCGCTCATTACCATTGATCCATACATGAGTGCATGGTCATTTACTGATCATCTTTACGGAGATGTAGTCAGGCATTGGACAGGAAAAAGACGATCATTGATTGGTGTCATTCGCGTGGATGGAAAAGTATATCGTTTTATGGGAAAAGAAGAACTCCCATTACGACCTATAGCCCCCATGTCAGACGGTAAAGGGTGGCAAGCAAGATATACCTTGAGCCATCCAACAGGGGATTGGACTCAAATGCATTTTAGTGATTTCAATTGGAGAAAAGGGGAAGCTGCTTTTGGGACAGAAGGAATGCCAAATCTGACAACATTGTGGAATACTAAAGATATCTGGATTCGTCGCGAGGTTAATTTAACCAGTGATGAATTGCAACAAGCGTTATTCTTAAAGTATTCGCATGACGATGTTTTTGAGCTTTACATCAATGGTAAAAAAGTGGTGGATACCGGTTATTCATCGAGAAACGATGTATTGCTGCCTCTTTCCAAAGAGATTCAAAAAGCGTTAGTGAAAGGTAAAAACATCATAGCAGCACATTGTGAGAATCAAAAAGGAGGAGGTTACGTTGATTTCGGCATGTTTGAAAAAGTACCTTACCAGCCACTATTTGACAAAACAGCTCAACAAACTTCTGTTAATGTATTGCCTACTCAAACAATTTATTGTTTCAACTGTGAAGGGAAGGTTAACTTAAAACTAACGTTTACAGCGCCTCTTTTACCGTCAGATCTTGATTTACTTTCGCGTCCTGTGGATTATATTTCGTATCAGGTCAAGTCGATGGATCAAAAGAGACACGATGTGCAGGTTTATTTTGAAGCTACTCCTGAATGGGCAGTCAATCATGAGGATCAAAAAATTAGTTCTGGTATGGAATCAAGAAATGGAATGATTTTTTTGAAAACAGGAACGCTGTCACAAAATATCTTAGGGACAAAAGGAGATGATGTGCGTATGGATTGGGGTTATTTTTATTTAGTTGGAAAACAGAATAAAAGTAATAGCTTTGAGATTAATAATTATGGGACGATTAAACATCAATTCATTGTAAAAGGAGTATTAACGGACGAAGCGAACCCTCATTTGTCCTCCGACATGGAAGATGAAATGACCGCTTTGGGTTATGCTGAACAATTAGGGAGCGTAGGCGAACATCCCGTATCGGGTTATTTGATGCTTGGTTATGATGATATCTATTCCATTCAATATTTCGGACAAAACCTAAAGGCTTGGTGGACTAACGATGGAAAGATAACCATTGCAGATGTTTTTTCAAAAGCTGCCAATGAATATCCTGATATAATGAAACAATGCGCCATTTTTAATGATCAACTGATGCAGGCAGCCAACCAAGCTGGTGGGCAAAAGTATGCTGATTTATGTGCATTGGCTTTTCGTCAATCCATAGCTGCCCATAAATCGGTTAAAGACAAAAGCGGAGAGTTGCTTTTCTTTTCGAAAGAAAACTTCAGTAACGGTTCCATTGGCACCGTGGATGTAACCTATCCATCGTCGCCACTGTTTCTCTATTACAACCCTACATTGTTACAAGGAATGATGAATCCTATTTTTAAATATTGTGAAAGTGGAAGATGGGAAAAACCATTTGCGCCCCACGATATGGGGACTTATCCCATTGCTAATGGTCAAACATACGGGGATGGTATGCCCATCGAAGAGTCAGGAAATATGTTGATTTTAACGGCAGCCATTGCCCAAGTTGAAGGGAATGCCGATTATGCAAAAAAACACTGGAAAATGCTTAGCATATGGGCAAACTATTTACTTCAGAATGGACTTGACCCGGAAAATCAGCTTTGCACGGATGATTTTGCCGGACATTTTGCGCACAATGCAAATCTCTCCATTAAAGCGATTCTTGGTATTGCCGCTTATGGCAAATTAGCAGGAATGTTAGAAAAACGAGATGTTTCAACAAAATATATCGATACAGCACGAGTAATGGCACAGAAATGGGTTGAGATGGATCAGGATGGAGATCATTACCGTCTTACGTTTGATCAACCCGGGACATGGAGCCAAAAATACAATTTGGTTTGGGATCAGTTATTAGAATTAAATGTTTTTCCAAAAGAAGTAGCACAAAAAGAGGTTGCTTATTATTTGACAAAACAGAACAAATATGGATTGCCGCTTGACAGCCGTAAAACCTATACAAAATCAGATTGGATCATGTGGACTGCCACACTGGCTCCCGATAAAACCACGTTTGAGGAGCTGATTGATCCCGTGTATCGCGCTTTTGATGAAACAACTTCCAGAGTTCCGATGACCGATTGGTATGAAACCACCAACGCTCGTCAAGTTGGGTTTCAGGCTCGTTCTGTTGTTGGTGGATATTTTATGAAAATGTTGGAAGCAAAATTACATCATTAATAGAAGACAATAGTTCGGTAACAAAGCATTAACATTAAGCGGCGATAGTGCCGTATAATAATGACAGAAATAAAGAATTATTTTGTGTTAAAACTTAGTGATAGAATGTGTCTTAT
>Ga0224527_1000772_pt1 | contig 19141 bp, 18 predicted proteins | sample CBST0metaG_FD_179882 | JGI IMG/M metagenome (GOLD analysis project Ga0224527, IMG submission 179882) | Peat soil microbial communities from Stordalen Mire, Sweden - C.B.S.T0 | ecosystem: Environmental > Terrestrial > Soil > Wetlands > Peat | place: Sweden: Norrbotten County, Stordalen Mire... | reverse complement strand
GTCAATTTCAGCTTTTGATGCTGCTGGTTCCGCATCGGCTGTTCAGACTAATCTCACGGCTGAAGTGTCCCGCGCTATTGCGGCAGAAGCGACCAAAGCGAATATCTCCTCACTCGCTCCGGTTGCAACATCTGGCTCTTACAACGATCTTTCGAACAAACCGACTCTCGGGACGGCTGCTGCCCAGCCCGTTTCTGCGTTCGATGCTGCGGGTTCTGCGACGGCGGTCCAAACGAATTTGACCGCTGAGATTTTGACACGTTCAACCGCCGATTCTTTGGCACTTCAGAAATCGAGCAATCTCTCGGACCTCGCGAGTGTGACTACGGCCAAGGCAAATCTAGGATTGTCCACGGTTGCAACATCCGGTTCCTATTCAGACCTTAGCAACAAGCCCACGATTCCCGCATCGCAAGTCAGTTCTGACTGGAATGCTTCAACGGGCGTGGCTCAGATTCTCAACAAGCCAACACTGGGAACCGCTGCTGCTCAGGCCACGACAGCCTTTGATGCTGCTGGCACAGCTGCAACGGTGCAGACAAACCTGACAGCGGAAGTCACTCGCGCTACCACAGCGGAGGGTTTGTTAGTTCCTCAGACAACGAAAGTTAATGGCCACGCGCTATCGACCAACGTGGTCGTGTCCGCTTCCGATCTAACCACCGGAACACTGCCTCACGCGCAATTGCCAACTCTGTTGGCTGCGGACATTCCGGCATTGCCTTACGATGCCAGCGGAGCAGCGGCAACAGTTCAAACCAATCTGACTGCTGAGATTTCACGCGCCACAGCCGCCGAAGCTTTGAAAGCCAACACCGCATCTTTGGCAACGGTAGCCACGTCGGGCAGCTATGCCGACCTGACGAACCAACCGAGCATTCCGGCGGCGCAAGTGCAGAGTGATTGGAATGCCAGTTCTGGTATGGGCGTCATCCTTAATAAGCCCACCATCCCGACCGTCCCAGTCAGCAGTGTTGCGGGTAAAACCGGAGCAGTGGCGTTGGTTGAATCTGACATTGCAAACCTGACAACCGACCTAGCAGCCACAGAGAAATCCGCCAACAAAGGTGTGGCCAATGGCTATGCCTCGCTAGACGCGACGATCCATATTCCCATGGCACAACTTCCTGCTTCAGTGCAGGGAGCCATGAGTTATGTCGGTGTGTGGAATGCTTCTACGAACTCACCAGCCATCGTCAGCGGTACTGGAAATAAAGGTGCGTTCTACAAAGTCTCGGTTGCCGGAAATGCCACGATTGACGCCAACACCAACTGGCATGTTGGCGACCTCATCATTTATGACGGAACGGTCTGGGACAAGGTTGACAACTACGAAGCTGTCACCAGCGTTGCAGGTCGAACTGGAGCAGTCACACTTTCAGCCTCAGATATCAGCGGTCTTACGGCATCAGCTACCACTGACACGACTAACGCAACCAACATCTCTAGTGGCACCCTGAGTCTCGCAAGAATTCCAACAATTCCGGCTACACAGACGAGCGGATTCGCCACGGTCGCCACGGCTGGAACATACAGCAGCTTGACGGGCACACCCACACTCGGCGGTGCCGCTGCTCTTAATGTTGGCACGGCTACTGGAACGGTTGCGGCTGGTAATGACTCACGAATTGTGGCGGCTGTCCCAAACACCGTCACCGTCAACGGCCATGCACTATCTTCCAACGTCGTTGTATCGGCATCGGACATTACAACGGGCACGCTTCCTCACGCTCAACTCCCGGCTCTGGTCAGTGCTGACATCCCGGCGAACGCCTCAAATACCACGGGAACAGCTTCCAATCTATCTGGAACCCCAGCGTTACCGAACGGAACCACCGCTACTACTCAGACAGCTGGGGACGCAACGACCAAACTCGCTACTGACGCCTTCGTATCAACAGCAGTATCGGCAGAAGCTACCGCACGAGCCAACGCGGACTCCCTGTTGCTATCAATCACCACAGCGGCCAGCACATATGCGCCGCTTTCTGGAACTGCATCTGGCCTGACGGCAGGAAACGCCACCAACTGGGGTTCGTATGGTGGTGTCCCCGCTGCTGGAACCAGTGGAGGCACCGCCAATTCCATCATCCGCTCGGACGCCAACGGCTACACGTACTTCTACTACATCAACAGCACTTGCCCCAACAGTGAAAACGCAGCCGTCGGACAGGTGATTACAACCAATGGTTCGGATAACTACTTCCGAAAATCATCCATCGGCTCCTTCACGACCTACTTAAGTGGAACAGCCGCAAGTCTGACGGCTGGTGCCGCGAATACTCTTCACTCAACCGCTGGTAACGGAACCTATAACTGGTCTGGTCAGGGTGGTCAGCCCTCTTGGCTGTGGGGCAGTAACGACGGCACCAACTTCTACGTTTGGAACCCATCGAACTTCAGCGTCAACTATGCCAACAGTGCTGGTACTGCCACAACCTGTAATTCATGGAATGCCGCCTCAAGCATAGCGACCAACGGCTACCAGAAACTTTCCAACGGTCTAATTATCCAGTGGGGCTTCTGTAACGGCACATCAACAGCCAGCCAGCTTGTCTATTTTCCGGTTGCCTTTCCAACGGCATGTTGCAGTGTTCAGAACACCCTCTACACAGGTGCTTTACAAAGCCGTTCAGGTGGCGATAACAACGACACGGTATGCAGCGTTTCGCTGTCATATTTCTATCTTCGCACTGACGGTATCCCTACGCAGGGTGGCTATTGGCTAGCCATCGGGTACTAGGAAAACATCCTCATGATTTATGCAAAGTATGACAAAACAACCGGACAGGTTCTCGGCCACTACACTCCCGATATTCATCCGGCGCTATTTGATGCCAACGAAAGTCCGCTGGCCGATGATTTGGTTGCCCTCACACCCGAGCAGCATCAACGGTCAATATACGGTGGAATCCAAATCGTCTCAGGCGTTCCGACCGATTACGTTTACCAACCTTCCATCGAGGAACTGAGAGCAGTGAAACTCGGCTGGGTTGATAGCCAAGTAGCGGAGCATATCACCGCAGGATTCATCAGTTCCGCATCTGGAGTCACGGCAACTTACGACAGCGAGGAAGTTGACCAGGACAATATCAAGACTCTGTATATCGCCTCACAAGACCCAAGTTTTGGGGCTATCCCCGTTCGCGCCGTTGTCAGTGGGCAGACTGCCAAATCCGTTCTAATGCATACCCCAGCCCAGTTGCAAACGCTAGTGAGTGACATGGCTCGCCATATCAGCACGTGCAAAATGCGCGGTTGGTCGCTTCAGTCAGCGGTCGCACAGGCTTCGAGCGCTTTGGAACTTGATTCACTAGCTTGGGATGAGGAGTAGGCATGGCGGGTTGGGGACAGTTTGTTTGGGGTTCGGGTGGCTGGGGAACTGGTGTTCCACTGCACTCACCGATACTCACGCCCTGCGCGAGCGTTGTAAGCACAGTGACTTTTCTCTCGCCCACGGTTCGCCCCAAGGTGAGCTTGGGCTCGCTCACCGCCAACAGCACGGTAAAGGTCAGCGGCATAACGATTCAGCCAACCGTGACTTTGGGTGCTGTGACTTCCTATCCAACAATTTCGCTCAGACAGGTATTCATCAATGACTAAGCTCATTATCTACACGGGCAACACGACCGAGGTTCGCTTCGCTGGCATTCAGAACTCCGACACCCTTGATTTCATCACGGGTTGCACCCTCACTTGCTCCCTCTACTCCCCAGCAGGTGTGGCAATCACCGGAGCAACCAATCTACAGATGACCGATGTTACGGGAATCCCCGGCACGGTCAATTGCTTTATCCCCGGCTCCGTCGTTCCGCCCGAGGGCAAGTATTACATCACGTTCGATGGAGCCACGCCATCCGGCGACACGTTCTCTTGGTACCAGCCTGTGGAAGTCCGCACCCGCCAGTCATAAGGAGTCGATGAGAAATTATCCTGTCATCGCAACGAAGTACGCGCAAGACGTTGTGAATGGCAAGATCCCAGTGTGCAAGTGGGTACGGTTGGCGTGTTCGAAGTTTCTCGCCGATCTTGAGAAGGAGTCAGAGCCCGAGTATCCATACTGCTTCAACAAGGCAAAAGCGACTAGGGTGTGTCGGTTCATTGAGGCCATGCCACACGTCGTTGACGACTTCAAGAATCGAGCGGCCAAGTCCGAGAAGATCGTACTGCTTCCGTGGCAAGTCTTCATCTTCGTAAATCTGTTCGGGTTCGTATCCAAGGCAACTGGCCTTCGCCGCTTCCGTGAAGCCTACATCACAATTCCAAAAAAGAACGGCAAGAGCACCATCATGGCTGGGCTTGCTCTGTACATGCTAATCGCCGATGGCGAAATGTCAGCGAATGTGAAGCTGGGCGCAACGGGCATAAAGCACGTCTCTGAAACTCTCTTTCAGCCAGCCAAGAACATGATTCAGCGTTCGCCAGCATTGAAGGCAAAAGTGGGCGTTCAGGTAAATGCAAACAGCATTGTAGTCCCCGGCACTGGCTCAAAGCTGGAATGCGTTATTGGTGATCCCGGCGATGGTCCTTCCATTAGCTGCGGCATCATGGATGAAAGTCATGAACTAACGACGGCTGCTCTCTACGACAAATTCAAAACCGGAACCATTGCCCGTTCCCAACCCCTTGTCATTTCGATCACCACCGCTGGGTTTGATCTTTCTGCGCCCTGCTACAACATTCAACTGCAAGCTCAGCAAGTGCTTGAGGGGACGTTTCAAGATGATCAACTATTCGCGCTGATATACACGCTTGATGAGGGAGACGACTGGACTACAGAGGAAGCGTTAATAAAAACAAATCCAAACTATGGAGTCAGTGTTAACGCCGAAACCATTCGACACGACCAGCTTATCGCCGTGCAGGATTCGTCGAAACAGAACACGTTCAAAACGAAGAACCTAAACATCTGGTGTAACGCCTCATCCGCATGGATGAACATGGAAAAGTGGGCTGCTTGCGGGGATGCCTCACTCAATCCCGAGGACTTCAAAGATTGCGAATGCTTTGTGGGCATGGACTTGGCCAGCAAGAATGATGTTGCCGCGCTGGTGAAAGTATTCCGAAAAGTCATAGATGGAAAAACGCACTACTTTGCCTTCCCGCGCTTTTACCTGCCTTCAGCCCGGACCAACGACCCTGATAAGCAGCACTACCAGAAATGGGTTCACGACGGTCTATTGACCGCGACCGAAGGCGGCGAAATCGATTTCGAAACAATTCGGCGAGACCTCGTAGCCGACTCTAAAACATTCAACATTAAGGAATTGGCTTACGACCCGGCGAACGCCACAGATTTCACCCAGCAGTACTGTCTGGAAACATCCGGCGTGCGTACAGAAATTCCGCAGCGTGTGCAGTACCTCAGCGAGCCAATGAAGTGGCTGGAGGCAAAGGTCAACAGTGGGTGCTATCACCACGATGCAAACGAAATGATGACTTGGATGATGAGCAATGTTGTAGCTCATCCCGACGCCAACGACAATTTCTATCCCCGCAAGGCAAGATTCGAAAACAAAATCGACGGCGTAGTGGCAACGCTATGCGCTCTCAATCGTGCGCTTGCGGTTCCAGAGGCCCAGCCCGTTATGAAGTACCAAAGAATTCAGCTGTTCTAACCACGAAGGAAAATCATGTCCATCAAGTCACGCATCATGTCATTTCTAGGTTCCGGCGAGACACGCTCCAATCCCTTGGAGAACCCATCTATGTCTCTATCTGCTGGACTCCTACAACTCGGCCTCGGGAACTATACAGACAGCAATGAAAATGTCACTGAGCAAACCTCACTTCAAGTCCCCACCGTACTGGCTTGCGTGCGGATTCTCAGCGAAGGCGTTGGGTCCATTCCGTTCCGCGTTTATGAGGAACTCCAGCGTGGCCGTTGTCCCGCAAAAGATCACTATCTGTATTACCTGCTCACTCAGGAGCCAAACCCTGAAATGACAGCTGTAACGTTCCTCTCCACGCTGATGACTCATGCTGCGCTGTGGCAGAACGCTTATGCCGAAGTCGAACGTGACAACAATGGACGTGCGGTTGCCCTCTGGCCCCGTATGCCATGGCGCACAAAGCCTGACCGCGTAGCTGGACGACTGGTGTTCAAAACCACAGATACGCCGAATGGTGTTGAGCGAGTTATTGACGCTCAGAACATGCTGCACATCGTTGGTTTTACCTTGGATGCTCTCACCGGAAGCTCGCTGATTGCCCACGCTCGGCAGAGCATTGGCCTTGCAATGGTCGCTGCACGCTTTGGCGCTCGCTACTATGCCAACGGTGCTCGCCCCGGATTCTTCCTTCAGCCTGAGGCTCCCCTGTCACCAGAAGATATGACGCTGCTTCGCCAGGACGTTGAGATGCTTTCCAGTGGCGCGAACGTTCACCGCGTTGCGGCCATCCCAGCCAACATCAAGGTCACGGACATCAAGATTGACCCTGCTCAGTCTGAATACATTGCGACTCGTAAGTTTGAACGCGAGGAAATCGCGGCGTCCTTCCGTGTTCCCGGCTATATGGTCGGCGCAAGCGAAAAGACACTCAAGGCCACGATTGAAGCTCAGAACATGGAGTTCCTCACCTACTCGCTGCGTCCGTGGATCGAACGCTTTGAGCAGGAGTTCCAGCGCAAGTTGCTCCCGCCCATTGGTCGTGCTTCAGGAAAATACACTCTCCACTTCTATGTTGACGCCTTGTTGAGCGTTGACAAGTCCACTCGCTTCGCTTGCTACACCCAAGCCAGAACTGGCGGCTGGATGTCTGCGAACGATATCCGCGAAGCGGAAGGTGAACAGCCCATCGTTGGTGGTGATGAGTACCTCGTCCCGCTCAATACTCAGAATGCCTCTACGGACGTTGAACCTGTAGAAACCGATGATGAGCCAAGCTCGGATGAGTCTGTTGAACCCGTAAGGGCATCACGCGCCAAAGACCTTTATGGACCAATCTTTAGCGATGCTTTCACCCGACTTCAACACCGCAGTAAGAAGGATTTGGCGAGCGTTACTCAGGCATTGACTCCGGCAATTACCTCATTAGGCGCGTATTTCAGAACCACCACCACGGCTGGAACTGCCGAGATTTTGGCCGTCGAAAAGTATCTCAAAGGTCTGGAAGGCCGTGCGGCCAAGCTGACCGGAGATGTTGCCGTCAGTGAATTAGATCGTGTTTTGAAGTCCATCGTTTTCGCTGTCGCTACAGATGCAGCCGAAGCCCACGCAAGAAAGGTCATAAATGAGTAAGGAACTTAGAGCACTCCACTGCAAAGAACTGCGAGTTGCAAAGGCTGAGGATGGTACTCGTACTATCTCCGGCGTTGTAACCTACAACACACCCAGCCTCGATCTTGGCGGGTTCACTGAGATTCTCACTCCCGGCTGTTTCGCTGGTTCCATCGCTGGTGATGTTCTGTTGCTCCGTGACCACATTCCTACACTGCTAATGGGGCGCACGAAGAGCGGAACGCTCACGCTGTCGGACTCGGCTGATGGTCTGCACTTCACAGGCAAGCTGCCTAATACGACCGCTGCGGCTGATCTAGCCGAGAGCATTGATCGTCAGGACTTGGATGGCGTTTCGTTTGGCTTCGTTTGCAACGATGACGATTGGGTTGTCACCCCAGATGGCAATGTCATCCGCAACGTCATTGAGGCTGAGTTGCTTGAGATTTCACCTTGCAGCTTCGCCGCGTATCCAGCCAACACCGTAAGCGTTCGTTCCTGCCCACAGGATATGAAAGCCAAACTCACGGTGCCAGCAGAACTTCGCACCGCTGAATCGGCTTCAGACGATTGCACCTGTCAATGCCAATCGTGCCTAGACGGTGATTGCGCCAATTGCTCGGATGATCCTTGCGATTGCGACGGATGCACATGCAATGAATATCGCTGCATGGTAATGAAACTGAGACTTGCCAACCTGATGTAAGGAGGCGGTCCACGTTATCTACTTCAGACCCAGCCCAACGGCTGGGTTTGTTGTTTCTGCAAGAATAATTTCCCCATCCTCACTTCGACCCCACGCCTCTTGTTGTAGCTACCGTCTGCCACATGCCTCAGTGCGTCCCTTGAGTGGGAAAGTGTGATCACCTAACTACCTTGCCAACAAGAGTTATCCCCGCCGGATTCCACTCATGTAGGCACCTATCGCTCGGTCACGAGCGCCAAATCCCCACCAATAGGTGTCATTCTTATGACCGCTCAAGAACTACGCGCAATGCGCGCGAAGCTTATGGCCGATGCTCAGGCCGTTATTCCAGAAGACGGTAAGATCACGTCTGAAATCCGTACCAAATATGAAGCCATGCTCAAGGACGCCGACAACATGGCGTTCGTCATCGCTTCCCTCGAAACCGAAGAGCGTTCTGCTCTTGAAGCGCGTGGCAAAAATCTTCAGCTTCCGCAGGTTGGCGAGCACTCCGCTTCCAATCCCGAAGCTCGTAACAGCGAAATCCGTTCCTCACTCGCAAACTTCCTTCGCACTGGTCAGGTTGAAACCCGCGATCTCACTGCGGCTGGCTCTGGCATTTTGATTCCCCAGCTGTTCAATCCTTCGATCTACGAAGCGAAGAAGAGTTACGGCGAACTGGCCAATATCGTCACGACCATGAAAACTGAGGGTGGAAACCCGATGAAGTTGGTCTATGACAACGATACGGCCAACGGTCTGGTTTCTGTTGTTTCTGGCACCGATGTCAGCGAAGCCGATCCTACGACTTCCAGCGCAACCCTGTCGGTGGATAACTTCTCCACTGGTGTCGTAAAGGTTGATATGGCGCTGTTGCAGGATGCGGGATTCGATGTTGAATCTTGGATTCGTGAAAAGTTTGCAACCCGCTTCTATCGCGGACTCGCCAACAACATCTACAGCGGCAACGCTGGAGCCGTCGGCTCACTGGCAACTGCTTACAACGCTATCGGCGCTGGCGTCGGTATCACGACTGCTACGACCGCCACTTTGGCCTTCCCTGACTTTGGCTCTGCTCTGGCTCAGCTTGATCCTGCCTACCAGACCAACGCCATCTGGACCGTCAGCAACGCCACACTCGCACTGCTTTCCAGCATGGTTGATAACAACCAGCGTCCGTTGTTTATCCCCTATAACGATGGTGGAGCTTCTGGGTTCATCGGCACCATCCTTGGTAAGCCTGTGAAGTTGGTCACCCAGATGCCAGCTGTGGCAACTGGAAACTTCCCAGTATTGTTCGGCGACTTCAAGGCTGGCTACACCCTGCGTCAGCAAGGTGAAGGTCTTGGAATTCTCCGCCTGAACGAGCGCTACGCTGCTGGCTTCGAAGTTGGTTTCGTTGGATTCTGCCGCCTCGGTGGAGTTGCTACCAACTACGGTGTCTCGCCAATCGTGGCAATCAAGATCAAGTAACCAACCGGGAGCCTCAGCGATGGGGCTCCCACCAATCCAACCATGACAATTCAAGTCCTCAGATCGTTTATCTCCTCAGACGTTCTCTACACTCCCGGCGTTGAGACGGAAGTAGAGGATGCCCTCGCTACCGACTGGATTGCTGCTGGCCTTGCCGCTCCAGTGAACCCCGAAAGCTAAGATGCCAATTTCTCTTCAGCGTGCAAGTGTCACCGGAACCGAGCCAGTAACGCTCGATGAGATGAAGAACCACTTGCGCGTGGATTTTGACGACGACGACGATTTGATTACGGCGCTCATCGTAGCTGCGCGTGAACGTGCCGAGACGATTACAGGCCGCACGATTACAGCTTCAAGTTGGGTCTATTACCTCGATTCATTTCCGTATGAGTGGTACACGCAACATGCTCCTGCCCGTAGCAACATCACCGCAGTAATGGAGTGGTGGGCCAACTCTCAGTTGATCATCCTGCCAAAAGCACCAGTACTGGCTGTCACTAGCGTTGCCTATCTGCAAGACGGCTCTGGAACCTACACCACACTGGACCCGAGCCAATACACGGTAGACACCGTGAGCAAGCCCTGTGTGCTCTATCCGAGTAGCAACTTCTATTGGCCGAATGTTTGGGCCGTCCACAACGCAGTAAAGATTTCATTCACCGCTGGATACAGTGACGCAAATCCTGTCCCGGAGGGAATAAAGGTCGCCATCAGGATGATGGTCGGGTACTGGTACGAAAACCGTGAAGACTCCGGGGACGTGCCCAAGGTTGCTGAATATCTGCTGTCCTCTCACAAGATTCAGTCTTGCGGATACACAGGGAGATAACGATGGACATCGGCTCCCTACGACACAAGGTTCAGTTGCAACGCCCTTCGATCACTCAGGACTCGGTAGGACAACCCACTAACACCTGGACAACCTACTACACCAGCCGCGCCAAGATCGACATCCTCAAGGGTCAACTTCTCTACCAGACTGCGGAATTCATTAACAAGAATTCCTACCAAATCACCATGCGCTTTCCGGTTGGCATTCTGATTTCGGCAGCTGACCGCGTTGTCTTCAACGATCAGGTCTATGTGATTCAGTCTGTGATCAATGTCGAACAGCGCAACCGCGAACTGCGACTCCTTTGCTACGTGTTGAACGATATCGAGTAAATCATGGCCGACACCATCACTATGGAAATCCTGACCGCTGACTGTGACGCGAAGCTTAAAGCGATGGGCGAACGCATGGCTGCTAAAGCCTTGAAGAATGCCCTCACAGCTGCTGGCTTGGTTTTCAAAGATGCGTTAATCGCCGCTGCTCCAGAACGTACTGACGATCTTTCCGGCGGAAATGCGCTGCCTCCCGGTGCTCTTAAAGAGGATATCGGTGGCGATGTGCTCATGCGCCCAGAAAAAGAGTTTGGAATTGTTCGGGTCGGTCCATCCAAGTTGACCGAGTATGTCGCCCGTTGGCTGGAACAAGGCCACGACATTAAGACCCACGGGAAGAGTCGCTCTGGCCGCACGGTCATAGGACACGTTCCCCCACACAAGTTCATGGCCCCAGCGTTTGATGCGTCTTCCCAGCAAGCTTTGGACGTCTTCACTGAAAGCATCATGGGCGCGGTTGCAGCGGAGGAATCAGCGGAATGATTCAGGCTGACATCTTCACTCTTCTCGGCACTAACAGCGCTCTGACTGCTCTTGTAGGAACCAACGTTTATCCGGTTGTGTTGCCTACAGGTTCAGCGCTTCCAGCTATCACCTATTCGATCACGAGCAACGTCACCAATGGTGGCTACAGCTTGGATATGGCGTGGAGTAGTCGTATTCGCCTGACGATAGACGTGTTCTCAACGACCTATCTCGAATGCAACAACATCGTCGCCGCAGTTCACTCCGTGCTGGATGGCTACTCAGACGAAACCATTCAACTCATCACCCCTGAAAACGAACAGGACTTCTATATGTCGAATGCCCTGATCTACAGGACCTCTCTGGACTTCTATCTCTATCAATAAGGACAACGCATTATGGCTTCAAAATCAGCAGTAGGTAAGGGCACAATTCTGTCCATCGGCAGTGGTGGTGGTTCAGAAACATTCACGGCTGTTGCCGAAGTAACCGATATCAAGGGTCTCAGCTACAAAATGGGATCGGTTGATTCCACCTCTCTGGACTCGACCAACAGCGAAGTCATCGCCACTCTGCCGGATTATGGCGAAGTCAGCATGACAGGCAAGATGCTTCCGCTTGATCCGGGACAGTTGTCCATCGCTTCGACATTTGCAGCGGGAACCATGCGCGACTTCACTCTTCAACTTCCCAAAGCTGGTGGTCAGGCCACGACTGGTGACAAGTACGCTTTCACTGGCCTCATCACCGAGTACAGCCCGTTCACCGACGTAAGCCCCACCAAGCCGCTGGAGTTCAGCTTCAAGGTGAAGGTCAACGCTCTTCCCACCAAGACCGCAGGTAGCTAATGTCCAAGAAATCAGTTGCCAATACCACTGCTGATCCAACTCTCCCGAAGGTCAAAGTCACCCTCGGGGGAGCGGACTACTTCCTGTGCTACGACTTCAATGCTTTGGCGGTGGCTGAAAGCCTCACCGGAATCAACATGCTGCAAGCGATGAGCTTCGAGGGCGTTGGTGCCGTGAAGTTACGCGCACTGCTTTTCGCAGCGTTGCTCAAGTTGCAGCCTGACATGACGCTTGAAAAGGCCGGAAGTCTTATGCCACTTCAGGCGAAGTCTGTTGACCTCATGAAGGCTCTCGTTGACACCTACATCGGCGCGACCAACGTCGATGGAATTGTGGAAGACAAGCCAAACCCTCAGATGCCGGGGGAGTAGCACTCACCTCGGCTGAACTATGGCTGAATCTCTGGGCTGAAGCACGATTCACGCTTCGCCTGACAGATGAAGAGTTCTACTCGCTGACTCCCCGGCAGTTCCACGCTCTTCGCAAATTCCAGAAGTTCGAAACGCAACACCGCGAATTGCTGAATGGCTTGGCGTGTTCCACCACGGCGAACTTCTCCATGGGCGCACCACCGAAACCTCTTCAAGCAAAAGACTTCATGCCTAGCCAGTGGACCGCTGTAGCAACTCCTCGCAAACGCCTCTCACGCAAAGCTGTCGCCAACAAAATCCGGGCACTGTTCGGGTAAGGAATCGTTCATGGCTGTTGCTTCATTATCGGTCAACCTAAAAGCCAACACTGCATCGTTCGTCACTGAAATCAACAAGGCGAACGCAGAAGCCAAGCGTGCAATGCGCGAGGTGCAGGCAGAGGTAAAGGAATCGAATCATTCCCTGGGCTTGATGGGCGAAACGTTTGGCGTACACATTCCCCGTCACATCCGAACCTTTGTTTCTGAACTCCCCGGCGTCTCCAAAGCAATGTCCGCAGCCTTCGATGGCCTTGCCATTCTCATGGTCATCAAGATTCTTGTAGAGGCCGGAACCAAGCTCAAGGAGTTCGCTGAATACCTGCACGAGATGGGCGCTAAGGCAGAGGAAGCCAAACGCCAATCCGCTGAAGCCTTCCAGTCAATCACAAAAGAGATTCAGACTTCCAACGATGAATTGTTGCTGACGGATATTCGTCTCAAGAATGCCATCGCCAAGCTGGAACGCAAGCCGGAAAACAAACTCGCCGAGGCGTTAGCTGAGGCCAATGTTGAGGCGAACAAGCTCTCCAAATCGCTTGAGGATGTTTTCCAAAAAGAACTCGATGTTCTAAAAGGTCAGAACGCTGGAACGTGGGCACAGCTCACTGGAACAGCCAGTAACGAGTCCGTTCAGAAGATGGCGAGCGATTCTAAGCAAGGAATTGCGGACATCTATGAGCGGCACTACGACCTGACTCACAGCGGCTCTGACGATGACAAGCAATACAACCTTGAGGAGCAGAAGAAAGAAGTCTCGGAATTCGTTGGCAAGAAACTTGCGGAAGCGCAAGGCTATCTCGGTTGGGCACAAGGTGAACAGGAAAGATACGACAAGCGCACCACGGAAATAATCCCCAGCAAAACGGGCACCCCGCTGATGGATCACACGGGTGAGATATCTTCCATCAAGTCTCTCATGGGTGTTTTGCGCGGAGAGTCTGACCATCTCGGCCTAGATACCAAAGTTAGCGAGGACAAGGAAAAGCTTGGCTCTCTCAAGGGTGGCAAGGATGCCGCCTCAGAGCAGATGAAGAAGTTCGAAGAGGACCTCGTCAAGCAAGTTAGAGCAGCCTTGGACAAGGGCGAAATCTTCTCCACTTCGCAACAGTCTGAGTTCTGGCACGCAGCCCTAACCAAAGCACTTCCAGTCAATCGCAACGCCATCACGGAAAAGGCAAACAACGCCGACAAAGAGTTGATTGAAAAGACCGCCTCCGTCATGGAGCAACAGCGGGAAGAGGACATCAAGAAAGCTGCTGAAGCCATTAAGAAGCAGGATGAAGCGGCAAAACGGCTGGGCGAAACCTACAACAAAGCTCAGGAAGCTGTAGGCAAGTACAACGCCGAAGTCCTCAAGGGCATGAAGTTCGATGCCGAGATTGCGGCGAAGAACATAGCCTTCAAGGAATCAACGGGCCAGATCAGCGCCCAGGATGCCGCGCAGCAACGCCTCACGCTTCACACCAAGGAATACAACGATGAGATGGCGTTCTTGGAGCAGGAGTCCAAGCTCATCACGGATTGGTATCTCTCCGGAAACCTCACCGATAGCGAAGCCGAGGCCAAGTGGGGAGCCAATCAGCTTCAGCAAAAACAGGTCAAGGGCAACTATGGCGTTCAGCACAATGCAGATGAAAAATCTGCCGAGGGTGCCGTCGCCCAGTTCTGGGACACCGTTGTTAAAGATGGCCAGAACTCCCAGCAGAAATTAGCCAACGTAATGGTGTCGGCCCAGCAGGGTGTCAATCAGCAAATCTCAGCCCTGATCGAAGGCCAGAAAACCAGTTGGGCGGGACTCTTCAAGAGCATCGGAAACATGCTGATTCAGACCTCACTGCAAATGGCTGAGGGTGGAATCTTCAAATCTCTCGGTGGCTCTCTCCACATCCCCGGCTTTGCTAGTGGTGGTGACCCTGATCCTTACGGCACTTCCATCGTTGGCGAGAATGGCCCCGAGCTATTCACTCCCCGAGGTGTGGCCGGAACCGTTTCACCCAACAGTTCGCTCTCCAAAATCTTCGGTAGCGGCCAGCCAAACATTACCAACCATATCGACGCTAGGGGAACCAACGCTGCTGATGTGGACCGCCGAGTAAGACAAGGCAGCTTGCAAGCCTACCAACAAGCCATTAAAGACAGCCAAACCCAGCACACCGAACACAACGCTAGGGTCCCCGCGCACGCAAGGTCGTAACTCATGAGTGGAACAACTTTACCGGGCAGCGTCACGCTGCCCTATGTCACTTTCAGCGGTTGGCAAATCGTTCCCATGCCAACCACTCCCGCACCGAAAGAGATTGACTTCACGCAGACTGATTCCGTCGGCGAAGTCACCTCGCCATTCACTCTGACAAGTCAGTATCAATATTGGTCTGGTGGTGACTATTGGAAGCTGAATGTATCGCTGCCAAACATGGTGAAGGCCAATGCTGACAAGTGGACTGCATGGTTTGGTGCTCTGCGTGGAAAGACCAACGTATTTCAGATTGGCGACCGCAGTCACGTTTACCCATCCACCTATTCAGCAATTAAGAATCTGTCGCCTGTTACTGATGGACTGAACAACGCCACGAGCATTGTGCTCGCCACTAGAGGCTGGACTCCTAACCTCGTCATCTTCAATCCCGGCGACTACATCCAGATTGGCTATCGCCTTCACCTTGTTGTTGGCACCTTGCCGTACCAAGCTGACGCCAACGGTAAATGTGGGCTTGAATTGTGGCCATCCCTCAGAGAGTCTCCCGCCGATGGAACACCAATCAACTTCGTTAACACGATGGGGTTGTTCCGCCTTCAGGATAACGAGCGCAACTTCTCAGCCGTTTCCACCAAGACTTACGCCCTGTCGTTCAAGGCAGTGGAGGCGCGGTAATGATTCGCACGCTGACCACCTCCATTGTCACTGAACTTCAGGCCGCAATCGTAAGGCCAATCCTTTTGGTTGACATGACATTCGCCGATCACACTTACCACTTCTGGACAGGTGTGGGGCTGCTGACATTCAACAGCAATCAGTACATCGGCACCGCACAACTGGCGAAGATCGAAGGTATCAGCGAAACCGATAAAACGGAAGCAACAGGCGTCTCCATAACGGTGGAGGGTATTGATAGCACCTACATCATGGAAGCCCGCAGCGAACTCCTGTTCTCGGGTAAAGCCAACATCTATCTTGGCTTTCTGGACCCGTACGGAAACGTCATAAGTTCTCCCATCGTTTGCTTCTCTGGATTCATCGACAACTCCGATATCGAATTCGGGACTAAAACAGGCTCGGTCAAATTCAACATTGAAAACCGCATGGCCCAGCTAAACAGGTCGCGTGGTGGCCGCATGACCGATGCCGATCAGCATATGCGCTACCCGAACGACAACTCCCTCCGCTGGTGCTCCTACAACTCCGACAGATCAATCATTTGGAAATAGTTATGACCCTACGCAGAAATGAAGACTGGCCCACCCTGCTTCATGAATACATTCAAAACGCCATTGCACAAACCTTCAGCTGGGGCGAGCACGACTGTTGCTTGCTCATCGCTGATGAAGTGTTGGCTATGACGGGAGTGGACCTTGCAGAGCCGTATCGCGGCAAGTACACGGATGCTGCTTCAGCCGTCGCTCTAATCAACGCCACTTGTGGCGGGAAAACTGCGGTGGACCTTTGGCAGTTTGTCGCTCTGCAAAACGACATCAAGCAATTGCCTTCACCATTATTCGCTCAGCGCGGAGATGTGGTTTCCCTAGAAGACAACACTTTGGGGTTCGTCCACTTGGACGGTAAACACATCGTCTGTTACGGGCAGGATGACAAGCTGCACATCGTTGAACTGGCGACTGGCCTAGTTGCATGGAGGGTCGGCTAATGGCCAAGATTGCCCTCGGAATACTTGAAATCGCAGGTTCAATCGCTTTAGACATTTGGGCTCCTGAAGTTGGCGCATTCCTGACCAATAACACGTTCGCCATGGTCACGGCGTCGATGGTGAAAACAGCGGCTCTTTCGATGGGTGCCATGGGCGCTGGCATGACGATCAACGGAATTTCCGATCTCATGCAGGGTAGTGGTCCTGGCGTTCAAACTTCAGCCAAGTCCAGCAATGCTGCGAGAACCACTATCTATGGTCAGACTAGAGTTGCGGGAAACTGCGTCTATTCGGCCTCCGACCCCAACCACACCTATAACCAAATTCTCGTATGGGCTTCTCATCCGCTGCAATCCATCGACTACATCTACATCGACGGCAAGCAAGTGTACTTGGGTTCTTCGGCGGGTGAAGGCTACAAGGACGACGGCGCAACTCACTACGACGTAGCCGGAATGAAGTACAGCTTCAACGGTAAAGTGTACGTCTGCAATAACACGGGAAGCACCGCTGGTCACTGGTACAGAGATTTGGGCAATGGGCTGAACGGCGTCACTGTAGCCGATACGAACTGGTCCTCATCCTGCACCCTGAACAACATGGCGAGCACCTACGTTGCCTGTCGATATGACGCTAGTACGTTCACTGGTTTTCCAACGGTCAAAGCGAACGTCCACGGCAAGTGCGACATCTACGATCCTCGTCTTGGTAGTCAATTTCTTGCCGATGGCGTGACGCCCAATCCGGCGACTCATATTTACACGAACAATGCCGCCTTGGTCGTTGCCGACTTCATGACCAACAACGATTGTGGCTGCGGAATTGACTGGGCTTCCATGGATATCACTCAGTTGATATCGGCGGCCAATATCTGTGACGAACTTGTTCCACTCGCCGCTGGTGCTGGTGGTGCCAACACTGGTGTTGGTACATGGCAAGCCAACCGTCAGTATTCGCTCGGAAGTCAGATCAGCGTCAACAACTATATTCAGCAAGTCACGAGCACCACTGGCTACTACGGCGTTGGTGTATCCGGCACATCTCAGCCCAGCTTCAAGACGGTCACAGGCCAGAGCGTCTCCGATAATCAGCTAACGTGGTCGTGCCAAGGCGCGGCAACCAGCTGGACCTCAAGTTCGTTGTCTGAACACCGCTACACCATCAATGGCGCAATGCAGTGGAGCGCCACTCCCGGTGAAATCCTCTCCTCAATGTTGGACGCTATGGAAGGCCGCATCACCTACACGGGTGGTCAATTCCAGATATGGCCAGCAGCATGGTATGGATCGACGTTGAAGTTTGACCAAAGCGATATCGTTGACAGCGTTAAGGAAACCAGCAGCCGGAAGTTCCGCGACAAAATCAACTGCGTTCGCTCCACCTTCGTCTGTCCCGCCTATCCGTACTCAGTGAGTGGGTATGACCAGAACCACCCCGATACCTCGATCTACAACGGTTGCTGGCAACCGACCGATGCGCCTGAGTATGCGTGTGACGCACTGCATGGTTACGGCACTGACATTTATATGGCGCAGGACGGTGGCATGAAACTGCCCACCGACAGGCGCTATCAGTTCGTCACCTCGGTCAGCCAAGCGCAGCGGTTGAGCAAAATCTTCCTGATGCGGAATCGCTTTCAGGGAACCTACACACTGAGCATGAATATCAGTGCGTATCAGACCCGTCCGGTGGATGTCATTCAGATGACCTTCCCGGCGTTGAACTGGACGAACAAGCTTCTGGAAGTCAACACCCTGAAGTTCATCCAGAACCAGCAACAGTCAGGTGGCTCGGGAAGCGGCTCACCTTCGCTCTATGTGCAACTTGACGTGTGTGAAACCGACCCCAGCGTTTACGCATGGAGCGTTGCGGAAGAGTTGACGCAAGAGGCTCGGCAGTCACCAGCGTATTGGATGGCTTCGAGTGTTACCGATCCATCGGGCTTGACCCTGCTATCAAATGCGACTACTGCGGTCGTCGGAAGCGATGGCGTATATGCGCCGCGAATCCTAGCCTCGTGGACTCAGCCCACGGACCCGTTCACCGTCACCAGCGGTTCCATGGAAGTGCAGTGGTGGTTTGATGATTCGCCTTCCATCGTTCATTCGTCAGGCACACTGACGGGCAACACGACCTCCTACTACATCACCGGATGCAAGCAGAGTGAAGGTTGTACGGTGCAAATCAGAGCTTCACATCTCAACGGTGCGGTTGGGAACTGGATAACTTAATGGCACACATCGTCACAGACGCTACACAATCTCAACTGAACGCCACCAATGTTTTGTATCCGGGTGGCACAACCGTTGCCTATCTGCAACCCGCGCAGCCGGGAGCAACTCTCGGCGCGACTTGGGGAAGCAATCTAGCGGGACAGCCCCAAGACTTACACAACCTGATTCTCACCCCAACCTTCCAAAGCGGACTGGGAAACTGGAGTGCTCCGGGAACGGTTGCCGTAACCGGGCAGGACTTCACGGCTGCATTGAAATCCACTGCTAGAGATACCGTCGAGAACGGGAACAACTTTCCCGTGGTCTCCGGGCAACGCCTCTATGTCTGCGGATGGATCAATACTTCAGCTTCAACGTTCACAAGCTATATCGGAGTGTGTTTTCATAACGCTGCTGGCGCAATCGTTTACTGGATGACGGGTGCTGGCTTGCCAGCGGGAACTGGTTGGGGATATGTGGGCGCATGGCTCACGGTTCCGGCTGGGGCGATTACAGGAC
>Ga0224527_1000771_pt1 | contig 19211 bp, 19 predicted proteins | sample CBST0metaG_FD_179882 | JGI IMG/M metagenome (GOLD analysis project Ga0224527, IMG submission 179882) | Peat soil microbial communities from Stordalen Mire, Sweden - C.B.S.T0 | ecosystem: Environmental > Terrestrial > Soil > Wetlands > Peat | place: Sweden: Norrbotten County, Stordalen Mire... | reverse complement strand
CTACCCGGCTTGCGCTTGATTGCAGTCGTTCCTGCGGAACTCAAAAGTGCCTTGGCTTGCATGAGACGAGCAATTTCGGCATCGATCGCGAAAAGAATGGATTTCGTCATGGTGCGGTCAGCACCTCCCCAAGCAGGATAAGCGATGGACCGACCGGTTAGCACCTAACCTTGCCATGCGGTGTCATCGGGCTCTTCGCATTTACCAATCATTTCAATCAAGACCCGACAGAAAGGAGGTTCGATGGCTAGGAGTGGTGCGAAACTTAAAATGGGCTTCTACCCGCTCCCAGTGAGCGAAGGCGCCAAACTTCGTCAGCTTCTCAGCTTCATAGGATCGGCGTCGGTGGTCGATCCCTGCGTGGGGCAAGGCGTGGCTCTCAACCTGATTACCCAAGGCGCAGACGTGCGCCGCTATGGCGTGGAACTCGATGCCGAGCGGGCACTGGCCGCAAGCTCTACAGGTATCGAGACGATCCAGGGCAATACGTTTGACGCAGTGGCCAAGCCGGAGTCCTTCTCACTGCTGTATCTCAATCCGCCCTACGATTCCGAGATCGGCTCGATTGGAAACAGCCGGATGGAGCGCCTGTTTCTGGAACACACCTTCCGCTGGCTGGTGATGGAGGGCGTGCTGGTGTTGGTCATTCCGTTTGAGCGCCTGCACGAGTGCGCCGGGGTGCTCAGCTCACACTTCGCACGGCTGAATATCTTTCGCATGACCGATGAAGAATCGGTCCGCTTCCGGCAGATCGCCGTTCTTGGAGTGCGCCGCAATGTGCGGGGCGTGGCAGTCGAGGAGGCGCGGCGGCAACTACAACGCATCAGTCCGTATGGCAGTTTTCAGGCGTTGCCGGAGTTGGCGCCGGGCGCGTGTGAACCGTATACCGTGCCTTCGACCGGCGAGGCAGCGCTGAGTTACCGCGGCCTGCCGTATGACCTGCTGGAAGACTTGTTGCCGATGTCGGGCGCATGGAAGCAGACATTGCCGTTCTTGATGCCGCGCGAGGACGTGGCCACCGGGCGGCCGATCACGCCGCTGCATGGAGGCCATGTGGGGTTGCTGTGCACGGCGGGCCTGCTGAATGGAGTCTTCGGCCAGGGCGATGACCGGCACATCGCGCGATGGAGGTCAGTAAAACATGTGACCACATTTGTCGAAGAGGACGGCGATGAGCAGATCATCCATCATCGGGAACGGTGGGCGAACGAATTGCGATTGGTCTATGCCGATGGAAGGACCCTGAAGCTGACCGAGACGCCGGCGAAGCCGGAAGGAGAGGACGATGCAGAATGCGCACCTGAGGCTCGGGTTGCTTGAGTATCACCGCATGACGGAGAAGACCTCGACGCGGATTCGACTGCGGGTGGATCGCTATGTGGGCGAAGACGAACAGGCGCACCTAATCAGCGTCTTTGGCAACGACTCCGACGTGGGCGCGATCACCGCGGCTGTGAATGAGAAAGCCACGTTCATGATGACTTTTCCGGACGGCGAAACGAAGGAGGTCTCTCTCGGTGAACACGCCTCCTGCTACAAGGGAGCTGTAAGCTTGCAGGACCGGAAGCATCCCGTGCGGCATCTGGTGGCAGTCTCGGAAGCACTGTACACCAATGGCGGCGTGGGGCGGACAATTCTGCTGGGGTACCAGCGCGATCAGGCCTGGGCCACGCTGGTGAGCTTCCTGGGGCTTCCCGCCGATCCGACATGGGCAGAGCACATCCTTGGGATCGTCGAGGGAAAGAAAAGGATCGAGGAGATCGACGGCATCGGTTGCCAACCGGTACTGATCTCAGCGACAACCGAGGAAGTGCTTGCGTGGATCGGGGATGGCCTAAAATCTCTGGTGTTGAGCTTCCCAGTAAAGAATGGCCCGATCGTCTGGCAACAGCGCCCATGGCAACAGTCCGTGAGCACCGAGTTGGTTGATGCTTTCGGGAAGGCACCAACAATTCGTGTTGCGGGGCCGCAGAGATCGTGAGAAGGTAGATCACATGGACGCCAAACAGATAATCGAAATCATCAAAAGAAGGCGGGACGAGTTCTGGGACCGGCAAGTCGGAGGCTCAACTTCGGACCCTGATCATGGAGAAGCAGCACAGCGCGCAAGGGATATTGCCGACGAGTACGATGATCTACTTGCTGAGATCGGGAAGCAGCCTGAAGAGTAAGCAACACCACCGAACTACTCCTTGTCCACGATTTCGAAGTCTCGGGCGGATTCGAACCGGCACGGAATTATCTGGTTCCCTTCCTTATCAATATATCCCCATTTGCCTTGACCATCCTTTACGGCAGCAACGCCATTAGCAAAAGACTTCGCATCATCAAATGTGGGGGAAATAGCTACTCTGCACCTTGTGTCAGCGTACCCGTATTTTCCTTCCGCCCAAAACCTGCAAAGTCCATCGCGGAAGTTTTCTGCAACATGACCCTGCTCCCCCAATTTTCCGTCAAACAATATGCCAGTTAGAGGCACTTCTCCGTTGTTATTAAATTGCGGCTCGTCTACGTGCAACCCGGTTTTATCTATCCATTCCCATTCTAAATCTTGAGTTAGCACCAGAGCATATCCTTCCATGAAAGGACGGGCTTCCAGATACTTGATTTCTGTTACAGGATTGCCACTATTATCAATGTATCCTTGCTTGTCGTTGCGTTCAATGATGCCCCGCCCCTCTTGGAAATGTCCGATCGCACGTAGCTCTTCGCCCGTCATCCGTTCCCCATGCTTGTTAATAAAGAACGCGACATCAGACATCTCAAGTGACTCTTCATCCCAATTCAGCACGCTTCGTCCATCTTTGAACGACCTGACCAGTGATACGCCATCAATGAAATGCGTGACAGCCGTGCGCATCGGATTCCAACGAAAAATCTGATGCCCGTTGAAGTCTACGATTAGTTTCTCATTTGGGCCAGGCTCTACTATGATCACCCCTCCCTCCTCGTCGCAGTCCTTTACGTCGCTGATTCTGAGCGGATCTATGTCGCCAAAACGGGCTTCGCATACGACCCTGCCTGCCCGATTCACGAAGCAAGCCCAGTCTCCTTCTTGTGCAATCGTGTACGGTGATATGGATCCTATCTGTCGTATCTGGTCAAATCTAGGTTCAATCAGGAATTCTCCCTTGCAATTGATGAACCCCCATTTCGTGCCGACCTTCGCCGCAGCGCTATCCGTATCGCAGTAAAACATTGAATTGCAAATAAAATCGAAAGGCCCTCCAACGAATCGCCCCGATTTATCGATGAACCTATGCTTACCATCGATCTCCACCTCGGCGGCGCCACCTAAGAATGAACGTGCATAGTCGTATATAGGTTCAATCGCGAAGGTCCCATCCCTGCAAATGTACCCAAATTGTCCGTTGATTTTGACCAAAGCAAGCCCGTCTACGAAATCCCATTGGTATGAAAACGTAGCTGGCCCGAAGCGGGCGGGCAGGACCTCTCTTCCCGCCAAATCTAAGTATCCCCATTTGCATCTGAGACTCGCGTCGTGAGAAAACGACGCTAGCCCACATCTAAAGCTCATCAGCTTCTCATATTTTGGCTCTACTACAAATTTCCCGCTCTTGCGGATAAATCCCCATTTCCCATCAAGTATTACCTTGGCGAGACAGAATGGCTCCATGCTTGCTATCGTCAGACCGGCAGCATCTTTGCGACCCCGCGCTGCGAGTATGGATCGTGGTTCCGACAGGACAATCGAAGCGTCGCCTTGATTTGGCAGAATCAGGAGGTCATGATTATCGGCCATGCTTCTTTAGCTCCATCGCAAAACCGTCATACTTTTTCTTTTCGTCGGCAATCCGCGCTTGAACGCTGGCCGCAAGCTCCGCAAGAAGGTCTCGCCCTTCTCTTTCGGCCTTTTCAACGTCCTCCCTCAATTGTGCGATCTCACTGGCGCGTAGGCTTTCCAGTTCCTGCTCGATGGCCGCGATGTTCTTTTTTGCCTGATGAATCTGGCGGATGATACGAACCAGCTCGGCTCCGACGCCTTCCCCCTGCACAGATTCAGGCGAGTTCCCGAACTCATCAAGGATTCGCTGGAGCGCATCGGCATCCCCTTGACTGTAAGCCGCGTTCACCTGAGCCATCAATCGAGTACGGAGTTCTCGGTCTGCCTCATCCTTGGCAAAATCGGGATGGATACGCTTGGCAGCTTCCCGGAAGAGGCTCTTCAGGTGCGCTGATGGCTGAAACTCCCTCGCCTTGGACGCCTCCCCATGAGTTGCCTCGTGGGTTTCCTCCGCCCGTTTCCTCGTTTCCTGGGCACGTTGGCTTGCAGTCGTCGAAGGCTTGAGCGAGGCTTCAATCTCTGCGATTTTGGCTTCCCAGTCATCCAACTCGGCATACAGTACGCCGACCTGCCGCAGATAGCGGCCTTCGAAGCTCTTCAACTGGGCGCGAAAATCGGCCAGTTCCAGTTCGCGTTCCGCCAATGCGGCTCGAACCGAGGCCAATTCCTCCCGTTTGCGAAGAAGTTCCTCTTCCTCGGGCGTTTGCTTTCGGACAATCTCAAGAACCATGTTTCCGGTTACTCCAGTGCTTCAATTATCGTAAGGCACCGGGAGGGTGGACCATCAACCTTTTTCAGTTGAAGCAATCACTCCGATTTCGCGAGGTCTTCCGATGGATACCGATGTGTATTCCTACCTCCGCACCCATGCCACTGAGCTCGGGTCCAGAATTCTCGAAACTTACCCACCGCTTCAAGGCACGAAAGACCCTGTCGCGCCGCGCATTGCAACGCTCCTGCGAAAGGCGCTGCCTGCGCAGGCGCTCGCCATCACCGGCACTGCGAAGTACCTGCGCAAAGCCAAGGCAGCACGGATCGTGGCCGAGTGCGGAGCAGGCAAAACCTATATGGCATTGGGCGCGATCCATGTACTGGCGGCGGGGCGGCCCAGTACAACGCTGGTGATGTGCCCTTCGCACATTACGCACAAGTGGGCGCGTGAGGCTCTGCTGACTGTGCCTCGCGCCAGAACCTTTCTGATTGAGGATATGCGCAACGGCGGCGATCCCAAGAAGCCGCACGGCATCTGCGAAGTCAAACTGCGCAAGGGCAAGATCGTGTACGAGGGATTGCGCCTGTCGCTCGCTGACTTGCGACGCATGGGCCGCGAGGAGTGGCGGAGGCGTTGCTCCGGACCAGCCTTCTTCATTACGGGCAAGGACAAGGGGAAGCTGGGCTACTATTGGGAACACGTCTACATCAAGGCGAAATCCGGGCCGAATCTCGGAGGTGTCATCAATCCCGACACCGGCGCTGCGATCCTGGACTCGGAGCGGCAGAAGCTCACCCATCTCGACTTCGTTGACAAGATCAAGCTCTTTGAGTCGGTGACTTTGCCGCATGACGGTACGATGCGCTATTCGGCACTCTGGCAGGCCGACCGTGAGCGCATTCAGCGCATGGCGCCAATCGAGTTTATCGGTCGGTACATGGGCGGATGGTTCGACTTTTCCATCGCGGACGAGTTGCATCAACTCGCCGGGGATACAGCCCAGGGTAATGGTCTCGGCGTACTTGGACGCGCGGCAAAGAGGCTGATCGCTCTCACAGGCACGTTGATGGGCGGCTATGCGGACGATCTGTTCAACATCTTCTATCGCATGGAGCCGCACACCATGGCCGGCGAAGGCTTTGCCTACGGCGGCCAGGGACGACGCGACTTTCAACAGCAATACGGTGTACTTGAAACCATCGAGAAGGTGCGGGAGACGGACAACGCCTGCTCGCGGGCAACGAAGAAAACGATCCAAGTGCTGAAGAAGCCCGGTGCCTCGCCGCTGCTGTTCGGCAAGTTCCTGATGAATACGACGGCGTTTCTTTCGCTTGAAGATATTGCGGACAACCTGCCGCGCTACGACGAGAGCGTGCTTTCGGTTGAGATGGACGAAGAACTGGCCGGCTCTTATGAAGAACTCGAAGAGGACATTCGGTCTGCCATACGGTCGCATCGGGGCAACAAGAGCCTGATGAGCATTCTGCTTAACACGCTGCTTCTCTATCCCGACCACCCTTATGGATTCGAGGACATCTGGGCGCGGGCCTTTGACCCGGAGACCAAAGAGTATGTGAAGTTCCTGGTGACGACGCCGCAGAACCTCAAGAAGGACGGCCTTTACGCGAAGGAACGTGCGCTCATTGCCGACGTGCGTGAGGAGCTTCGGCAGGGACGGCGCTGCCAAGTCTATGCGACCTACACTGGCGAGAAGGATGTTACGCTGCGGCTGGAGTCTGTGCTCAGGCAGGCTGGATTCCGGGTTGCCGTGCTGCGCTCTTCGGTTGCCACCGACAAGCGTGAGGATTGGTACGAGCGACAACTGAAGGGTGGAGTTGAAGTCGTAATCTGCCACCCAAAGCTGGTGGAGACGGGACTTGATCTGTTGGCCTTTCCGACGCTCTATTTCTACGAGACAGGCTACTCGCTTCATACGTTGCGTCAGGCCAGTAGGCGCTCCTGGCGCATCGGCCAGCGGAATGCGGTGCGCGTGAAGTTCGTCACCTATACGGGCACGATGCAAGAGACCTGCCTACGATTGATGGGCAAGAAAATGCTCGTCGCACTGATGATGGAGGGCAAGTTCTCTGGTGAGGGACTGCAATCTCTCGACACCGACGAAGATCTGATGAGCGCCATGGCGCGCGAGTTGGTTGAGAAGGCCGGAGTCGGAGAAACAGCAGACGCCGCCTGGCGCGAGTTAGAAAGAGAACGGGAGCGAGTGTTGCCGCAGCCGCCTGCGTTGAAGGCTGAGGAAGACGATGATGCTGTCTTCGACTTGTCTGTCACCGAACCGATTGATCCAGCAGTCGAACGCGCTGGCATTCACCTTGTTGATCCTCCAGCGGGCGCAAAGGTGCGCAAGAAGTCCTCGCCGTGGTCCACGGGCACAGAGCCTGCCGTGCAACTCTCCCTCTTCGGCTGAGGTCGTCTCCCTGGATTCTGTTGATCAAAAGACTTCCCAATGGTTGCGAACGGTGGTAGCGTAGCCAATGGGAGAATCGTTCCAGCGATACCGGCGTTTGCCGGTGCGCAATCAAAGGCAAGAAAAGGGTCGGCGCGAGCTGGCCCTTTTTCTTGGTGGAGACATTCGATGCCGAAAGGACCGTTCCATCCCTCGGAGTTTGTGCCAACAAAGTTTTCATCGGCTCAGGACAAAGCTGATTTCGGCAACACCTTCTTGCACTTCATCGAATCAGAGTGGGCGCGGACAGCCTTTTCCAAGAGCTTCTACAACCGCCTTTCTATGTGCTTTTTGCATATAGCTCATTACGACGCCGCAGGGTTCTATGCGACATGGTTCACATCGGATGCCGACCGGTTACGATTTCTGCTTCACACGCTCAGTTGTCCGTGCTGGGGCGATCCAGAGTTCACATTTTGCGATGTTGAGCGCGCGATTCAGCAAGAGATTCGCAAGCGCAACTACCTTGCCCGTTATGAACTCCGCGCCGCCGAGGCTGTGCGTTCCGGCGAGATGGAAACGCTCAAGAGGCTTGAAGCGAAGTATCGAACGGTAGCCAGCCATCAGCCAGATGCGGATTCGGCACCGTCCATTCCATCATCAGCCGCGCAGGAAGTAGCCAGGGCAAGAATGCCTGTGCAAGCCAGCCTCTTCTAACCACAACATCGATTCATCTCGAAACCCGCAGACAAGGAGACAAACAGCAATGGCCAAACTCCAAGCACAGATTCTGTTGCGAGAATTCAACTATAACGGCGTTCGCATTCCCGACCCGGCGCCGCAGATGAGCGTCGAGGAAGTTCGCGATTTGCTGGTTCCTTCATATCCGGAACTTGCAACCGCGACCCTCACCGGCCCGGAAGACACCGGAACCACCTTGCGTTACACCTTCAATCGAGCGATTGGCTCGAAGGGGTGAACCGTGTCCACGCCCGCAATGTCGCAAGAAGAACTGGTGGCGCTATTTCTCAAGAAGGCCGCGGAACCGCCACCGGAAGCCAATCTGATACTGGCGAGGCATCTTCAATGCAAAGAATCCTGCGATCTCGCGCAAGCCGTCTCAGAGGCAATCAGGAAATATGTGGCATCGGGAAGTTATCGGCTCCCAACACCGCCGGAACTGCTTCCACCTCTGGGGTAGCGACACTCGCACCAGCCTTCGGTCAGGCATTGCCATCGCTCGCCGATGTTCGCGGCGAGTATAACCATGAGGTCAATGCTGAACTTGTCTATGAACTGTGCGCCGCGCTGGTGCGCGAGGGATTAGGAACCGCGGAGACTTGGAAGAAATCTGGCGGAAACGTGCTTGCATTCGCGCAGCACGCCATGATGAACGCGATTGGCTCTGAGCGCGGCGATCTGCTGCAACGCAATGTCGAGTATCACCTTGAAGTGAGCGATCAACTCGGCCGCGCTGGGAGCGATGCGGAACTCGAAAGCGGGAAACTGGTTGTCACCGTCGAGTGTGGCGGATCAGGGTACTTCAGGATTGGGCCAGCGCTCGATGCACTGGAGGCGGAGGCCGAGGGGCTGGGCGCAGCGTTCTATTGGACACTGACCTTCGCGCTCTATCGCGTGATGTGGATCTATAACCACGACAATGCACTGATGTACGAAGAGCGGATGCGCGATTATGCCGCGGAGGACGACGCGGAGAACCAGGGGCAGTATGAGTTTCCCGAAGTGGAGAAGGCGCTGCCGGAGTGCATCCGGAAGACGCAGAAACGCGAATCCCCTGACTGGAAAGCGCGGGACCGCTCTCTCTTGCGCAGGTTTCGCAATGGCAAATTCCGTTCCTGGTTTGAGCGGTTGCGGCGCATTCAGCGCCTGTCGCGGCTTTCACTCAAGCAGTCGCGGGAGTTCCTAGAATCCGGCTACTACGACGACCCGCCTTTGCCGTCTTTGCTTGTCGCTTTCAAAGAGCATGACGCCATTACTGCCTGCTTCGACGAAGAGGGCCAGTACATGATGGAGGGCACCGCAGAGCCGGTCGCTTGCGTTGTCTTTTCGCCTCGCCAGCCGGAGCAGGTCCGGCACGCGATTCGAATCGTAGATCGCTTCATCGCGCTCAACTGCGCGCTATTTGAATTGGTCGAGGAAATCCAGGAGTGGGAGAAGCGCGATGCAGGTACATCTATCGATCGGGGAGAACCATTGCTTCGAGCTGCATGAGGCGTTGCTGATTTATCGCGACCGCCAAAGCAGTTTCATCACCCGCCACGACGTGACTGCCCGCAAGGACACGCCGCCCACGCTCGGTCCGGCGCAACCGCTCACCGTGGCATTCATCGAGTCTCTGACGCGATCCCTCAGTGGCAGCGTGCAGGCCGAGGTGCTGCCGGCCAACGTACTTGCCAAGGCGGACCGCATGATCGCCTGGTGGACTCCAGCGCGGCGCCGCCAGATGTTCTATGAGAACTCCGAAGGCAAGGCAGCGGAGTTGAATGGCTGCATATTCCCACAACCTCCATTGGTCTGGCGGGTCTCGAATGGGGAACTCAACATTCGGGCGCTCACCGAAAACAAGCGGCCCGATAGTTCAACGAAACTTGCTGTTGCACCCTTCTGGAATCTCTCGGACGATGGGCGCGTATGCACCGGCACCATGCGACGCCCGGACAGCGCGTCTGCTGTGTCGATTCCGGCCTGGGAGCGCGGCTTTTACGAGAGCGCTTTCACGCACGCTAATGTAGGCCGCCTCACGCGCCATGAGAGCGGTTTTGATGGGCTGTGGAGTGGCCTGATTGGCAAGCGCCAGAAGTTCCCAGTCGAAACACTGATCGTCCTTCCACAGACGCTCACGCAGTTTGTGCGCGGAGAGAGAGGCTGATATGCGCATCGAGCACGCGCTTCCAAGCGATCTATTGGGCCAGAAGCCGGTGCGCGTACTGGTTGTCGGCGCGGGCGGGACCGGCAGCGCCATCGTCATGGGCCTGCCCTATCTCGATCAGGCAATGCGAGTCTGGGGCCGGTCATCGGGGCTCGAAGTTGTCATGATGGATGCCGATACCGTCTCTGAGACGAACTGTGTGCGCCAGCCATTCTCGGTCTCTGACATCGGGCTTAACAAGGCTACTGTCCTCATCAATCGCATCAACCTGTTTTGGGGAACGCGGTGGCGGGCCGAGCCAACTTACTTCGATGAACAGACCTTCGACCGGATCAATGACAGATCCATCGATCTACTAATTGGCTGCGTGGACACCAGAGCGGCGCGCAGCGTCATTGCGCGCGCACTAACCAAGGCCAGGAACCGCACCGCCTATTGGCTCGATCTCGGCAACAATGCCGCCAGTGGCCAATTCGTTCTCGGCCAGCCATTGAACGCCCGCAACCGGAGGAAAGCCGGCCGACTGCGGACCATAAGCGAACTCTATCCAGAGATCATCGATGCCGAAACTGGCGAAGACCCGCTGCCCAGTTGTTCCGCCGTCGAGGCGCTGGACCGCCAGGAGCCTTTCATCAACCAGACTCTGGCGTCGAGCGCGCTCGCCATGCTGGCCCGTCTCTTCCGCTACGGCAAGCTCACGCACCACGGCTGCTTCTTCAACGCGCAGAGTGGCCAAATGAGCGCATTGCCGGTTGATCCGCAACTCTGGTTGAAGACGAAGAGACGGGGCCGCCTCGCGCAAACGCGATTCAAGATGAATTGATGTTTCATTCCCGCCCTGGGCGTATGGTTGGAGGGTATTGGAGGCTCTCCATGAAGATGACTCTCGACCATACTCTCGCCCTGGAAGCAAAAGCGATAGTCGCATTAGCCTTTCGAAACGGCCCCATTGAAGCCTTGCACGCGGGAGAACCGTGCACTGTTTGCAGCGGCAATCCGGCGGTATCTCATATCTCTGACTTGGAGATGAAGACCATCATGAAGTCGGCCGTAGATACGCTCTACCGTCTTCTGTGGCAGCGAGAGAACGATTCAAAGCACTATCTGGAAAACCTGGCGCTGGGGGAGCGTTACACCGTGCGCTGGGATGATCCAGAAATCAAGGAACCCCGAGGAAGGGGACCATCAACTGAAAGTCAGAATCCATGAGGAGAACTATTCATGTTCAAAGAACTTGTACCTATCCTGCGGGACCGCGCGGTATTGCTGACGGTCACGCTTGTCGATGCAGATCAGATTCGGGTGAACATTGTGCCGAAGAAGCTCAAAGACGGCGACAATGATGCTCTCACCACCCCGCTCAGCGTCACCGGTACTGCCGAGGATCTCGACGCCGAGTTGTCCACGACAATCATCAGCTTCGTCGGCTCCCATCTCCAGATGAAGAACACCCTGGAGAAGGCCAAGGCCGAGATGGATGCGGCTTCCAAAGCTGCCCAGGCCGAGGCGCGCACAAAGTCCAAGACATCAGCCAAGACAGCGCCGCCGAATGCGGAAGTCACTCAGTATGCTCCGACTGCCAAGCCGACTGAACCGGCGAAGCCCGTGCCTCAGAAGCCCGCAAGTCTCTTTGATATGCCGGCACCTGCGGCCACAACCACAACCGCGCCAGCCGAACCTGCAGATGACCCAGAATTTGCAGAAATCGACGATGACGGGGAGCCGGAAGAATCCGATGAACTGGATGACGCGGCCTGAGGGTGCTCCGACTTCCATGCGTGTCATTGCGCATGATGCAGTTGTTGATTGAGTTTGTCGAGATACTCCATTGCCCTTTTCCCCCTTAGGTGGAGAATATCCCCTCCTATGAGCAGGGTTTGAGTGTCAATTTGACGCCCCATCGTGTATTCGTCGTGTCCAAGCTGGCCAAGCTGTTCCTCGCTCAAATCATCCCGACCGGAGTTCGCAATCACGTATGCGTCCACAAAGGTCTTTTCGGGAACCGGATACCCCTTGCTAGCTTCGGGTGTGGAGGAAGATTCAGCTTCCCTTTGACATTGCGTCAGTCTTGCAGGGCTTCCAAGACCATTGCTTCGTTCGTAGCATTCTGCGTGAATATATTTTCCCCCACGGTATTCGTACAAATACAGCCCCAATTTACCTTCAACGACTAGATCGTAGTAACCGTTTGTAAGTTTCTGAGTTTTGTGAAGTTCCCCCTGTGAGTCTTCAAGAAGGTCGCGCTTTGTAATGGCATCTTCAATCTTCCATATACAACCTCCGCTCCCCATGCAGTCTTCGTCTCTTACGGATGGGATGAATTGCTTTTGGCCGTCAGTCCCAAGGATCAGTTCTATTGCGCCGTCAGTGGGGGCCGAGGGGGAAAGGTCGGGTGCATTAAGGGCATTAGCGATGTATGTCGGAAGCCCGTTTATAGGCCATCTGAAAATGTCAGAGTTTTGTGACATTGGAGGTGCTGCCTGCTTGGCGCCATCGAATCCTGTCCGTGTTTGTGGTTTATGAACCAGCACAACAATGCCCGCAACAATAACTATGAGTAATGCGGCGATGCCGAATGTCTTCGTGTTCCCATTACTATGATCATGGTTTGGATCTATCACGTAAACCGTCGAAGACTGCGAAAACACCTTTGAAAGGAGGAGTATTGATGCAAGCGAAAGAGTCGACGCAAGTACATATAGACCAGTTCCCGGTTTGAGCTTAATGGAATTGACGGCTAGATTTGCAATCTGCTGAGCAAGTCCAGCGAACGGATTATTAGCGAGAGCGGAAGAATCAGCCTTCATCTGTTCGCGAAACCATGCGTGCAAGTCTGAATTTGCAATGCTGAGATGGAGAAGAGCGACAATTGCAGCTACAGATCCGAGGGTCGAAAAAGCCTTGGCGGGGGACGATCCGAATGGGCCGACACAACAAAATAGAGCGATTAGCGCACACCCAAAACTAATGATGATCTCGACTGGAATAAGAGGGAGCGCCTGGACCGACAATGGCATCGATGAATGCGATACAGTGCTTTCGGAATCGCCGGGTGCTAGTTGAGACGTCTCCGGGCTTTCTGCACTCAGTTCTTTGGACTTAACTGCGTCCAGTGTTTGGCTAAACTCCTTTCCTTTGGCAACTAGTTCATAGCCGCTCACGTCTTGGTTGCCCAGAACTGGGAGTTGGAGCGATGCTAACGGAAAGAAAAAGGTTAGTAGAGAAACGGCCAATAGTGCGCCTGTAATCCACCGCTCAGAACTTTGCATATTGTTCACTTCATCCTCACAGCCAGATGATTTTGCATCATTCCAGGATGCTCCACAGACAACAGAGTGCGGCAGCGTCTGCTAGGGCATTGTGTTGCCATCGACTCACCATAATACATCCGAGGTGGAACAACATGAAACCATCCAAGCTTTACGAGGCGCTTCATGCGCTGATCGGCGAACGTGTGCCTCTGCATATCTGGGGCGCGTGCGGCGTCGGCAAATCGCAGATCGTCGGTCAGGTTGCAGACGATCTCGACTTTGAGTTCCTGGACGTTCGCGCCGTGCAACTCGATCCGGTCGATCTGCGCGGTCTGCCGCGCATCAATGCAGATCAGACCGAGTGGGTTCCGCCCAAGTTTCTCCCCACTGCTGGGAAGGGCATCCTGTTTCTCGATGAGCTGACTTCAGCTCCGCAGATGACGCAGGCCGGATGCTACCAACTGGTGCTCGACCGCAAACTCGGAGAGTATGTGTTGCCAGACGGCTGGGTGGTCATCGCCGCCGGCAACCCTGCCTCCGAGCGTGGTGTGCATTTCTCGATGCCGCGTCCGCTGCGGAATCGTTTCGTTCATCTGGAACTTGAAGCCGACCTTAATGACTGGTGCAAGTGGTCCGTGGGCGCGGGCGTCCGGCCGGAGATCATCGCGTTTTTGCGCTTCAAGCCGGATCTGCTGCATACGGCCGATGCGACCTCGGACGCAAATGCCTGGCCCACTCCCCGATCCTGGGAGATGGCCTCCAACGTACTGCGCGGCATTGCCAACCGGCAGAAGACCACGTTCCTTTCTGGCGCAAGTGAGTTCGAGGCGCAGTTGCTCGATGGCACGGTTGGGCCTGCGGCTGCTGCGGAGTTGATTGCATTCTTGCGGCTCTTCCGGCAGTTGCCGTCGATCGACGAGATTCTGCTCAACCCGGAGACGGCACCGCTCCCGGCGGAGACCTCGGCGCAGATCGCAATTGCCACGGCGCTGGGCCGGGCCATGACCGACAACTCCGTGGCCAGAGGGCTGAAGTATCTGGACCGTATGCCAACCGAAATGCGCGTCATGGCGATGCGCGACGCGGCGGCGCGAGACACCGCCATCACCCACACGCCGGAGTTTGTTCGCTTCGGAGTGGAACATAGGGAGGTAGTTCGATGATTACTGAACGCGCGATGCTCGCCGCCGTCCACATCAGCATCTGGACGGCCATCAAACACGACCGCAAGATCAGCCGCGACGTTGCCGACCAGCACGGAGCGCACCAGGGCGCGGGCCGCTATAACAAGCAATTGCTGCGCGGCGCCGACAAGCTCGATGAACTGCGCACACTGGCTGGGCAGGTGCGGCAGTACTTCTACAAGATCACATTGCCGTGGTCCGATGAGGGCTTCCGCCTGCTGCCGTCGAACCTCTACTTCGATCTGACGGCTCGGATGCGCGAGTTCGAGGCCAGCTTCGAGCAAGGCGTGGAGAGCTTCCTTCAGGTCTATCCCCAGTACATCGAGCAGGTGCGCCCGGAGTTGAACGGCCTGTTTCGAGAGGAAGACTATCCCGCCGCCGACAAGCTGCGCAAGAAGTTCGGCGTGAAGCTTGAGATCTTGCCTATTCCGACTGGCAATGACTTCCGCGTCCAGATGTCGGCCGAGGAGCAGGCGCGCGTGGCCCGCGAGATCGACGCTAATGTTCGCGAATCCTTGTCGCGTGGCACCGAAGATTTATGGAAGCGGCTCAGGGACGTGGTCTCGCATATGGTGGACCGTTTGAACGAGCCGGAGTCCCGCTTCCACGCGACGATGGTTACGAATGTCTTCGACCTGGTGGAGTTGCTGCCTCGTTTGAATGTGAATGGCGACGCTGATCTGAACCGTTTCGCCGACCAGATCAGGCAGCGGCTGTGCGGCTTTACTGCGCAGGACCTCAAGAAGCATGATCTGCTGCGCGTGGCCACGGCAAACGATGCTGCGGAGATCGTTGCCGAGATTGACAATGTGCTGCGTGATCGCGAAGCCAGCGTGCCGGAGGAGGCACCAGACGCTCCAACGGTCGATGACATCCTCTCCCGAATGTCTGCGTACATGGAGGTGCCTGCGGCGGCATGAGACACGATGTCACTACAAGCATAAACTGGCCAGAATGGCCGGTTTATGCTTGCAATTCATGCCGGCCGGTCAGGTTCGCGGCTATCTGAGACTGTGGGTCGCATTCTGACCGAGAGGTAGCTTCAGCTGGCTGTTCCAGTTTTCATGCGAATACGTTTAATTGCATGGTAATTACAGCGAAGAGCGATGCAGCACCCGTGGCCATGTTTTGGTTGGAAAACGAAACTTGCGGCCAATTTATCCTTGGAATGCCCGAACTTTCGCGAACGAACCCCTCTGAAACCCACTAATTCCGGCCAGCTTATGATTGGAGGCTCAGCCAATTTATGCCTGTAATGAGACACGAGACACCAGCATTCATTCGCATTCAGAAGGCGCGGACAACGCTTCTGTTGGACCATCCGTTCTTCGGCTCGCTCCTATTTCGGTTGAAGGGGCGAGAGCACCGATCGATTCCAACCATGGCGACCGATGGCGTGTCGCTCTACTATAACCCTGAGTTCGTCGATACGCTGAACTCGGCAACGTTGGCCGGGGTGTTGGCCCACGAGGTCATGCACCCCGCGCTCCAGCATCATGTACGGCGTTCAGGGCGCGATCCAAAGCGGTGGAATGAGGCGTGCGATTACGCCATCAATCCGCTGCTGCTCGACGCTGGCCTTAGTCTGCCGGACGGTGTTCTTGTCGATCATCGCTTTCGCGGCATGAGCGCCGAGCAGATTTATAACGTGCGCGATGCAGAAGCACAGCCGCAGTCTGGCGGCCAGAACAGTTCAAATGACTGTGCCGGAGCTGGCGCGGGCGAAACGCCAGAACAGCAAGACAGTACGGATGAGCCAACTGCCACGGAAACAAAGGGCGACATCGGCCAGGTTCTTGATGCACCACAACCTGACGAAGAGACGCCGAGTGCGGAAGAGCAGGCACGAGAGTGGAGTGTCGCCGTCAATCAGGCAGTCACGCTCTCAAAGCAAGCCGGCAAGACTCCTGCGGGTCTGGCCCGCACTCTCGAAGGAGCCGCAGAGGCAACGGTGGACTGGCGCGAACTGTTGCGCCGACTCTGGTCCGACACCATCCCCGCGGATTCGAGTTGGATGCGGCCCAACCGCCGCCACATCTGGAACGGACTCTATCTGCCTGGAGTCGTGCGCGAGGGTGTCGGGGAGATTGCCATCGCTGTCGATTGCTCAGGCTCGGTGAATGGTCGCCTGCTGCGTCTCTTTGAGGCTGAGGTTTGCTCAATCCTCGAAGGCCAACGCCCACAGTGCGTTCATGTCCTGTACTTCGATACTGAGGTGCACAAAGTGGAGTCCTACCAAGCCGGAGAACAAGTTCACCTCAATCCCGTCGGCGGAGGAGGCACAGACTTCGGTCCATGCTTTGACTGGTTAGCCAAGCATGGTATTCAGCCGCAAACTTTGGTCTTTCTGACCGATCTCTACGGGACGTTTCCCGGCGGCGCTCCAGACTATCCCGTGCTCTGGGCCTCAACCGGCAGTCGCCATGCGCCATTCGGCAGCGTTATCCCCATGCACGCGGCGTAGCCAATGCGCGGCTCATTGGTAGTAACGCGCTACGGAGCATCCCCATGAACAAACAGTTTTTCATCTTCACCGATGGCTCGGCCATCGGCAACCCCGGTCCTGCCGGCTGGGCCGCTATCGTGCTTCACGGGACAAAGAGGCAGGAGATCGCCGGATCAGTTCCGTGGTCAACAGTCTCTGAAATGGAGCTTCGCGCCGCAGTCGAGGCCTTGCGCCTAACGCCAACCGGCGCGCGAATCGAACTGCGCTCTGACTCGGAGTTGCTGATCGACGGAATGCGGTTCCGGGTCTTTCGCTGGCAGCGGTTTGGTTGGCGCAACAGCCGTGGTTTTGAGTTGCAGCACCAGGAACTGTGGCGCGAGCTGCTCCACCTAAACGAATTGCGAACGATTCGCTGGCGATGGATCAGAGGGCACAGTGGCCATCCGATTCAGTCCCGTGCCGATACGCTTGCATATCAAGCGGCCAGAGCAGCCACCATTCAGGAACGAATTGCCGCTTGATGCTGCTGGCAGACCACAACTCCAGTGAGGGAGAAGACCATGGCAACGATTGTTGAAACGAATTCGCTTTTTGAGATCGACGCAGAACTGGACGGCCTGCTCGATGAGATCGAGGAGCAAACTGCACAGGGCGGCGAGCCCGCCGGAGAGACCGTCGCCCGTTTCCAGCAATTCTGTTCTGCGCACGGGGAAAAGGTGGACAGAATTGGGCGCTTTCTACGTCGAATGGAAGCCCGTGAGCAGTTCTGCCGCAGCGAAGCTGCTCGCCTTAGCGACCGGGCACGCGCCGCCGCCGGCAAAGTTGAGCGAACCAAGAACATGCTCCTCTACTACCTCATGAGCCGCGACCTCAAAGCGATCGAGGGGCGCGAGTTCACCCTACGCGCCCAGAAGAACAGCCAGGACTCCGTGCGAATCACCGATGAGGCGGCGCTGCCAGTCGTATTTCGAAAGATCGATGCACGTATAGGCGGCGTTCTTTGGGAAACCGTTCTGGCAAATCTCCCCGACGAGCTCGGCAGAATGCTTGAGAGTTCTGTGGGAGAGTCAAGGCCAGACACCGACACGATCAAAGCGGCCATTCAGCGCGAGGAACAGGTTCCAGGGGCAGAGCTGCGGCGGGGATGGCACCTGAGAATCAGGTAGTAGTGACCCAGTCTCTGAGAACATGAATTTCTCAGAGGCTGGGCTTGCGAGTATCCAAGACGAAGCAGCAAGCAGGGTCGAACAGCTACTCGTGGCGTGAGTTCGGTCCCATCCTACAATCGGCGCCGTGCGCCCGGATGGAACGGAAAAGCCTGAAGCCCAGGTGCTGCGGGCCTTTGCAAAGTTTGCACAGGCAATTCAAAGTCACCTGAGTGAGCCCCAATCCAAAAGAGTAACAATCCTCACGTCGCAGGCCGAATAATTCTCCGAACTGGGACCCGCAGCGTTGGAGATCAACGGACCGCCTCTGTGCGGCGATCAAGCCTGTCCTGTGCGAACTACGACAGGCTAATTGCGCTTATCCAGGAAATGCATAGCGCGGAGATGTCGTCCCCGCCGCGGCTCAGCGCGCAGTTGTCCCCACCGGACCCTGTGGTTAGCCGATTCTGTTTTCTTCCGCTCCTCCCTTCCATCCACCTTCACCATAGTTCCGAAAGCCGGCGCGCTGTCTCCATGAGTGCCGGCTATTGGAGAAAGGTCAACATGATTTACGTCATTACGATCTATTCGGTACGCGCCGAAGCTGTCGGCGCAGTCGTCCGCTCCCTTGGCTGGGGGGCGAGTGGTACACGCTATCCCGTGCCCTGGCTCCCGCTCTTAGCGCCACGGATTTGCTTCAACACGAACCTTCAGGGAACGCCCCGTTTCTCTCAGGGTCATCCGCACTGTTCATATGTCTTGATTTCTGGATTTCGAATGAGGCCTACCAGCGGGCCTGCCAGAGCCCGGCTTGCCAGAGCTTAGAGCTTATCCGTAAATAGCGACCGTCTGTCTCCAGCAGATCATGGCGGCGGCCAGTGAGAGGAGGGCGATAAAACTCTCCTCTGTTTTTTCGAAGCTGACCAGCAGTTTGCGGAATCGATTGAACCACGAATGTGTCCTCTCGACTACCCAGCGCCGCGCTTTATGCCCCGGCGTACGCGTCTTCTCTTCAGTTTCCTGCTTGCGGGATTTCAGATTTTGTTGATATCCATGGTTGCGCGTCGTGACCATGGCGTCGTAACCAACGTATCCGGCGTCCATGCAGAGCGATTCTGTGGCGCAGATGTTCGCCTTCGGTCGGGGATAGACGATGCTCCCGAGCGTGGCTTCGAGCAGCTTCACGTCATGCACGTTGGCCCCGCTGGCGACCAGCGACAGCGGGACGCCACGCGCGTCGACCAACACGCTGCGCTTGCGCTCATTTTTCCCCCCGGTCGGTGGGATTGGGCCCCACACACTGTTGCGCCAGAGGCGCCTTGCCCATGCTTCCATCGATGCTTTGCCATCGCCAGGCGATGCCTTCCATTTCGT
>Ga0224527_1000763_pt1 | contig 19300 bp, 13 predicted proteins | sample CBST0metaG_FD_179882 | JGI IMG/M metagenome (GOLD analysis project Ga0224527, IMG submission 179882) | Peat soil microbial communities from Stordalen Mire, Sweden - C.B.S.T0 | ecosystem: Environmental > Terrestrial > Soil > Wetlands > Peat | place: Sweden: Norrbotten County, Stordalen Mire... | reverse complement strand
GTGAACGTACCGCCGGCTAAGAGCCGGCGGCTTCAAGTTACGGCTGGAAGCCGGATTGATCGGCCCTTCGGCCGATATTGCTGCTTCAGCCGTTTTACCTGGTGTGCCTTTGTCATCACGCTGACCGATGGGTCAGTGTGAGACCAAAAGGCCAAATACAAGAGCTACCGCCGCCTGAAAGGCGTGGGGTTTGCCGATCCCCGATTGGCAACTCTAAATGCAGTTTTTAGGCGTACAAATAAGCGTTCCGGAAATGGACCGCCCGAGCCAGCGTCGGAAACAACCAACGGCACTGTGCCCACGCCTATCCTCCTCGCCGGACCTTTCCGGGGGTTCGATTCGGCGTCGCGCTTGCAGCATCATATCTGTTTGTGATACAAGTGGCTTGGCGAAGGAATCCGCCATAACCGCCTACCGAAACGGAAGGCTGATGACTCCTGCGAATGCGCAGGGGTTTTCTTTTTGCTCCTGTGCGGCTCTAGCGAAAGGGGCAAAATGACGAACTACCTCGACATCCCCATTGGCGACAAAAGCTCGGAGGTTGTTACCGCTGTCATCGAGATCCCGCTGGACAGCGTGAACAAGTATGAGTACGACAAGACCCTGCATATCTTTCGACTCGATAGATACTTACACTCTCCAGTTCACTATCCAGGCGACTACGGTTTCATCCCACAGACGCTAGCAGAGGATGGTGACCCCCTAGACATCATGATCCTGGGCGATACGCCAACATTCCCAGGCTGCGTCTATCAGGTTCGTCCCATAGGACTCTTTGAGATGCTCGACCAGGGCGTCCAGGATGAGAAAGTCTTGGCGTACGCAACGGGCAATCCACGTTTCGGTGAGATCGCAAACTACACCCACATTCAGCAGCATTTTCTGCACGAGGTCGAGCACTTTTTCGCTGTTTACAAAGACCTGGAAGGCAAGCGCACCAAAGTTCTTGGCTGGAAGGACAGAGATGCAGCATGGGACTGCATTAAATCTTGTCACAAACGGTATGCGCAAGGGTCTACGAGTTGATCTCGATGTCAGATACGGAATGTGAGCGACTAGCGACTATGCCTTCACTACATGTCCAACACGACGCTGTACGTGAGTATCTCGACGCTGTGGAGCGAACGGAGCAACTTAGCCGTCTGCGCGAACAAGCCCGCGCAAGGAAATCGATGCTTATCTTTGGACCGGAGGGCGTGGGAAAATCTCGTTTGCTCCGAACCTTTTGTGCCAACGAGCGGTTTGTCCTTTTCGTAAACAATTCCCGATCACCGCGAGAGTTTCTTCTGGAACTCTTGGAGGCCATGCGCTCAACCTCAAAGGGGGGAACGATCTCGAAGGATACTACCAACCTGTCGGCGCGATCCTTGAAAGGAATTGCGCATAGGGCTCTCGATTCGGCACCGTACCTCATCGTTATCGACCATTTGAGCGGCCCGTCTCGTGTGCTGACCGGAACCATCAAGGATCTGTACTATTACGGCCGGACCCCAATTTTCTTCGCGGCTCGATCCACGCACATGGAGGACATTGGCGCGCTACAAGCATTCTGTGCTCTCAAGACGGAGCGGATCGAACTGAAGAACTGGCCGCAACCGATTGCTCTCGAATTCGCAAAGCGTCAAGCGGAAAGCATTGGCCTATGGGCGACCAATCTAGAATCGGCGCTGCACTCTTTTGTTGAGTGGAGCGATGGAAATCCATCAAGCATCTTAAGCCTTTTGGAAATGGCTACCCATACAAAGTACAGAATGGAAGACCAAATCAAAGCTCATATTCTGTACATTGATTACCGAATGGGGCGTAGAACCTGAATCTTCGTTTCTTTGCATCTTGGTTGCACACTCGACATAAAAACGCAGTTGGACTGAGCCAGTCCCTGAAAACGAGGAAATCGATGGAGAACGAACGTAGTAACTTGCGTAGCATACTCTCTCATTTTCACGTATGTGTCCACTGTGGCGACGCCTTCCGGAGAGAAGAGTTTACAGGTAGAGCAATTACCTCCGGTATCTATCATTGCCCAAAGTGCGGCCTCGACGGCCCTCTCAATATCGAGATACGGGAGGTCCAAGAGCCTGAGGAGCAGAGCAGCGAAAAGCCGGAGGACAATCGCTCATCCAGCTAGAGGCAGGCGTTCTTGCCGTGGTGGAGGAATGTTGCTCAGTTTGCGCCCTGCGGCGCGAACGAACTCACTCACGAGACGGGCCTTGTTATCAGATCGCGTCGCCAACCTGGTCACGAGCCGCAGGCGCTCCTCCATGAGTGGTCGTATCGTAACCCCATCACACGCGATACGCCACGCTGCATCGCCGGGCAGGAACGCGACTCCCTTGTGTGCCTGAACCAACTCTGACGCCTCCTCGGCGGTCATGACGTAATGCATATCGGAAACAGCAATCGCCTTCTCAGAAGCAATCACATGAATTCTCTCGAAAACGTGCGGGTTGACATACGAAGCAAGGAGAATCCAGTCGCAGGCGCGCAAATCTTCGAGGCGGAGATTTTTGTTACGGGCAAGCGCGTCGTCCGTGGATAAAGCGATGTAGATAGGACTTTCTGCAACCGTCAAGGAACTGAGTTCGGGCGTGTCGGGAATCGCTGTAATCAGCGCCAAATCAAGCTCTCCCGTGGCAACCAGGTGAGCAAGTTTGTGCGAGTAGTTGCTCCACAGCTTCACCTTCAAGCTCGGATAGAGCGGAAGCTGAACCGACATGAGAGTCGTGACCAGATACGGATCGGTGTAGGCCGACTTGCCGATATGGAGAATTTCGTCTGCGCCGTGCGCTGCTGCCCGAGCGTTCATCACTGCGCGTTCGATGTGCAGAATGGCGCTACGCGCTTCTGCCACAAAGTGACAGCCCGCTTCGGTCAACTTAACAGATTGACGATTGCGACTGCGCTCGAAGAGCCGCAAGCCAATCTGACTCTCCAGATCGGCAATTCGCTTGCTCAGAGTTGATTGCTCCACGTGGAGTCGTTCCGCTGCTCTGGAAAAGTTCAACTCTTCAGCGAGCGCAATTGCAGCTTGCAGAAACCGAATTTCTGGAAGTACCATGGCTATCCTCCTAACGGTGGAGGGAGAACCCAGGCAGGACAGCAATCTCACATCTTGCAGCACAAATACGAGTCTATGCTGCACTAATCATGATGACCGTGAGATGCTTCGATAGTCAATCCGGTTGCACAAAATGAGACGTGACTTTGATGTTATTCCTGGCGGGAATAAGCTGCTGCCGAGAATTCATTGGACAGCACGGACAGCGTGAGGGAATCTCTTGGATACGTGAAAACCTCGAAATTCGAGGTTAGAGAGGAGCCACTATGCCAGACGATAATCAGCCTCTTGCGCCTGATCTCCCGAAAGAGCATCTTCCCCTAACGCCTAGAGAACCATTGCTCGATAGTTCTCAGGCCGCAGCCATACTCAAGATTCATCCTCGAACTCTGCAACGACTGGTACACCGCGGAAAGATTCACGCCATTCAGGTAGGTAAACTTTGGCGTTTTAAGGCATCTGCGATTGAGGCATGGATGGATCGTTAGAGCCCGTAATCTCGCGGAAGAATCTCTGATTCTTGTACTGCTTTACCCACAGATGGCGTAGTCTTTTAATAGCCATTTGTGCCGTGAAGTCGAGGAGAATTACAGCCTTGATGGATCGCACACGATACCAATTTGGAAGTGTCACGCTCAAGAAGCGGGCGAAGGGCGCTGACGTCTGGGAGTTCCGCTACTACGAAACGCAGGCCGATGGAGTCAGAAAACGGAAAGCGACTTTCATCGGGACCACGAATCAGTACAAGAACAAATCCGAGGCGCGGGTTGCAGTCGAAGCCCTTCTCCTAAGACTCAACGAAGAAAAACCACAGCATCACCTCGGCGCTGTCACCTTCGGCGCGATATGCGACCGGTACATTGAGGAAGAGCTGCCCCAGCGTTACTCAACTCGCAAATCGTATCTGTCGAATATCAAAATTCACATTCGTCCAAGGTGGGGGCACTACCTGCTACACCAGATTCGTCCGATGGTGGTCGAAGGCTGGTTGAAGAGTTTGGATATGGCACCAAAATCGAAAGCTCATATCCGTGGCGTCATGCACTTGATGTTTGAGTGTGCGGCCCGCTGGGAACTCTTCAATGATCGCCGAAACCCTATTCAGATGGTTCGTGTAAAGGGCGGGACCAAACGACTTGTGCGCCCTACGGTGTTGACTGTGCAAGAATACGAAACCATCCTCGGTTTGCTGAAAGAACCGTACCGCACGATGGTGATCGTTGCGCAGTGCCTCGGTCTGCGCGTTAGCGAGATTGCGGCGCTTCAATGGGATGACTTCGACTTCGAGAAGAACCAACTGCTCGTTCAACGGAGCTTTGTGAGCGGGCATGTGGACGACGTGAAGACGGAGTATTCCCGCGACTATGTCCCACTTCACGAATCTCTAGCCGGGGTGCTGCTCGCATGGGAGAAGGAAGCCTTGCCAACCGAGGAAGGCTGGGTCTTCGCAAGTCCTCTCTCGAACAAGCCGTACTTTCCGACAGAGATTCAGAAGCGGCACATTCATCCGGCAGGTTGCTGCTTGGTGGAATGTCCGAAGTGCCAAGCTGGCGTCGGCGTCTGGTGCAGCCAGGTGAAACCAACTCCGAACGGCAAGCGGTTGCTCATCCATGAAGAGCGTCAGGCTGCCGCCGGGAAGTTCGCCCGCATTGGCTGGCATACGTTCCGCCACACGTACCGTTCGTGGCTGGACGAGACCGGAGCGCCGATGAAGGTGCAGCAGGAACTGATGAGACACGCTTCAATCCAGACGACGATGAACGTCTATGGACAGGCCATGTCGAGTTCGAAGCGGGAGGCCAACGGCAAGATCGTGGAGATGGTGCTCAGACCAGCTCGGATGAGCGCCTGAAACGCGAAATTTGCTATTGGGAGTCAGTGGGAGTGGATTTAGAGTAGCGATCAGTCAAAAATCATCTTTAAGTTATTGATTTGATTGGTTGCGGGGGCTGGATTTGAACCAGCGACCTTTGGGTTATGAGCCCAACGAGCTACCGGGCTGCTCCACCCCGCAAATACAGTTTAGCAACGATTGGGTCGGGGGGTCAAATCCTGCTTGAATTGGGGGTTGGAGGCCTGTTTTGCGCCCTTATGCGCTCAACTTCGTACAATAGAGGGTATGCGCCGTTGTTTGCTGCTGCTGTTGTTCTGGTGTCTTGCTTTTGCCGAACTACACGCCGATAGCCCGGCCTTTGATTTGACCGGGCCCAAGGTAGACGTGCATGTGAAGCGCGGAGAGGTTACGCTGCCCATCGGCGAGACCCCCAACCTGCTGCCTGGAGACCGGCTGTGGATTCATCCCGACCTGCCCGAGAGCCAGTCCACGCACTATGTTCTGATCGTTGCCTTTCTGCGCGGAGCCACCAATCCTCCGCCGCCGGAGTGGTTTACCCGCTTGGAGACCTGGAGCCGGGCGGTGCGCAGCGAGGGCGTGTTTGTCACCGTTCCCGCGGAAGCGCAGCAGGCGCTGATCTTTCTGGCGCCAGAAACAGGCGGCGACTTCAGCACCCTGCGCGCCGCTGTGCGCGGACGCCCGGGGGTTTTTGTGCGCGCCACCCAGGACCTGCAGGCCGCCAGTTTGGACCGGATGCGCCTCGAGGCCTATCTGGCCGAGGTCAAGGAAACATCCCAGAGCGATCCCAAATCCTTGAAGGAGCACGCCCTGCTGGCGGCCCGCAGCCTGGGTATCCGGATCGAGCAGCAATGTTTTGACAAGCCCACCGACCAGCAGGCCCCCTGCCTGGTGCAGCACACCGATGGGCTGGTGCTGGACGACGCCAATGCGCAATCGCTGGTATCCCAGTTGGCGAGCGGTTCCACGGTGGACCTGATGAACCAGCTCAGCTACTCCAGCATGGCCAGAGGCGGCGCTTATAGCCCCTACGTGGGCGCGATTGTGGACACGGCAAAGATCCTGTCCTCGCTCCATACGGCGCATTTCCAATACATTCCCGCGCTGGCCTTGCCCACAAAAGACACGCTGAACCTGCGGCTGAATGTGCCGCCCTCGTTCCGCGATCCCAAGTCGGTGGTGGTGGTGGCGTTGCCGCCGGTGGGTCCGGCCAAGTTGCCGCCTCTGCATCCGGTCAACCCGGTGGAGAGCTACTGCGCGCAGAAGCCCGGCCTGGTGTTGCCCGCCGAGGGAGCACCACTGGTGTTCGCCACCGCGTTGGCTCACGAGCTCACGCTCCACATTGAGGCTCGCAGCGATTCCAAAAGTGCGCCGGTGGATCTGCCGGTCAGAGCCGACGCGTCGCAAGGCGGGCTGGTGCTGGATCATTCGGGCCCTCTGCTTGCCCAGGGCGAGCTGACCGGCGTGGTGCGCGGCAAGTGGGGTTTTGACAACTGGGAGGGGCCGCGCTTTCACATCCGCGCAGCTCAGCCCGGCAAATGGACCCTGGCGGCAGGCGACCAGTCTGCGCTGGTGGTGGGCCGCGAAGACACCGTGCACATTGAAGGCGAAAGCTCACTCTGCGTCGACCGAGTCGAGCAGCAGAGCGCCGCCGGCAACTCATTGAAGCTGGCCTGGAAGTCACCCAAGCCGGAGCTGTTGGAAGTGGCTGTTCCCATGAAGGACGCGGCCCCGGGGCCGGTGACCCTGGATATTTTCCAGTTCGGGCTGGACAAGCCGGACCGGCTGGTTCTGACGGCATACAAGGAGGCTGCCTCGCTGGATCGCCTTACCCTGAGCTCAGGAGACGCAGAGGCGGTGCTGCGCGGGACCAGGCTGGACGAGGTCGCCAAGGTGGTGTTCGAAGGCGTCACACTGACCCCCACCGCCCTGAGCCGGGTACAGGATTCCGACCAGTTGGCGATGCACGCAAACGGGCCCACCGCCAGCCTGGAGCCCGGCCGGCACTACTTTGCCCACGTGCAGTTGCAGGATGGACGCCAGTTGAAGGTGCCTGTGACCGTAGACCCGCCGCGGCCGCAAGTGACGCTGCTGAGCAAAGGGACCCAGGAGTCGACGCTTGCCGCGCCCTCCCCGGTTCGCGTAGGCAACGCGGACGACCTGCCCGTCGAGGGCCGGCTGGTCTTCTTTCTCAAGTCCAACGTGCCAGCCAACTTTCAGCGCAATGCCAAGGTCGAGATCTCTGCTGAGGACGGCAGCTTTCACACGGTTCTGGCGTTTGCAGATGGCGGCCTGATGCTGGAGGACGCAAAGACGGCCATGGCAGTGGTGGAGCCACTGGCCCGGTTCGGCTCCTCGGCTTTTGGGCCGGTGCGGGCGCGAGTGGTGTCGGCCGAAGGAGTTACCGGCGACTGGCTGCCGCTGGGGACGCTGGTGCGCCTGCCCGGGTTCAAGGATTTGCGCTGCCCGCACAGCCTGGGCAAGCCCTGCACCCTGACCGGCAGCAATCTCTTCCTGGCCGCGGCCATCGGCGCCACCGCGGACTTGAACAACGCCACCGATGTGCCGCCGGACTTTACCGGGACCCAACTGAGCGTTCCGCACCCAGTTAACGGCACTCTCTACCTGAGGCTGCGCGACGACCCGGGCACAGTGCAGACGCTCACTCTGCCGATCACTTCGGTCTCGGCACCAGGAACACAAGCAGTTGCACCCCAGGCCGCGCCGCCCGCAAAGACGGAACCGTGAAAGAGCGGTGCACGATCGCAGAAGTCGGACATTTCAGCTGTTGGTCGATTGGAGAGGGGCCAGGAAAAACGGCGAAGCCTGCGCTCTTGATGCAGCGCAGACTTACGGATGAATCACGCCGCTCCGGCGAGCGCTGAGCCCGCCCGGGCGATCACAATTTCACGTGCAATTCAGCTTGCCGTGGCGGCAAACGAGCAAACGCCTTACGCGAAGTAGGCGGCGTTCTTGGCAGCAAAGTCAGCCTTGTCGGCGGGAAGTTCGTCGGCAGGGAAAATTGCATTCTGAGCGCAGAGGTCGGCACAGTTTCCGCAGTCGATGCACTCGTCGGGGTTGATGAACACCTGAGAAACGGTACCAGCAGCCGCATCAGACGCCATAGGCGCAATGGCAGCGGTAGAACACTCCGCTACGCAAACAAAATCCTTGGTACAGGCATCGGTCACTACATAGGCCATAACAGACACTCCTCGCTTGCTTGGGGGCGCTCACATTGCAATACACCCCACAGTTTGAGGCTAATGGTGCTGCTGCCGGGTCTCTGTGACTTGAGTCACGCCCAGAGAAAAGCATCCCTCATTGCGGTACGCGGTCTTTTGGCTTTGTAATGACGCGGCCTCTGGCGGGCTGGACCGGGAGAATATCGCCTGCGGGTCGCGCTAGAAAATGCGGACGCGGATGCCGGAACTGACGCCTACGGAAGACATTGCGCCGTACGTGAACTGGGGCCAGTACTGATACTCGAAGTCGGCGAGCCGGAGCTGGATTCTGCTGCCCATGCGAAAGTCGACTCCGCCTCCCGGCGCAACTACCAGGTAATTTCCATGCGCGTAGTTATATGGGAAATTGAACTGCCCGATGCCCACCAGCGCCTTGGCATAGGGCTGGAATCTTCCGATATTCATGTGGTAGCGGGGACCGATGGCATAGGTCGTGGCATGCACATCGGCGGTCTGGTGAAAGACCAGCCAGCGCGCCTCCGCCTCGACTCCAAGCCGGCGCCGGGTATCCAAGTCCGCAAAACCAGTGACGCCAAGCAACTTGCTCTCGCCATATTGCACATAGAAGCCGGAACCTGTGGCTCCCGCCGACAGCGTGATGCCCCCGGAACTGCCTGCCGGTACCACCTGAGCCGACGACGAACGTCCAGGGGTGAAAACGACTGCTATCAGCAGTGCCGGGAGGACCGCCTTGCAGACTACTCGCAGACCTATCATTCCGCACCACCTATCGCAGACCCAATGCAAGCTCTTCATCTCTCTCCTACGACGCTTCTCATGAATCGACCCATCTGCTCTATTTGGTGATCGTCAGGGTCACATTCTGATAATGAATGACGTCGCTGTTGGCGCCCGTCCCTGTTACCTGAATTACATAGGTGCCCGGCGCCGCGCTGCTCGAAGTGACTCCGCCACAGCCAGTCGCCAACAGGGCGGCCCCGGAGAGAAGCAGCAACAGTACTGTTCCCAGGACCGTTGCGTGACGCTTGCGGAAGCGCCAGAGGCTCCAGCCGAAGAACACGCTGAAAGGCAGCAGCAAGCCGGCCAGGTACGCGCCGGGGTTCCCGGCGTGGGAGTTCATGGCCGTTGCGCCCCCTCCGAGAGGATTATTGGTGTCGATGGTGAGCTGAACGTGCTGAACGCCGTTGGCCGCGAGCACCGCGTTGATGCTCGAGAAGTGACAAGTGATCCCCGCCGGCAGCGACGCGCACCCCAGTCCGATGGTGTCGGTAAAACCGCTGATTGATGTCAGAGCCACGTTGACCGTGGCGTTCTTCGTGGTCGCCATGGTCACGCTCGCCGGAGTCACGATGAGATCGAACCCGGTGGCCACGGTTGAGACCTGAATCGCCTGCGACGTGGACGGGGAATGCTGGGCATCGCCGCTATAGGCCGCAACGATGCTGTAGACGCCTGAGGACAGTTCCGGGGTCAGAGTCGCCACTCCGCTGGAATCCAAAGTGGATATCCCGAGCACCGTTGAACCGGTGGTGAAGGTTACGGTACCGGTGGGTGTGGGTCCGCTGCTGCCCAGAACCGCGGCTACCAGAATCACTTGCGGGTTGGCGCCGGTGGTGCTCGAGGTCCCCAGATCGGTGACCGTTGCGATCTTTCCCACTGTCTCGGTAATTGAGGCAGAGGCGCTGGGCAAGTCATTCGCGTCTCCGCTATAGCTGGCCACAATAGCGTGGCTGCCAGCGGCAAGCCCGGAGGTGGTGAACGTGGCAGTGCCCGTTGCATCCAGGTTCGCGGTGCCGAGAGGTGCGCCATCCGACAAGAAGCTCACGCTCCCTGTCGGCAATCCGCCGTTGCCGGACACCTTGGCGGTAAAGGTGATTGGAGCTAGCACCAGCGCGGTGGTGGGTGTTGCGGTGACGACCGTCTGTGTCGTGGCAAGAATCACCGTCAGCGGATAGGCGGCCGAGGCGCTCGTGGCGTCGTTGATATCGCCCCCATACGTTGCAACGATCGAGTGAAGCCCTGGGGCGAGGATTGGGTTGATGGTGGCCGTTCCGGAGCCACCGAGGGCCGCGGTTCCTAGAGTGGTGGCTCCATCGGTGAATGTGACAGTGCCCGTGGTGGTTGCCGCACCCACGATTACTTGAACCGTAGCCCGGATGGCCACAGCTTTACCGGCGATGCCTGGGTTCGGCGTGGCGACCACCGTAGTGAGTGTCTGGGCCTGATTTACTTGCTGGGTGATCGCCGAGGAGATGCTGGCGCCGTAATTCGAATCGCCCTGATAGGCGGCCGTAATGGTATGTGAGCCGACGGTCAGCGAAGGGATGATGAACGTGGTTTCACCCGTAGCGCCTACCAGACTCGCCTGTCCGATCTGTTTCGCTCCATCTAACAACTTGACCAAGCCGGTGGCCGCGGCGGTTCCGCCGGGCGTAACTATCGCTGTAAAAGTGACAGGGGTTCCATAGACCGACGGGCTTCCATTTGAGGTCACCGCGATGGTGGATGAGGCCTGCACATCCTGGCTCAGAGCGTTCGAGGTGCTGCCGAGGATTTGAATAGCCGCGTCCCCGCCGTACACCGCAGTGATCGAGTGCAGTCCGGCGGAGAGCGCCGCAGTTTGGAAGGTGGCTACACCGCTGGCATTGAGCGCTACGTTGCCGAGGATTGTTGCACCGTCACTGAAGGTCACAGTGCCATCCGGAACAATGCCGCCTCCGCCCGGGGCCGTCACAGCCGCGGTGAAGGTGACGTTGGCGCCCAGAACAGAGGGACTTCCGCTGGTCGTCAGTTTGGTGGCCGTGGCTTCGTTCACGGTCTGGATCAGAGGCAGAGCCGAGTTGTCGGTCGAGGTGGCGGCAAAGTGGGTTTTGTCTCCGCTATAGGATGCCGTAATCGTGTGCAAACCCACCGCAAGCTTGGTCGTCGCAAAGACAGCCGTGGCGGTTGTGCCCGGCGCGTTCAAGGGGACGGCTGTGGCCAACGTCGTGGCTCCGTCGAAGAAGCTGACCGTTCCGGTCAGGTTGCCGGTGCTCGCTCCCGTGGCCAAGGCTGCTGTAAAGGTCACGCTTTGCCCATACACGGACGGATTGTTATTGGAGGACACGACGACCGCTGTCGAATTCACCAGAGTTGCGTTCCCGACCAATTGAATATCGAGCGGAGCATTTGCAGTGTCACCCAGTTGCCCGACGTCGATATTTCCGGTCAGCGGGTTGCCTGCAACCGAGGGCGCAAACACAGCGCCGATCACGCAGCTGGCGGCTTCTGCCAAATAGGGAGTACCGGGGGTGCAAGTGGTCGTCGTTCCGTCCAGCGCGGCATTTGCGTCGTGAGTGATGACGGTCAAATCAAGCGGGGCGTTGCCGTCATTTTCCACCACCTGTTTTTGCGGCAGAGATTTGTCTCCCTGGCGGACGGGGGTCGCCGTGTAATTCAGTACAGACTGATTGCTCCTCATCTCCAGGATGAACATGTCGTAGTAGTCGGCAATGTACAGATTGCCATCCCCGTCCAGACACAACCCCACGGGAGCAAACATGTTCACCAGTTGTCCCGTTCCGCCCGGACTGAGAGACGTCCCGGCTTCATTCACGGCAATCGTCGCGATGATGCCGGGCGTAGGACTGGCTGGCGAACTCACCTTGCGAATGGCTGCATTCTGGGTGTCGGCAATATAGATATTCCCGGCCGGATCGAGAGCGACACCAGAAGGGCTGTATAAAAAGGCGGCGGTTGCCGCACCGCCGTCTCCCCTGTATCCGTTGGAGCCGGTTCCCGCCACGGTGGTGATGACGCCGGTCGCCTTCGTCACCTTGCGGATGCGATTGTTGGCGGAGTCGGGAATGTAGATGTTGCCAGCCGTGTCAAAAGCGACCGCGAAGGGAACGCTGAGGCCAGCCGAGGTTGCCTGTCCTCCATCTCCCGAATAGGTTCCCTTGCCGTCCCCAAGCCCACTGAGGGCTCCGTTTCCGGCCACGGTGGTGATAATGCCGGTCAGCGCGTCCACTTTGCGGATGCGCTGGTTGGTTGTATCGGCAATATAGAGGTTCCCGGAGCCGTCCACGGTCACGCCCCAGGGTTGATTCAGTTCGGCCGATATCGCCGCCGCTCCATCGCCAGCAAAGCCCCCTGTGCCGTTTCCGGCCACGGTGCTGATGATGCCGGTTGCCTTTGTGACCTTGCGGACTACATTGTTGCCAGTGTCTGCGATGTAGAGATTGCCCGCTCCGTCCAGGGCAACGCCAGCGGGAGTGGTCAAGGTGGCGCTCACGGCCGCGGTGGGAATGTCTGAGTAGCCTGAGTCGCCGGTCCCTGCGTACGTTGAGATGATGCCGGCAAAGGCTGGAGCGACCGGCACGGCAACCTTGCGGATTCGATTGTGGGCACTGTCCGCGATATACATTGTGCCGACGGCGTCGAGCGCCACGCTGGCAGGTTGGCGAAGGTTTGCAAGCGTGGCCAGGATGCCATCTTGCGTGGAATTCCAGGTGCGGTAGACACCCGCCACCGAGTACACGTTACCGGAAGCCAGAACGCCCAGACCACCTTGGCCGACGCCGGAAAGATAGGCAGTCCCTAGAACCTGGCCGGTGCTATTCAGCAGAACCACGGCGCCCATGCGCTGCCCCGGATAGGCAGGCGTGAAAGTGACCGATTGCGTGCAGCTGGCGCCTGCCGCAATCGGCGCCATGGGGCACGACGGACCATCGCCGGCAGCGAATTCAAGGTTGGGCACACCCAGCGTCAGCACCTGCACGGCGGCCACCGTGTCTGCAACCTGGGCGGTCACCTGCACGCTGATCGCACTGGCCGTGGCACCGACCGGTTGCGGAGTGGCGAACACGCCGTTTTGCGCCTGCGCACCCATGGCCAGCGATAGCAGAGCCACCAGCGCCAGCATCCAGACTCGGCCGCTGCTCCGCACAAACCGCACGGCGCCTGCCAATCCATGATCGCCGGCGGAACGGTTCGTGTCTTCCCGAAGGGCCTGGTTCGCAGCGGGAGTGGGCAATTGGCTTTCATGCATGTCGAAACTGGCAATTTGAACAGGATTACGGCTCATGTGGTGCTCCATACGGTTTCCCATACTGAGGGTTGCTGCCGTTGGCGAGCTTGCGCGGGCGCTCGGGTTGAGCGAATACCGGCCAACTCCACTTTCGGCCCATGACTTGAGGGGATTGCAAACCTGAGGGGCTTTTTTAAATCGCACCGGAGGCAACGAGAAAACCAACCTCGCGCAATCGCGTGACTCTCGTGGCCAGTTTCTCGCGCCAGAAGTATAAATACTGTGCAGTCTGGTCCAATTCGAAAAAACAGTTTTAGTTTGCCAAGACGTGGAAAATCCGAGAACGCGTCACGTTTTTAGCATTACTAAAGATTAGATGCACGATCTTATCTGGTATCTATGGTAATGTACGGTAACCAAAATGGGGCGTAAACTCCATTCACTTTTTCCGCAGCCCGGCCTCAGGAGATCTGATTTCCCGTGTCCATGCGGGAAAGAAGCGACAGGAATTCAGGAAGTCTTCTTCTCGAAGAAACTCTCAACGTCTGTGATGGCCGAGGTCACCCGATACGGCGGGAGGCTGTCCAGAAAAGTCTGTCCGTAGCGCTGCCGGCGGATGCGGGGGTCCAGCAGGACCAGCACGCCGCGGTCTTCGAGAGACCGAATCAGGCGACCGAAGCCCTGTTTCAGCGTCAGCACGGCGGCTGGAACCTGGTAGTCAAAGAAGGGCTTTCCGCCTTCTTCCTGAATGGCTTGCATGCGGGCGGAGACCACCGGATCGCTGGGGACGGCAAAGGGCAAGCGGTCGATGATGACGCAGCTCAGGGCCTCACCCTGCACGTCCACACCTTGCCAAAAACTCGAAGTCCCGAAGAGGACGGCGTTGGGCGTGGAGCGGAACTCCTCCAGCAGCGCCTTACGAGGCGCGGTGCCGTGCAGCAGGATGGGGAAATCCAGCACCGGCATCAGGCGCTCATAGAGGGCCCGCATCTGGCTGTAGCTGGTGAAGAGGCAAAAGGCGCGCCCTTGAGTAATCTCTAGCACTTGGCGGATGCAGCGCGCGGCGGCCTCGGGAAAATCGGCATCGCGGGGGTCAGGCATCTCTGGCGGCAGGTAAAGCAACGCCTGCTGCTCGTAGCGGAAGTGCGAGGGCACCACCAGTTCGCGGGCTTCTTTCAAGCCCAGCCGTTTGCGCATGTGCTCGAAACCGCCCTTGACGGTGAGCGTGGCCGAGGTCAGCACGACGGTAGGAATGCTCTCAAAGACCTGCTCTTCGAGCAGCTCAGAAACATCGATGGGCGTGGCCTGCAGGTAGGTGATGCGGGACTGTTGGCGCGTCCCGCCCATGATCCGGCGCTCCATCCAATAGACCATGTTGTGGGCGTTGGACTCGAGCAGGAACTCGAGTTCCGAGCGCAGCCGGCCGACCCGCTTCTTCAGTCCCGGCGCTTCTTCGATTCCCTTCATCTCTTCCATCTCTGCTTCGAGGCGGCGCAAGGTGGCGTTCACGGCCATGTAGAGATCACCGTGAGTTTCCAGAAACTCTTCGCGGGCGGTAAAGGGCTGACGTCCGTCGCCGGCCATGGGCAAGCCGGCGAAGAACATGCGGGCGCGTTCGCGCAGTTGCTGGGTGAGGGTGGGGATGCCGGTGGCGCCTTCCTTGCCGCGCAGCAGCACATCGGTGTCGCGCGCCAGCTCCTCAAAGCGGATATTGCTGACCGAGAGGCCAAAATAGTTCGACGCCACCTCTTCCAGCTCATGCGCCTCGTCGAAGACCACCGCGGCGGCTTCGGGCAAGATGCCCGCGTCGGGCGCGCCTCCGGCCTCCTGCTTGACCGAAAGGTCGGCAAAAAACAGGTGGTGGTTGACGATGATGATGTCCGACTCCAGCGCCTTGCGCCGCATCTCGGTGATGAAGCAGCGCCAATAATCCGGGCAGGTTGAGCCCAGGCAGGCCTCGGTCCGCGCGTCCAGCTTTTGCCACAGGGCGCTCGATTCCGGCATGGAAGAAAGCTCGGCTCGGTCGCCGGTCTCGGTGGTCCGCTCCCACTCGGCAATCTGCCGGTACTGGTCGATTTCCTCCAGCCCGGACAGGATTGGCTGGTCGCGCAGCGCGCTCAACTTGTGACGACACAGGTAGTTGGCGCGGCCCTTCATATAGCAGACACGCAACGGACCCAGCAGCGTTTCAAGGAACGGAATGTCGCGAAAGTAAAGCTGATCCTGCAGGGCCTTGGTGCCGGTGGAGATGATGATCCGCTGGCCGGTGCGCAAGGCGGGCAGCAGATAGGCCAGCGTCTTGCCGGTGCCGGTGCCCGCCTCAACGATCAGGTGGCGGCGCTCTTCGAGGGCCCGCTCGACGGCCTTGGCCATCTCAAACTGCCCAGGGCGATACTCATAGGGCAACGCCGAGCGCGCAAGAATGCCGCCCGGCGAGAAGAACTCGAACAGGGTGGGCAGGGCGCAGTTTGGGTCGTCGCTGATGGGCATCGGGTCCGGGTGCTTTACCCATCATAGAGACACGGCCGGCGAACAGGCGGGAAAGGGTCCGCTTGCGGGGCGGCGCCGCCTCGCGGATCAGGCTGGAAGGCTCTCCGCCGTGGTTGGATCGATGATCCTCACCACCTGCGACACGCGATTGGCCGGGAAGCCGCCCAACCGGGCATGTTCGCGCACCATTTCTTCGTTGGGCGCGATGTAGACGCAATAGATCTTGTTTTCCGTCACATAGCTGTGCAGCCACTGAATCTGCGGCCCAAGATTCCGCAGGACGCTACAGGATTTCTCGGCCACGCCCTGCAGCTCCACAGGCGACAGAGAGCCGGCTCCCGGAATCTCGCGCTCAATCACGAATTTTGGCATGGAACAACCTCCTTCAAACGGGGAATTGCCGTAGTGTATACAGACTCGACGCACTTTGCGTATAGAAATATTCTGCCGGGACGGCATCCAACGCCGTCGTCGTGGGATCGGTGACGCGAGACGATGCACCGACCCGGGCCTCGCAAAGGGGGACATGCATCCTCACCAAGCCGCGCACCCTTGAGGCCTTCCGATCCCTTGCCGAACAGGCGGGATGGAGATTGCAGGAGGGGATTGCCCGTCCGTTCAACTACAACGTCCGCATGGGCAAAGACTTTTGATGATCTAATGATAGAGGAGCTATTTCTGCCCGCGGAATGAGAACCCTGCCCGACAGGCAGGCGGCCTTTCCGCGCGAAGCGCCTTCCGGCTATACAGCTCCGGCGGCGGGAAGCCCCGCAGAAGAAGAGTTGCAACGGGATCCCCGACCGCCATGGGGCAAAGCGGATCGGCGTTGGACCGGAGCGAATCCGGACAGAATAGGGCATTGAGTTGTGCAAGGATGTATGCCGTCCAGCCTCCCCCTTTGGGGCAGGCGGCGAATGGAGACAGGTTTTGGCGAACTATCGTAGATCGGTTGTACCCACCAAGCCGGGCGCGGAAGCGCAGCCGCTGGTGGCCATTGTGGGCCGCCCCAATGTGGGCAAATCCACGCTTTTCAACCGGCTGACCAAGAGCCGCCGCTCGATTGTAGGCGACGAGCCGGGCATTACCCGCGACCGCATTTATGGGGACTTTGAGTGGGCCGGACGGCTGTTCCGCCTGGTGGATACCGGCGGCATTGTGCCCGACGACCCAGAACTGATCCCCACCGAGATCTACAACCAGGCCAAGGTGGCGCTGGAAGAGGCCGATGCGCTGGTTCTAGTAGTGGATGCGCGTACCGAGCTGGCCAGCCCGGACTACGACTTGGTGCGCCTGATGCAGCGCAGCAAGAAGCCTGTGTTTCTGGCCGTCAACAAGGTCGAAGGCGAAGCCATGGCCCTGGCGGCGGAGAATTTTCGGCAGTTGGGCCTGCGCAACGTCTTTCCTGTCAGCTCCGAGCACGGACTGGGGATTGGCGACCTGTTGGAAGCCATTGCCGAGGCAATTCCCGCGCCACCGGCGAGCGAGGAAGAGATCCTAGCAGCTCAGGAAGCCGAGGCTGCCGCTGAGACAGAAGACATCGACGAGAATCCGACTCCGGCAGAGGATGAGGACGCGGATCAGGTCGATGAAGCAGGGGTGAAGCTGAACCGCACCCATGGCGAGTTCGAAGTGCGCGAGACTTCCATTGCCATCATTGGCCGGCCCAACGTGGGCAAGTCCACGCTGCTCAATGCTTTGACAGGAACGGAACGGGCAATTGTTTCGCCCATCGCGGGCACGACGCGGGACGCCGTGGACGAGATGATCGAGTTCGAAGGCGACAAGCTGCGGTTTGTGGATACGGCCGGCATTCGCCGCAAGAGCAAGACGCACTTGATGGCCGAAAAGCTGAGCGTGGTTATGGCGCGGCGTCACCTAGAGGCCGCGGACGTGGCCCTGCTGGTGCTGGACGCCACGGAAGGCGTGACCGGCGCGGACGCCACCATTGGCGGCTATGCCCACGAGAGCGGGCGCAGCGTGATTGTGCTGGTGAACAAGTGGGACGCGATGACGACCGGGCGCACGGACGGTAAGCCGCCCGCGGACCGCGAAGTCTATGAGGAACAGCTGCGGCGGCAGCTCAAATATTTGAATTATGCGTCGGTGATCTTTCTCTCCGCACTGGAGGGAACCGGCATTGAACGAGTACTGCACGAGGTGAGGGCCGTGGCGGCAGAGCGGCGTAAACGCGTGACAACAGGACAGATGAACCGCTTCCTGGATAAGATCGACTTCCAGAGGGCGCCGGTGCCGATGGCCAAGCGGGTGCGAATTTACTACATGACGCAGGCGGCGGTGGCTCCACCAACATTTGTGCTGTTCACCGACCGGGACATCAAGCTGCATTTCAGCTTCGAGCGCTTCCTGGAGAACCAGATTCGCGAGGCTTTCGGGTTCAAGGGAACGCCGATCTGGTTCAAGGTAAAGGCGAAAAACGCGGAAAAGAAAGAACGGTAGAGGGCAGGGTACGAACGAAGGGGGTGGCCTTAAACGGTCACCCTTTTTGCGTTTGGGTGGGATTTGAAACAGGGGAAAGGTAGACTTCGGAGCACCTATTTTGGCCAAGTACTGGTACAAAAATAGGCTTAAAACACTCCTTAAATCAGCGATCTAAGGGATTTTTCAACGCGAAAATGTACCTTTTTCTGTCCTGCTGAGGAGGATTTTGCCTGATTGGGGGCGTGCATTCCCAGATCTCAACATCGAGACCTGGGGCACCCATTTTTGTGCTGACGCAGAGGACAGGCGGAGAGCTGGGATAACCAACTGGCCCTTATTGCTGCTGGGGCGGGGTGGGCTGGCTGGTGGAAGTCGTGGACGGATTCACGGCATCGGCGCCGAGGTGGGTGACATGGACGGCGGCCTGGGTTTCGGGGACTGTGCCGTCGTTGAGTTGGACCTCGGTGGGCTTGCCCTGGATGAGGATGCGCTGGACCGCCTTGCCGCGGGCCGGAATGCGGATGCGCTGGGTGACGGATTTGTCGTCGGAGCGGACCGTGACCGGCACTTCCACAGAGACATAGCCGGCATTGGCCACGTTGACGGCGACCAGCCAGGAGCCGGGCGTGGGGATGCTGGAGTAGGCGCTCTCGATATTGAGATCGGGCAGGCCCTTGTCCGTGTTGACCCAGTCGGAGAAAAACGCGGAGAGATCGGGACGGGTTCCGGCCAACTCCAGAAGCTTTTCGAAGGAGCGGGAGTCGCGGCCGTAGTCCTGCGTGGGATCATAGGCGCGCAGGGCGGCGGAGAGCGCGGCGTCGCCGACCACATCGCGCAGCATCCAGAGGACATAGGACGCCTTGGTGCGGTAGAAGACGGGCGAGATGGCCAGGGCCAGGGGCTGGCCGGCGCTTTGGCCGGGGCTCTCGGGTTCGGCCAGGGCCAGGGCGGAACGGGCGGCCTCAAGCGAGCTGAGGGCCTGATCGCGGCCGGTTTGCTTTTCAACCCAGAGAGTGCCCATGAAGTGCGCCACTCCCTCGCTGAGCCAGGCGCGGGGCGACTGCACCCAGGCGTGGGTGAGGGCGTGGGCCAAGATGCCGTTCAACTGCTCGGGCGTGGCCTGCCGGATGCCGGTAACCAAGAGAGCGCCGGTCTCAAAAGGGGCGTCCTGGGGGTCGGGCAGATCGAGCAGGGTGAGCTGGGAACGGGGACGCTGGCCGAGCCATCCCTGGAGGAACGGGGTTACG
>Ga0224527_1000760_pt1 | contig 19308 bp, 18 predicted proteins | sample CBST0metaG_FD_179882 | JGI IMG/M metagenome (GOLD analysis project Ga0224527, IMG submission 179882) | Peat soil microbial communities from Stordalen Mire, Sweden - C.B.S.T0 | ecosystem: Environmental > Terrestrial > Soil > Wetlands > Peat | place: Sweden: Norrbotten County, Stordalen Mire... | reverse complement strand
GATGGCCGCTACGATGGCAACAACACCAACAGCCCCCAGAGATGTTAAATGAGATAATTTTGCCCCTGCAGTAAACAACAAGACAAAAATAGTCCCACCGATGGCCAAAGCAGTACCGAGATCAGGCTCTTTTAGTATTAAGCCAAATATGACTAATAATATTAATAATTGTGGAACAAGACCTTTTAAAAAATCCGCTATTTTTTCTTGATTCTTTGCTAAACTAGCTGAGCAAAATAACACCATACTGAGCTTAGCAATTTCTGATGGCTGGAGATACAATGAACCAAACCCCAACCACCTACGGGCTCCATTTACAACTTTACCAAAGCCAGGAATAAGAACTAAAGTTAATAGTACAACCGTTATAACCAATATTGGTGTACCAAATTTTCTCCACACATGATAATCAATATTTAAAGTGAATAACATGGCCACAATCCCTAGGGTAACCCAAATGATTTGGCGCTTTAAAAAATAATAACTATCATTAAAGTTGACATAGGCTGAGACCGCGCTCGAACTATATACCATTACAACACCAAAACTTAATAATGCAATAACAGTAAAAAACAGATTTAAATCTAGCGACTTAGGTCTAACCGCCAAAGCAACTCCCCCCCTAACACATAATGTCAATAGGATCGTATTACATTAAATCATGGAACTAGTTTTATAATTCATGTACTAATTTTTTAAATACTTTACCACGCTCTTCATAACCACTAAACATATCATAACTAGCACATGCTGGCGATAACAATACCACTTGAGGCCGCTTAGCCAACTGATGGGCCAACACTACAGCGTCAGCTAAACTCTGGGTATCATGTATGTTGTTTATACCAGATGCAACTGCCGCTAATCGGAAACGTTCTTTTGCTTCACCAAGTAATATCAAGTGATCAACTTTTTCTTTAATCATTTGCATAAAAGCCGTTAAATCAGTTTTTTTGTCATACCCGCCAGCAATTAAAATAACATGTTTATCAAAAGCTTCTAATGCTTTAATTGCCGACTCTGTATTGGTTGCTTTCGAGTCATTATAATAGACAACATCATTTATCGTAGCAACCAGTTCAATACGATGTTCTACTCCTGTGAATGCCAGGATGATTTTTACCATATCTGCCGTCTTGACCCCAGCCAAAAAAGCAACCGCACAGGCAGCTAAAACATTTTCAATACTATGATTACCCCTCATTTGTATCTGGGTAACCGAGCATACTTCTACTGTGTTTTTTTCCCATTTTATTGTAATCATTCCATCTTTAACAAATATCCCTGATGATAGCTCCGTTTGCCTGCTAAAGAAGAAAACCTTAGACGGCACTCGATTACTCATATCTTGTACGGTCGCATCATCATAATTGAGTACGACATAATCATCGTTGGTCTGATTGGCAAAAACCCGTTCTTTCATTTTTATGTAATTTTCCATGGATTGATGACGATCTAAATGGTCAGGAGTAATATTTAAAACCGCAGCGATATGAGGATGAAAATTAATAATTCCCTCTAACTGAAAACTAGATATCTCAGCCACTACACTACCATCATCGTTTACCTGAGCGACTTCTTGCGATAATGCCAAGCCAATGTTACCGCCAACGACTACATTTTCATTCATGGTTCTTATCATTTCACCAATCAGTGTCGTAGTAGTAGTCTTACCATTTGTGCCTGTAATAGCTATCATTGGTACTGGGCACAACTGATATGCTACTTCAATCTCACTCATCACAATGATTCCTTGGTCTTGAGCGACCTTAAGCAAAGGGATGTTTATCGAAATGCCAGGTGAAACAACCACATAATCAATACCACATAGCAGTTCTTCATCTTGCCTGCCAAGGGCTAATTCTACACCAGCTGCCGTCAGCAACTCAAAATCCTTATTCTTCAGCAAATGAGCTGGTTTAGCATCGCTTAAAATCACTTGGGCGCCATGCTGTTGCAAGACATGAGCAACAGAGCTACCACTAATACCTGCGCCTAATATTAAGATTCTTTTATTTTCAAATAGCATCTTATATTCCTCCTACCCGACTTACTGCTAAAATGACCAAAGCGATAGCGCTAAAGGCAACTCCAGTTAGCCAAAAAACAGTAACTACTTTAATCTCAGACCATCCTGCCAACTCAAAATGATGATGTATGGGACTCATACGAAATACCCGCTTACCCGTTAACTTAAATGAAATTACTTGTATTATTACCGATAAAGCCTCAAGGACAAATACACCACCTACAATTACAAGAAGTAATTCGGTTTTTGTCATTACCGCTACAGCAGCTAATGCCCCCCCTAAAGCCAGCGATCCGGTATCTCCCATAAACACCTTGGCTGGATGGGCATTATACTTTAAAAAGCCAAGACTTGCACCAGCTAAAGATACACAAAAAATGGCTAAATGAGGCTTTCCAAAACTCATGGCAATCACGGCATAAGCCAGTGCTGCCACTGTCGTAGTGCCAGCAGCCAACCCATCAAGACCATCCGTAAGATTGACAGCATTCGTAGTACCTACCAGCACTAAAAATATCAACACATAATATAATGGACCAAGATCAATATTAATATCCAACAAAGGTATCCATAAGTCAGTACCACGCCCCATATAGTTTATCGCAATATATGCTAATGCTACCGCCATAATAATTTGCCCCAGCAGCTTCTGTTTTGCTTTCAACCCCAGGGAACGTTTAAGTACAACCTTAATAAAATCGTCGACAAAGCCAATCAAACCATGACCTAAGGTAACAAATAAAGCTAACCAAATCTCAATACTATGACCAGCGTAAACAATCGCTGGCACAATTAGTGCGACCAAAATAATAATTCCGCCCATTGTAGGCGTGCCTGCCTTAGCATAATGTCGTTCAGGACCTTCTTGACGAATACTCTGACCAAATTTAAAACGCCGCAGCACCGGAATAACGAGGGGGCCTGCAACTAACGCTATGACAAATGCCATCCCCGAGGCATACAACAATTCTTGCATAATTTACCTCCCACAAACCATTACAAAAACATTTTAACCATATTTTCCATTTTCATGCCCCGTGATCCTTTAATTAAAACGGTATCACCAGATTTAAGTATATTTTTTAGTGCTTCCTGTGCCTCTTCATGGCTTGAACAAGGGATAGCCATTGCTAAGCCTTGCTCATGAGCTGCCTTTGCAATGTTACTTGCTAACTCTCCTACTGTTACCACGATATCAATATGACATTGGGCCAATTTCTCCCCAATCTGCCGGTGGGCTGCCACTGCAATATCCCCCAGTTCCAACATATCACCCAGTATCGCTACCTTGCGATGGGATGCCACTTCTATCAAAGTATCAATAGCGGCTGACATTGACATGGGGCTAGCATTATAAGCATCATTAATAATAATGTAATCGCCCATTGCCTCAATATGTAACCTCATGGGGCTGGCAGTAAAATTACTCAACCCAGTGCGAATATCCTCAGCATTCAACCCCATCTCTAATCCAACAGCAATGGCAGCTAACGCGTTATATACATTGTGTTTACCAACAGTTGGTATTGACATTGGGAAATTTTCCTGACCAATCTGACATTGAAAACTCATCCCCTGAACCTCTGTACATATTTGTTTTGCGCACAGAGTTCCGTGTTCTAGTCCAAATAAAGTGATTCTACTCGGTGTTTGCTTTATCATCGCCTGCACATAATCATCATCTGCATTTAAAATTGTTAAGCCACTTTCAGGGATAACTTCCAACAATTCAGCTTTGGCTGATGCAATATTCTCCAGTGAGCCTAATAATTCAATATGCGTTTCCCCCACATTGGTAATCACAGCCACCGTAGGTAAGGCAATATTGGCAAGTTCACGAATTTGCCCCTTACCTCTCATTCCCATCTCTACAACAGCAACTTCATGCAGAATGGTAAGTTGCAGCAAAGTCAATGGTAATCCAATTTCATTGTTATAATTAGCTTCGGTTTTTAAAACATTAAACTTACTGGCGAGTACGGCTGCCACCATGTCTTTCGTCGTAGTCTTGCCATTTGATCCAGTAATTGCCACAACTGGTATACTAAAGCGTTTGCGGTGAAAACATGCCAACCCTTGCAAGGCCTTTAATGTATCAGCGACTACTATCACCGTTATCGTATCTGCAATGGCAAGTTCTGAACGGCTCGTAATAATGCCACTCGCCCCACTAGCAATGGCTTGTGCAATAAAATCATGCCCATCAAAGTTTTCACCAACTAGCGCAATAAATAGATCACCAGGACGGACTTTACGAGTATCTGTACAAATGCCTGTAAATTTTTCACTACTACCTAAATTGCGCACCACACCAGCTGTTGCCTCACAAACCTCACTTATTGTAAACACTGCCATTATATCATCTCCCTGATGATTTCCTTGACTACCTCTTTATCATCAAAAGAAATGGTTTTGTCCTTGAGAATTTGATAATCTTCATGACCTTTGCCAGCAATAATAACGATATCGTCTTTTGTAGCTAAATGTAACGCCCTCGCAATGGCTTGCCGGCGATCACTAATTTTTTCGTATAGTTTTTCTGCACCCAGCCCATCTTTTATCCCATTTTCAATTTCCGCTAGAATAACATCAGGATCTTCACTCCGTGGATTATCTGAGGTAGCAATTACAATATCACCATACGTTGCCGCCAGTTTTCCCATAATAGGTCGCTTCGTCCGATCACGATCGCCACCACAGCCAAATACCACAATAATTCGCTCTTTAGCAATTTTTTGAGCGGTTTGCAAAATATTTTCTAATCCGTCAGGTGTATGTGCATAATCCACAATTACACTAAAGGACTGACCAGCATTCACAAGTTCAAATCGACCAGGCACACTTTGGAATTTTTCAAGAGCATTCTTGATCACGGTAGGATCGATTCCCTCTGCTAAAGCTGCACCAACCGCTGATAACACATTATATACATTAAAGAAACCGGTAATATTAAGTGTCAGGTGCATGGAGCCAAACGAACCAACAATATCAAATTTCGCTCCTGTGGCCTGTATATCGGTATGCTCGGCTTTTAAATTCGCAGCGGCATGAATACCATATGTAAGCGTTGTACACGCTGTATTGCCTAATATAGCAGTTGAAGCTTCATCATCTACATTAATAACTGCTGTTTTTTTAGGCTTGCGATTATCTTCCCCACTCAAAGATTGAAATAATCTTGCTTTGGCTGCTAAATAATTTTCAAACGTCATATGAAAATCCAAGTGATCACGAGTCATGTTAGTAAAAATCCCCACATCAAATTCGCAACCAGTAACCCGTTCAAGGGCCAACGCATGCGAAGATACCTCCATCACTACATAATCTATGTGATTTGCTACCATTTCTGCTAAGAGAATCTGCAAATCAATGACATCAGGAGTGGTATTTTTACTGGGTACAATACGATCACCAATACTATTTTGGATCGTGCCAATTACGCCAACTTGATAGCCTGCTTCCTGTAAAATACTTTTTAACAAATAGGTAGTGGTTGTTTTACCATTGGTACCTGTAACCCCAATCATGCGCAATTTGCGACTAGGATAATCAAAAAAATGAGGCGTAATTGCTTTAATTGCCGCCCTCGTATCCGCTACTGTTATCACCGTAAGACCCTGAGGGATATTTTCAATTGGTTTTTCCACAATTACTGCTACTGCCCCTTGGGCATAAGCTTGCATAATGTGGTTGTGACCATCGGTCTTAAAACCTGATATGCACACAAATAAAGTACCAGGTATCACAACCCTAGAATCATGTGCTAGTGCCTCAATCGAAAGATTAGTATCCCCTTGAATTTTAGCGGTTGGTAATAAATTTATTAACTCGTGTAATGCTTTTGCCATATACAACGCCTCCTATCTCTTAATTATTATTACCATTATTTCCAATAATATCATACAAAAGAATGAATTACTATACATCCATGTTTTCTATCAGGCATCAGCGAGAAAGATACTTCACCTTAACTACTCGAAAGATACGGTAACTCCAGTCCCTGGTAAAACTTTATCACCTGCTGGTGGTTGTTGGTTAATACTTTTCAAACCAACTCCTACTGGATTGATACTCAGTCCGACCTCTGCTAGCATATCTGCTACCTCACGCAATGACTTGCCACTACAGTCTGGTACCGTCACTTCGCCCGTTCCATATCGTGGTGTCATCGTATATAACAGTACACTAGAATCTTTAGGAACACGACTGCCTGGTTTAGGAATTTGATCAACTACCCGCCCACCGGCTTCCTCGATCCTAGATTGTAAGCCACTTTTATTTAATTCTTCGATTGCTTCCGGCACCAATAAATTTATAACACTTGGCACTACGATGTGAGATTCTTGCGTTTCCTTGTCTGCATCCTTCGTAATACGAGGCATTACTTTCATATATTGTAAAATATCTTGCATTGCACCGGCAAAAACAGGGGCAGCAATCAGTCCACCATAATATAAACCAACAGGTTCGTCGATAATGACTAACATCACTATTTGCGGATCATCAGCTGGTGTAAACCCAGCAAAAGAAGCTATATATTTTCCTGGCATATAACCGCCTGCTCCGACTTTCTGCGCAGTACCAGTTTTGCCAGCAATTCGAAAACCTTCAAGATATGCACTCTTACCAGTACCGTTTGCCACAACGCTTTCTAGCACTTTTTTAACCGTTTGGGCAGTTTCTGCATCAACAACTTGCGTAACGATATCTGGTTGAAATCCTCGAATGACTTCACCATTTTTATCTTTTACCTCTCGAACGATCTGTGGCCTCAGCCGCTGACCGTCATTAGCAACGGCAGCTACTGCTGTCGCTAACTGCATTGGTGTTACGGCAATACTCTGCCCCATGGACATCGTCGCAATATCCAAGGGCTGAACTTTCGATTTTGCGATAACAATTCCTTTGGCCTCACCTGGCAAATCAACGTTTGTTAATTTTCCCATACCAAAAGCATCTAAATATTTATAGAAACGGTCACTCCCTAGCTTAAGACCAGCATTAACAAACCCTACATTACAGGAATTTTCCACAACTTCCTGAAAGGTCTGACTACCATGACCACCATCTTTCCAACAATGGATCGTACGCCCCTGCACTTCAACCGAGCCAGGATCAAAAAAACGATCATCAAGACTGACGACCTTTTCACCGAGAAACGCTGTTGTTGTAAGGATTTTAAAAGTTGAGCCTGGTTCATAAGTATTTGCTACTGCAATATTACGCCATAATTTGGGTGAAAATTCCGCAAATCGATTCGGATTATAATCAGGACGGTTGGCCAGTGCCAATATTTCACCCGTATGAGGCGCAATGGCGATAATCGTAGCTGCCTTTGCCTGGGTTTCCTGCATAACTTTTTCTAGTTGACGTTCCACAATTTGTTGAATCACAATGTCAATGGTTAGATAAATATCATTCCCATCAATCGGCTTAACAAAGCGATGTGATGCATTGGGAATTTCCCGCCCTCGTGCATCATATTCAACCACAATGCTACCACTACGACCTTTTAAGTAATTATCAAAAGTAAGCTCTACTCCATCTAATCCCTGACTATCGATACCTGTAAATCCCAATATGTGTGCTGCTAAATTTTCATTAGGGTAATAACGTTTACTTTCTTGTGTCAAACCAATACCTGGTAAATTAAGAACCTTTACCTCTCTGGCAACATCATCATCAACCTTACGCTTCAGCCACGTAAAAGCTTGACGTCTTTTTAGTTTTGCAGCTAACTTATCCCTATCTAACGCCAAAATAGCAGCCAACCTGGCTGCCGTTTCATCTACGTCTAGTATTTCAGCGGGTATCGCATATATAGATTCCGTACTAACGCTTACCCCAAGTTCTTTGCCATTACGATCAAAAATTGTACCACGTTTAGCCTCTACTGGAATATCTCTGATACGCTGATCTAGAGCGTTTTCGGTTAACCAACTGCTTCTGTAAAATTGAAGATACATGAGACGACAACCAAGTAATAACATTATTACTGCAATAAATAGGAAAAAACAGGCTACCCTTTTTCTGATGGTAACATGCGTGGATAACGCCAATGGCCTCTCCTCCCATAACCCTAATTATTGACCAGAATTTACGGTGAATTGACTCACTACTTTACTAACCATTGTTTCGTTTTTTTCAGCGTTATTTTGCGTGCTTTCAGAAGTGCTTTCTGCATAATATACATGCTTGGGCATCACCATACCCAACTCTCCCGTAGCAATTTGCTCAATACGCTGTGGCGCTCTAAGTTTAGCAATATCGATTCGTAATAATTCATTTTCTTTTTCCAAACTAAGAGCTTGTGATTTTACTTGCACCAGTTCATAGCCAGCTCTAACAATCGTTTCGCTGCGCACAGTAACCACAATGGCAAATGTAGCTACCAACAAAACGGTTATTAGCCACTTAATCCGTAGTTCAATATCTAGTTTCGGCAATTTCCGTATAACAGGTGTGCTTTGGGGCTGTTGATCAATATCTCTTTGGGGCTTTCGATTTACTAACATATGTATTCACCACCTTAAGAATTATACCGATTTTTTTTTATAGAATCAATAATTTTCTCACAAATTATTATCAAACTAATTTTTCTGCTACCCGTAGCTTGGCGCTTCGTGCCCGCGGGTTATCTTCAAGTTCACTCGCTGATGGAACTCGTGCCTTGCCTAATACTTTCACCTGTGGTTTATGTGTACACATACAAATGGGTAGCGCTGCTGGGCAAATACACCCCTTAGCCATGTGCTGCAACGTTTGTTTCGCAATGCGATCTTCTAATGAGTGAAATGTAATAATACATAACCGTCCACCAATCCCTAGTCTCTCAACCGAAGTCATAAACGCTTGTTTCAAAATTCCTAGTTCATTATTCACTTCAATGCGAATGGCTTGAAAAGTACGTTTTGCTGGATGTGGTCCATCACGTCTGGCCGCAGCCGGAATGGCTTTTTTGATTACCGTGACAAGTTGCCCCGTGGTGGCGATCGGCGAATCTGCTCGACCTTCTACAATGAATTTAGCAATTCTTTTTGCCCAACGATCTTCTCCATATTCTATAATAATTTGTGCTAATTGCTCTTCAGAATAGTGATTTACAACATCATAAGCTGAAAGACTCCCATTCGGATTCATGCGCATATCTAGTGGAGCATCTTGCATATAAGAAAAACCTCTGTCGGCAATATCAAGTTGATGAGATGATACCCCTAAATCAAACAATATACCATTTACCTTACTAATATGTAAATCGTCTAAAACACGAGCAATATTTTCAAAATTATCTTGAACAATATCTACCTGGCACTTAGCATTTGCTAACCGTGCCTTGCCCGTCTCGATCGCTGCTGGATCTTGATCAATCCCAATAAATCGACCTGAAGAATTCAGCTGACTCACCACCTGAGTAGCATGTCCACTACCTCCTAAGGTACAATCAACATAAATACCTGCAGGGTCGGTTACTAATTCAGATACGCTTTCTTTTAATAAAACACTAACATGATGAAAATCCACAATACGCAACCACCTTTTACAACGCTCTATTTATAATTATATTTTTTTTCAATAATTCCTTCATTATCCACATTTTATATTCCTAACTCAGCCAAACTTTCTGATATTTGAGCTACAGTAGGAGCAAGCTGTTCATTATAAGTATCCCAAACCTCTTTATTCCATATCTCAATACGGCTTGACACACCAATAACCACTACATCTTTATCAATATGAGCATATTCTCTAAGATTATTCGGTAATAATATCCTTCCCTGCTTATCGCAGGTAATCTCGGCCCCACCAGAAAAAAAGAAGCGGACAAATGCTCTAGCTTCCGGCTTTCCTAATGGTAATTGTTTTAACTTATTTTCTAGAATAGCCCATTCCTTTTTATCATATACAAATAAACAATTATCAAGTCCCTTGGTGACAATAAAACTATCTCCCAGTTCTTCGCGAAATTTAGCAGGTAAGATGAGTCTTCCCTTATCGTCGACACTATGCAGATATTCACCCATCAACACAGCCTTATCACCACCATATGTTAAGAATCTACCACTTTTCACCACTTTTACCCACTTTTATAATTCTAGTTCGACAAAAAAAATCCTGCTCTTTTTCCGCTTTCTTTTATTTTTTAATAAAAAATAGACAAAAGGCCTATCCTTTAGGTCTTTTGTCTATTCTTTAGATATTTTGTCTATTTTTAACTTTATTCTTTTAACTGGCCACCAGAGCATTGTACCCCCATTTTTTAAAAATTACTAGTGTCAAATTAGTATTTGCTACAAAATACTGCGTATACTATCTAATAAAGCAACATCAATAAATAATTAGTAATATTCTGGATAAGTTCTGCGCATCCTTGCCTAGCTCACAATACATTACAAACAGCAACTATTGTATTATGAGGTACATTAAAAATTAGGAGGTCTTTGTTCATGTTAATTAATGAGAAAATGACTATTTTAGAGCTTATACAACGTTATCCCCAAACTGTTGACGTATTTCATAACCATGGAATGGGTTGCTTAGGTTGCTCTGCTGCCAGCTTCGAAAACATTGAACAAGGTGCTATTGCCCACTGTATTGACCTACGAGCACTTACCGCTGATTTTAATAAAGCTATCGAAGGACAAGTCTGTAATTTTTCTGACTAAGACACCATCAAAAAAATAACTAGTCACTACCCATTAGTAACCATTATGTTCTTTGCTATTTCATAATCTACTGCCAGTTGTGTATGCCCGATCTCCAATACATAGATCGGATAAACTTGCAATATTCTAATCTCCACCCCTGGAAGTATTCCAAAAGCTGTTAATTTACGTAATTTCTCCTCCTCAACAGGTAATAAACGTACCACACATACTTTTTTCAAGGCCTTAATATTAACAAGAGTTATGGGATCCATCATAAAAATTTAACCACATCCTTATTCTAAGGATATATACAAAATTGGTAAATACTCAGTACACAATGTAAAAACCAACCTGCAAAAACAGCCATCCCAGCAATAATTAATAGCATAGTCGTAGTTAACAATATGCCTCTTTCCTTGATCATCACAGCCACCTGAGCAATACAAGGCACAAATAAAGTGAGTGTAACACTGGCGACTAATAATTGTTCTTGATTTAAAAGATTGCTGGCACACATTTCATACAAACCCGCAGCGCCATAGTCGCGCCGGAAAAAGCCAAGCAAAAAGGTCTGCGCTGTTTGTTCTGGCAACCCCAATAACGTCATAACGGGCTTTACGCATGTTATCATATCAGACAATATTCCACTGCGTTCCCCACACCACATCACGATACTTGTAATCATGAATACAGGTAATATTTCTACAAAGTACCACCACATACGCACACCAGCTTTATTTAACACATTCGACAATTGTGGTAATCGCAGGGGCGGTATTTCCATAAAAAAATCACTAGATTGACCAGGTATTAATTTTCCACTTAACCAGCCCACTAGTGTAAAAATAGATCCTATATAAAGCCCCCATATGATAAGAGATATGGTTGAATTAGATAACAATGACAAAATTACACCCAATTGTGCAGAACAAGGTATTGCGAGAGATAGTAAAAAAGTAGCTACGATCCGCTCGCGGCGTGTTTCTAAAGTCCGCGTAACCATCACAGCCATCGTCCCACACCCGAAACCCAAGGCAAAGGGAATTACAGCTCGGCCATTTAGCCCCAAATGCTTAAAGATCTTATCTACTAACATAGCAACCCTCGGCAAATATCCACTATCTTCTAAGGTGGCAAACATTAAGAAGAAAGTTCCAACAATTGGCATAATGATAACAAAAGCATAGCGAAATCCTAAAGAAAAAACTCCATATCTTCCAATTATTATTGACTGTAGCCACTCCCAAGGAATATACTGATGAACAACCTGTTCTACGGCGGGATTTATATATTGTGTAAAGACAGTTGTATCAATGTAATTAACTAAAAATCCCGCCCCGAATTTTCCCACAAATTCATATATCCCCAGAAACAAGACACATCCCAAAATAGGTATCCCCAGCAAGGGCTGTCTGGTTACTTGCCCTAACCTCATCCCAATACCTGACTGACATCTCCCCCTACATTTCAAAACACGATTACAAATGTCATCAACAACCCTCTGTCGCTCTACTGTTAACATATACTCCATATTATATTCATAACCAATAGCTAACCCTTTTATCTCTGCTAAAACTTCAGACAACGACGATTCCCGGCACGCTAATTCACTCATCATCTTATCGCCTTGCAATAATAATAGCGCCGCCATTCGTGGTGATACTCCATAACTACCCGTTAATTTATTAGCAATGCTACTAGTGACCTGTTCAATCTCAGTAGAGAATTTCATAGTAAAGCACCCCTGTGGTGGCTGATAGCTTCCAATGGCATGCTTCAAATTTCCTAAACCGATTCCTTTGATTGCCGCTGTACCAACCACTGGAATTCCCAAAATTTCAGCTAACATACCGATTTGAATCATAACACCGTATTCTTTCGCTTCATCCATTAAATTAATATTTAAGATCACTGGAAAACCTGCATCAATAAGCTGTAGCGTCATCGGTAACATTCTACGAATATTTTTACCATCAATCACATGTATGATTACATCCGCATTTGTCATGCATAATAACTGTCGTGTTACCCGCTCTTCTTCGGTAATTGGCAGCAAGGAATAGATACCAGGAGTATCGACCACTTCATATGATTTACCATTTATATTGCTATACCCCCGTGCGATATCAACAGTAGTGCCGGGATAATTAGATACCGTTACATACTGTCCTGTTAGATAATTAAACAGCACACTTTTCCCCACATTCGGTGAACCTACTAGCACCACTTTAGCCAACGCCGCTTCCCTCCACTTACTAAAATGCCATACTATTTCTTATTCTCATAAGATACTATTTAGAAGCAAAAAAAACCGCGCAACAACTCCTGTTGTTACGCGGTTTTCTTGTTGCTATAGCAACGGTGTAATTTTACTACTAATTGAACTTTTAGGCATAAAACCCATCAATTTTTCTACTTGCTCGCCGCTCTTAAACAACAGCATCGTGGGTAAGCTCATCACATTATATTTTTGCGCAATGGTCTTATTCTCATCCACATTAATTTTCACAAATTTAACTTGGTCTCCCATGTCGGTTGCTAATTCTTCAAACACAGGTGTTAGTTTTGTACAATGTCCACACCAAGGAGCCCAGAAATCTACCAGCACTGGCAATTTTGAACCTAATACTTCCTCTTGAAAATTAGCCTCCGTACCATGTACTACACTTGCCATATACTACTCCCCCTTTTTTGTTAATTCCACCATAATACAAGCATGATCCACTACCGTCAGGCCTAATTCTTTTGCCAAATCAATCACAGGCTCAGTATCAGCACCTGGCTGTAGCCACACATTCTGAATACCAAGCTCAGCACATTCACGCAAAATCTGCTCGCCAACCCGTGGCGGTACTACGATATCCACTGCATCAGGTTTTACAGGTAGGTCTTTCAATGTGGCATAACATTTCTGCCCAAGAATTTCATCGATGCCAGTATTAACAGGGTAGACCTCAAGTCCTGATTTTAACATCACTTTAAAAATTTTATGTCCAAACTTTTCTTTGTTAGCAGTAGCACCTACCACTGCCCAAGTTTTTAATTTCAACATATTATCAATAGTATTCAATTAATTTCCCCCTATACCCCTTATAATAACTGTATTTACATTATATTCTTATGAGTGTTATCGGTCAATGATATTGTTTCGGTTGATCTATTACTCAATTCACTACTAATCTTCCCATGAACAATAGATGCCATTCATAAAAATCCTAGAAACGCTTCTCATTTACTTATTTTAATTTATCCAGTTCATTAAATTTTTATTATTAGAAAGCGCGCACATAATAATAGAACCCAACACACACTATTTAAAATGTTCTGTTTCTACTCTAGAAAAAAGCACGCTTTATCGTTGGTTAATAAAGCGCGCCTTCCTGTATTTATTACACTCACAAACCAGGTTACATCTGTAGCATTCATAACAGATATTTTATCTTCTGAAAAACAAATCAATTAAAGATAGTACTATTTCAATCCCAATCAGAATAATAACAGCCCATTCTAAACGGGTACCACGCTTAGCATGAGCCAAGCCTGAAAATACTTCTGTAATATCCATTAAAGTATCAATTTTATGACGATTTTTACTATATCGCTCGCTCAATTCAAATAAAGTCGCCAATTCATTGAACAATTCGCTAGCATTTTCATTATTCCAAGTAATTGCTGGTTTATCGAGGAGCATGATATATGAAATAGTGCTTAATTTAAAGCCCAAAATACTGGCTGACATTTTCGCTAATTTTTCATCCGATACTGCCAGTTCACCTTGATGAAGATTATTAACAACTTCTTCAATTTCATCTAATAATAATGATATATCCATCTCTATTTTATCCAGTGCTACGGACTTTGCTAAAATAGTTGATACAATATCAAATTGATAATCTGCTTGCTCTTCCGTTACCATATATTCATTGTTAATGGCAAATAGTTCATGGGGATTGGCTTCGATCTTATATTCATCCACATACTTAAATAAATTAGAATAAATAGTGCCGACTTCAACTTTCTTCATATAATTAACAACATCCATAATTTCATGATGTTGGAAATTCAAAAAAACAATACTACCAAAATGAAAAATATAAACTTTTTTATCATCTACTTGACTTACTATTCCTTGCAATTCGTTAGCTTGCAGCAAAAGGAATTCTTCCCACTTAAACTTGCGATTGATACCAAAATGCTGGGCTATTTTGTTAAGATTTATTTCATTACTTAATACAATTGCTTTAAACTCAGTCTGAACCATATATGACACCTCAGATATTTTATTGCTTTTATATACAGTATAGTATATTTTATTAATATATACTATAGAACATGCATAGAGGAGAACTTATGAACATTCAGATATTTGGCACAAAAAAATGCCAAGATACGCGCAAAGCAGAAAGGTATTTCAAAGAACGAAAAATCCCCTATCAGTTTATCGACTTAACAATAAAAGGCTTAAGTAAAGGTGAACTTAGCAGTGTACAACGCTTCATCCCCTTAACAGACTTACTGGATAAACAGTGCAAAGACTATCAAAAACTCAACCTACAATATATTGTACATAATAGGGAAAGCATCATGCTTGAACACCCGTCCCTGTTTAAAACTCCTATTGTTAGAAACGGGACATTATCCGCAACGCTCGGCTACTGCCCTGATATCTGGAAACAATGGCAGGGCTGATATTTTAGGACTTGGCAGAAGCCAAGTCCTTTTTTTTATAGCGCATTCAGTAAATTTTTAATCTCATCAACATAATGATCACTAGCAAAATTAAATATTTCACCCGTACGTCTTACTTTTACTTCAATCACACGATCCGTCGTAGCTTTAGGACCAACTGTTATCTTTAAGGGATAACCAATCAAATCAGCATCCTTAAATTTAACCCCTGGACGTTCATTACGATCATCGATAACCGTTTCAATACCCTTCGCATTTAAGGTTTTATAAATATCTTCTGCGAGTAACATTTGCGCCTCATCCTTCGCGCTAATTGGCACCACTACCACGTGATAAGGGGCAATCGCTGCCGGCCATATAATACCAGACTCATCATTATGTTGTTCAATGGTTGCCGCCATGGTGCGACTCACGCCAACGCCATAACACCCCATCACCATTGGTTTCTCTCTGCCGTTGTTATCCAAGTAGGTCGCGTTTAATGCTTCACTATATTTCGTATGTAGCTTAAATACTTGCCCCACTTCAATCCCCCGCGCTGTTTTTACAGGCAAAGCGCAATGAGGGCAAGGATCATCCTCCTGAATTTGGCGAATATCAGCAACCAAGGTGGGTGTAAAATCACGTGTAACATTCACATTCCGATAATGTTGATCCGGGGTATTCGCCCCACACACGGCATTATACATATTCATCACCGTAATATCAGCGATAACAATTGCACAGGTAGTACCAACAGGTCCAATAAAACCAGCTGCACTGCCTAATTCCTCAGTAATTGTTTTCTCATCTGCTAACTCAATGGTGAGACAATTTACTAGGTTTTGTACTTTTACTTCGTTTACTTCGTGATCGCCACGCACTAAGGCCAACACCGTACCTTTGTCGGTAGTGTAAACAATAGTTTTGATGGTCTTGTCGGCAGTAACATTCAATAATGCAGTAACAGCCTCAATGGACTTAGTACCAGGTGTATCGGCAATTACCAAGGTCTGTAATTCTTCTTTTTCTGCAACAATCGCTTTTAATTCAGCTTTTTCAACATTTGCCGCATAATCACAGCTAGGGCAATAGACAATTGCGGCTTCACCAGAATCAGCAATCACCATAAATTCATGGGTACCACTACCACCAATTGCACCACCATCTGCTTCTACCGCTCTAAAACTCAGGCCGCAACGCGTGAATATATTGGTATACGCTTCATACATTTGATCATAACTTTTATTCAATCCCTCTTCGTCTTTGTCAAAAGAATAAAGATCTTTCATGATGAACTCACGACTACGCATCAAACCAAACCGCGGGCGCCGTTCATCGCGATATTTATTTTGAATTTGATAAAGCTTGAGAGGCAGTTGACGATAAGAACGTACATCTGACCTCACTAAGGTCGTAATCATTTCTTCATGAGTAGGGCCAAGACAGAACTGGCGATTATGACGATCTTTTAGTCTAAACATCTCCTCACCATAGACATCCCAGCGTCCCGTTTCCTGCCACATTTCCGCAGGTTGCATAATCGGCATTAACAATTCTTGTCCGCCCTTGGCATCCATTTCTTGCCTTACAATGGTTTCAATCTTTCTAAGGGTTCGTAATGCAAGTGGCATATACGTATAGATGCCCCCCGTTGCTCTACGAATCATACCTGCTCTAAGCATAAGTTGATGACTAACTACTTCAGCCTCTGCTGGAGTTTCCCGTAACGTGGGAGCATATAACTCTGATGCACGCATAAATTATTGTTCCTCCTTGATGAGTTTATCAATTTCCGCAAATAATACCTCTACTAAATCATTTTCTGCAACTTTATGGATAATTTCACCTTTACGAAACACTAAGCCTTGCCCCTTGCCACCCGCAATTCCAATATCAGCTTCGCGAGCTTCCCCAGGGCCATTGACTAGACACCCCATAACCGCAACTTTTAATGGTATTTTAATTCCACTCAACTTTTTATCTACTTTTTCTGCAATCGCTGCTAAGTCAATGTTACAGCGCCCACAGGTCGGGCATGAAATCAGCGTCGGACCATATTCCCGTAGACCTAATGATTTTAAAATTTCATTGGCAACTCGTACTTCTTCAACAGGGTCACCAGTCAAAGATACTCTAATTGTATCACCAATGCCTTGTGCTAATAACGCTCCAATCCCCACTGCAGATTTAATCACACCGGAACGTATTGTACCAGCTTCTGTTATGCCCAAATGCAAAGGATAGTTCACGGTCTTAGACATCAACTGATATGCCTGAATGGTCATTGGAACATCATTGGCCTTCAAGGATATTTTAATATCATAGAATCCTAAATCTTCTAAAATGCCAATATGTTGTAATGCACTTTCTACCATCGCTGCAGGCGTTGGATGGCCACCGTGCTTCTCTAGAATACTCTTTTCTAAAGATCCTGCATTCACCCCAATGCGAATGGGGATCTGACGTTTTTTAGCTTCGGTAACAATCAACTTGATATGCTCTTTGTCACCAATATTACCAGGATTAATGCGTAGTGCATCAATACCACTGTTCATGGCAGCAAGGGCTAATTTATAATCAAAATGAATATCAGCAATCAAAGGTACATCAACCCTTGTTTTGATCTGTTCAATCGCAAGGGCAGCAGGCATATCGGGCACGGCTACTCGCACAATATCACAGCCTGCTACTTGTAGTTCCTTAATTTGAGCCACAGTAGCCTCTACATTGTCTGTTTTTGTGTTGGTCATCGATTGTACAGACACAGTCGCTGTACCACCAATTTGTACATTACCAATACATACCGTAGAAGTTTTTTTACGCTCCATAAACTCACCCATCTCTTTACTTAATAAAATTTACATATTTTTTGTCGCACTTTCAAAATATCTGACGATATCTTTATAAGTAGCGACCAGAAACAACAACATCAATAAAGTAAATCCAATCATTTGTATAAACTGCTGATGATTTTTATTTAAAGCTTTGCCACGTATTCCTTCAACGGCTAAGGTTACTAAATGCCCACCATCAAGGGCAGGTATCGGCAATAAGTTAATCAACCCTAAATTAATGCTGAGAAATGCAGCAAATTGCAATAATGGTATCAAGCCTAACTTCGCTACCTCACCAGCCATTTGTGCCACACCAATTGGTCCAGCCACTTCTGCAGCAATTTTACCTGTAACCATTTGTACAATCCCCACGACCATGCTATCAGCAACCATATAGGTTTGTTTGAAAGATAAACTAACTGCTTCAACAAAGCCTGGATGCATCTTATCAAGCTGCGGCATAATGCCAATAACACCCCGATTGACTTTTTCATCATATGCAGGTACAACCGTAACAACTCGCATTTTACCCTGACGTTGATAACGCAGTGTTAGTTCATTATTCGCATTAACTTGCACAATATTCACAAATTGTTGCCATGATCTAATTTCAATATCATTAACCGCAACAATACGGTCACCTACCACTAGACCCGCCTGAGCAGCTGGCTTATCCGCAAGTACATTACCAATAATCGGTTGTGCTGATGGAGTATCAATACCTGCGCTCAAAAAAATAACCATAAATAACAATACTGCCAATACAAAATTCATGGTCGCACCAGCCACAATTACTAACATTCTAGCGGGTATCGACTTTGCATTAAAGGAGTATTGATCTTGTTCCTCATCAGGATCCATACCTGCAATTTTATTAAAACCGCCAAGTGGTATGATCCTGAGTGAGTATAGGGTTTCACCATATTGATAGCTAACTATTTTAGGACCAAACCCAATAGCAAACTCGTCTACACGCATGCCGACTATTTTAGCTGTAAAAAAGTGTCCCAATTCATGCACCAATACTAATAAGCCAAACACAAAAATAGTGGCTGCCGCTGTCGTTAACAATAAAATCCCTCCTTATATCATTATTAAGAAACCTATGCGTTCTAACCTGACAATAACT